>ENA-OPYU01000747-OPYU01000747.1-human-gut-metagenome-genome-assembly--contig:-NODE-747-length-12305-cov-3.838479_pt1 | contig 12305 bp, 15 predicted proteins | sample MGYA00242637_ERZ504482 | MGnify/ENA primary metagenome ERZ504482 (study PRJEB26092, sample SAMD00036237) | human gut metagenome | host: Homo sapiens | study: EMG produced TPA metagenomics assembly of...
TCGTAGTAGACCGTGTACAGCAGGATGATTGCAAGAACGGATATGTTTTAGATGGGTTTTCCCAAGAACAATTCCACAGGCAGAAGCACTGGATAAGGCACTTGCAGCACTGGGCGACAAGGTTGACTATGCAATCGATGTAAATGTCCCGGATGAGAACATTGTAAACCGTATGGGTGGACGACGCGCATGCGTAGGATGTGGAGCAACTTATCACCTGGTATATGCACCGACAAAGACAGAGGGAATCTGTGATGTTTGCGGAAAAGAACTGATCTTAAGAGATGATGATAAACCAGAGACAGTTCAGAAGAGACTGAACGTATATCATGAGCAGACACAGCCGTTGATTGATTATTATACAAAAGCCGGTATTTTAAAAACTGTTGACGGAACAGTTGATATTAATGATGTATTTGCAGCAATCGTAGAGATACTTGGAGCATAAGATCATGGCAATTACAATTAAGTCCGAAAGAGAAATCGAATTAATGGCGGAAGCCGGTAAGATACTTGAACGGGTTCATAATGAACTGGAGAAAGCACTCCGTCCGGGAATGAGTACGAAAGATATTGATACTCTGGGTGAGGAGATTATCAGAAGTTATGGATGCATTCCTTCTTTTTTCGAATTATAATGGATATCCGGCATCCATCTGTGTATCAGTGAATCAGGAAGTTGTTCATGGAATTCCGGATAAACACAGGATCATTCAGGAAGGCGATATTGTCAGTCTGGACGCAGGAGTTATTTATAAGGGCTATCATTCAGATGCGGCAAGAACGCATGCGGTCGGTGAAGTCAGTGAGGAAGCAAAAAAATTGATTCAGGTTACCAAAGAAAGCTTCTTCGAAGGAATAAAATTTGCCAAAGCAGGGAATCATTTATTTGATATATCCGGTGCGATCGGCAGATATGCAGAAGAAAGAGGTTATGGTGTTGTAAGAGATCTATGTGGACATGGAATCGGAACAGCACTTCATGAGGCACCTGAAATTCCGAATTATGAAGTGGGACGTAAAGGTGTGAGATTAAGACCAGGTATGACACTTGCCATCGAGCCGATGATCAATATAGGAACACATGAAGTTGACTGGCTGGACGATGACTGGACAGTTGTAACAAGAGATGGTTCTTTATCGGCACATTATGAGAATACGATATTGATCACCGAAGGCGAACCTAGAATTCTGTCCTTAACCTGTGAGAATGAATAGACTTATATAAGTAAGAGGAAACAGATATGGTGATGTATGAAGCAGGCATGCTTGCAAGATCAAAAGCCGGACATGATAAAGCAAAGATGTATATCATAAAAGAAGTGGACGATACATATGTATATCTGGTGGATGGACGAATCAGAACACTCGTCCATCCTAAAAAAAACGAAAAAAAAAGCATGTGCAGATCGTTCATGGCACATATAATATGAAAGAACTTGATGATGCAGGCATAAGAAAGTTAATTAAGGATTGGATGAAAGAAGAAAAGTAGGAGGAAGATAGAATGTCAAAGGCTGACGTTATTGAAATTGAAGGAACTGTAGTAGAAAAACTGCCAAACGCAATGTTTCAGGTAGAACTTGAGAATGGACATCAGGTATTAGCTCATATCAGCGGTAAACTGAGAATGAACTTCATCAAGATCCTGCCGGGAGATAAAGTAACATTAGAACTGTCTCCATATGACCTTTCAAAAGGAAGAATTATCTGGAGAGATAAATAAATTCAAAAAAATCTATTGACTTATATTGCAAATAGATGCTATACTATATAAGCACGTTTTCTAGGCATGTTTATGCACTGGAATCTCTGAGTTGCGATTTCAAATGGAAATGTGTAGCAACAAAGGCATAGCAATGGATGAAAGGAGGATCCCCGTGAAGGTTAGATCATCAGTAAAACCAATTTGCGAAAAATGCAAAGTAATTAAAAGAAAAGGAAGCATTCGCATTATCTGCGAAAATCCAAAACACAAACAGCGTCAGGGTTAATTTCTGAAGAATGTTTGATGTATTTAGGCGGCTGATAGTGGACACGCCAGGTGGTGTGGATACTATTTCAAATATACAAGGCGCACCCGAAAGACCGGTGATGATCCTCGTATATTGCTTCTAATGCCGGCTCGTCATTACCGCATAGCTTCCAACACTATGAGCGGTGGCCGGAAAGGGCATGATACCGAACATGCCTGGGACAAAAATACAGGTCCCCTATTAAAGACAATTAACAATGAAAGAAAATGGAGGAAATTCACATGGCTCGTATAGCAGGTGTAGACTTACCAAGAGACAAACGTGTTGAGATCGGACTGACTTATATCTACGGAATCGGTAGAACAAGCGCAACTCGTATCTTGACAGAGGCAGGAGTTAATCCTGATATTCGTTGTAGAGATCTTACAGACGATGATGTAAAGAAAATCAGTGCTGTAATCGATGAGACACAGACAGTAGAAGGTGATCTTCGTAGAGAAATCGCTCTCAACATCAAGAGATTACAGGAAATCGGATGCTATAGAGGAATCCGTCACAGAAAAGGACTTCCGGTTCGTGGTCAGAAGACTAAGACAAATGCAAGAACAAGAAAAGGTCCTAAGAGAACAGTAGCAAACAAGAAGAAATAATTTATTTGAGGAAAGAGTAGGTTAGTTTATTATGGCAAAGAAGTTACAAAAAAGTGACAAAGAAACGTGTCAAGAAAAACGTTGAACACGGACAGGCTCACATCCAGTCATCTTTTAATAACACAATCGTAACATTAACAGATGCACAGGGAAATGCTCTGTCATGGGCAAGTGCAGGCGGTCTCGGATTCAGAGGTTCAAGAAAATCTACCCCTTATGCAGCTCAGATGGCAGCTGAAACAGCAGCTAAAGCAGCATTAGTACATGGTTTAAAATCAGTTGACGTAATGGTTAAAGGACCAGGTTCAGGTAGAGAAGCAGCAATTCGTGCTCTGCAGGCATGCGGAATCGATGTAACAAGTATCAGAGACGTTACACCAGTACCACACAATGGTTGCCGTCCACCAAAACGCAGAAGAGTCTAGTACTATTATTATTCACTACGTTAACGGATTGTATGTGTCCGAATTATATAGGAGGAAAACAAAAACATGGCAGTAAATAGAGTTCCGGTTCTTAAAAGATGCAGATCCCTCGGAATGGATCCAGTTTATTTAGGAATTGATAAAAAGTCTAACAGACAGTTAAAAGAGCGAATAGAAAAATGAGCGAGTATGGTCTCCAGTTACGTGAGAAACAGAAAGCAAAATTCATCTATGGTGTATTAGAGAAACCTTTCCTGAACTACTTCAAGAAAGCATCTAAGATGAATGGTATGACAGGTGAAAACCTGATGGTACTCTTAGAGTCAAGACTTGACAACGTTGTATTCCGTCTTGGACTTGCCAGAACAAGACGTGAAGCAAGACAGATCGTTGACCACAAGCACGTGCTTGTAAACGGAAAACAGATCAACATCCCTTCATACCTTGTAAAGGCAGGAGATGTTGTAGAAATCAAAGAAGCTAAGAAAAACTCACCAAGATACAAAGAGATCGTTGAGGTTACAGGCGGACGTCTTGTTCCAGAATGGTTAGAAGCTGATCTGGAAGGTCTGAAAGGAACAGTAAAAGGAACTTCCAAAACGTGAAGCAATCGATGTTCCTGTAGATGAGATGTTAATCGTCGAGTTGTATTCTAAATAATAAACCGTAACCCACAGGAGGTGGACTTAGTGTTTGATTTTAATAAACCCAATATTGAAATAACTGATATTTCAGATGATAAGAAATATGGTAGATTCGTTGTAGAACCTCTTGAAAGAGGTTATGGTACAACATTAGGTAATTCTCTTAGAAGAATTATGCTTTCATCTTTGCCTGGTTCAGCAATCAGCCAGGTTAAGATCGATGGTGTACTTCATGAATTCAGTTCTATTCCGGGTGTTAAGGAAGATGTCACAGAGATTATCATGAACCTGAAATCTCTGGCAATCAAAAACACATCTGAATCTGATGAGCCTAAGACTGCTTATATTGAGTTCGAAGGCGAAGGAGTTGTAACAGCAGCTGACATTCAGGTGGATCAGGATATTGAAATCATGAACCCGGAGACTGTAATCGCTACATTAAACGGCGGTGCAGACAGCAAATTGTATATGGAACTTACCATTACAAATGGAAGAGGCTACGTGAGTGCTGATAAGAATAAGAATGACGAACTGCCAATCGCAGTGATTCCAATTGATTCTATCTACACTCCAGTGGAACGAGTGAACCTTACAGTAGAGAATACCCGTGTCGGACAGATTACAGACTTTGATAAACTTACACTGGATGTATACACGAACGGCACACTGCTTCCGGATGAAGCTGTAAGTTTGGCTGCAAAGGTACTTAGTGAACATCTGAAACTCTTTATTGATCTGTCAGAAGTAGCACAGGCTGCAGAAGTTATGATCGAGAAAGAAGACGATGAAAAAGAAAAGGTTCTTGAAATGAGCATTGATGAACTTGAACTTTCTGTTCGTTCATACAATTGTTTGAAGAGAGCTGGTATCAATACAGTTGAAGAACTGACAAACAGAACACCGGAAGATATGATGAAAGTACGTAACCTTGGACGTAAGTCTCTGGAAGAAGTACTTGCAAAATTAGATGAGTTAGGCTTAAGCCTCAGCAAAGGTGAAGAATAATCTGTCAGTAAGCCCGTAAGTGCATGGCAGAGCATTTGGCTAGTAAGCCCGAAGAAGCATAACCAAGTGTTATAATGGAGGATATTTAAAATGGCAAAATATAGAAAACTTGGCAGAACATCAAGCCAGAGAAAAGCATTATTAAGAAACCAGGTAACAGCACTTCTGAACAACGGTAAGATCGTTACAACAGAAGCTAAGGCTAAAGAGATCCGCAAGATCGCTGAAGGACTTATCGCATTAGCTGTTAAAGAAAAAGATAACTTCGAAGAAGTTACTGTAAAAGCTAAAGTTGCCCGCAAAGATAAAGATGGCAAGAGAGTAAAAGAAGTTGTAGATGGTAAGAAAGTTACTGTATATGACGAAGTTGATAAAACAATCAAAAAGGATATGCCAAGCAGACTGCATGCTCGTCGTCAGATGCTGAAGGTTCTTTATCCTGTAAAGGAAGTTCCAACTGCACAGGCTGGAAAGAAGAAAAATACAAAAGAAGTTGATCTCGTAGCAAAATTATTCGATGAGATCGCTCCTAAGTATGCAGACCGTAACGGTGGATACACAAGAATCGTTAAGATTGGTCAGCGTAAAGGTGATGCAGCTATGGAAGTTCTGATTGAACTTGTATAGTTAGAAGTCAATAAAAATATTGAAAAACCCTCACACAATCATGTGTGAGGTTTTTTTCCTGCATAAATGACACAGAAAAAACGACAGACAGGAAATTTCGTAAAACAGATAATCAAAGATTTGTTAAAAAGTCTGACTATGGCGTTAAATTTACTACTATTAACAAATATGATTACAAATTATCAAATAAATGATATAATACCGATATCACATTGAAATGAATTGTGCAAAAAACTGATAATTGCAATTCATATGTACTGTAAATTGAAAACAAACAGATGGAAGGTAGGAATAAAGAATGAGCAGACTGGAAATTGCCTCTCCAAAAAAAGCAAAGATCGTAATGGAAGGCCTTTATAAAGATCTGGAAAGAAGAATCGAATCAAGTCCTCCGGGATTATGTCCTGTAGATATGGCAAGAGCATTTCTTGAGTTATGTCATGCACAGACCTGTGGAAAATGTGTACCTTGCCGTATCGGATTAGGTCAATTGAACAATTTCATCCGTGAAGTACTGGATGGAAAAGCAACTATGAAGACGCTGGATATTATGGAGCAGACTGCACTTTCAATCATGGAATCAGCAGACTGTGCAATCGGATATGAGGCTGCTAATATGGTATACAAAGGATTGATCGGTTATCGTGATGATTACGTTGAACATATCCAGAACGGAAGATGTACCTGTACCTATAATCAGCCGGTACCATGTGTATCTTTATGTCCTGCACATGTAGATATTCCGGGATATGTTGCACTGGTAGGTGAAGGCAGATATGCAGATGCAATCCGTCTGCTGAGAAAAGATAATCCGTTCCCGACTACATGTGGATTTATCTGTGAACATCCATGTGAAGCAAGATGTAGAAGAAATATGGTGGATGATTCTATTAATATCCGTGGATTAAAACGTGTAGCAGCAGATTTTGCGGGAGAAGTTGATCCTCCGCAGTGTGCACCGGATACAGGAAAAAAGATTGCAATCCTTGGTGGAGGACCTGGTGGTTTGAGTGCAGCTTATTATCTGCAGTTAATGGGACATCAGACAACTGTATATGAGATGCTTCCGAAATTAGGAGGAATGCTTCGTTATGGTATTCCGAACTACAGACTTCCGAAAGACAGACTTGACGATGATATCCGTGCGATACTGAAGACAGGTGTACAGGTGAAAAATGGTCTGAAGATCGGTCAGGATATTACAATCCAGCAATTGAGACAGGAATACGATGTTGTTCTGATTACAATCGGGGCAAGTACAGATAAAAAATTAGGATTGGAAAATGAAGACGCAGACGGAATCCTATCAGCTGTACAGTTTCTGCGTAACGTAGGGAAGAATCAGATTATGGATTTGACAGGAAAAGAGGTTGCTGTTATCGGTGGAGGTAACGTATCCATGGATGCAGTCCGTACAGCAAAACGTCTGGGTGCCAAGAAAGTAAGTATCGTTTACAGACGAAGAGTTGCGGATATGACTGCACTTCCGGGAGAAATAGACGGAGCCGTTGCAGAAGGTATTGAATTACAGACACTGAAAGCACCGGCATCCATTGATGTAGATGAGAATCATCATGTGAAGGGAATCTATGTGACGCCACAGATGGTGAGCTCGATCAGAGACGGAAGAGCAAGCATCAAACCTACAGGTGAAGAAGATATTTACATACCATGCGATGTATTAATCGTAGCAATCGGACAGAATATTGAAACACATCACTTTGAACAGGCCGGTATTCCGGTAGAACGAGGTAAAATTGTTACCAAAAGCACAGGAGCATTCGAGAACCTTCCAGGTGTATTTGCCGGAGGAGACTGTGCAAGCGGACCGGCTTCAGTTATTAAGGCAATTGCAGCTGCAAAAGTCGTAGCAGCTAATATTGATGAGTATCTTGGATATCATCATGAGATTTCCTGCGATGTTGAAATTCCGGAAGCGCATCTGGATGATCGTACACCTTGCGGAAGAGTAAATCTTACAGAAAGAGAAGCGTGTGAAAGAGTCTGCGATTTTGAGGCAGTGGAAAATTGTATGACAGAAAAAGAAGCGAAACAGGAAGCAGGAAGATGTCTTCGCTGTGATCACTTCGGATACGGTATATTTAAGGGAGGCAGAGAGACATTATGGTAAATCTTACAATAGATGGAAGAGAGATAACGGTAAAAGAGAATACCACGATCATGGAAGCTGCATCCCAGAATGGAATTCCAATTCCGAAACTTTGTTATTTAAAAGGAATCAATGAAATTGCGGCCTGTCGTGTCTGTGTAGTGGAATTAGAAGGAAAAGAGAAACTTATCACCTCATGTAATAATATCGCAAAAGAAGGTATGGTCATTCATACGAACAGTCCGAAAGTCAGAAGACACAGAAGAACAACGGTAGAGCTGATCCTTTCGCAGCATGATTGTGAATGTGTTACCTGTTCCAGAAGTGGAAACTGTAGTCTTCAGACGGTTGCAAATGACCTGAATATTATAGATATTCCGTTTAAAATGGAGATTGAAAGACAGCCATGGAATAAAGAATTCCCATTGATCAGGGATTCTTCCAAGTGTATAAAATGCATGCGCTGTGTACAGGTTTGTGAAAAAGTACAGGGACTTGGTGTATGGGATGTGGAAGGAACAGGATCAAGAACTACGATCAATGTGGCTGGTCACAGGACAATAGAAGAAGCTGACTGCGCATTATGCGGACAGTGTATTACACATTGTCCGGTTGGTGCGTTAAGAGTAAGAGATGATACAGAAGATATATGGGATGCAATTGCAGATCCGGACAAGATTGTAGTTGCACAGGTAGCTCCGGCTGTCAGAACAGCATGGGGTGAGGAATTTGGACTTTCTGATGAAGAAGCAACAGTTGGAAAGATCCTTGATGCTTTGAAGAGAATGGGAGTCGACTATGCTTTTGACACCACATTTTTCGGCTGACTTGACAATTATGGAAGAAGGGACGGAATTTTTGCACAGATTTACTGCAGGGGAATTGAAAGAGCGTCCGATGTTTACTTCCTGTTGTCCGGGATGGCTTAGATTTATCAAATCGCAGTACCCACATCTGGTGAGACAGCTTTCAACGGCGAAATCACCGCAGCAGATGTTCGGAGCTGTGATGAAGACTTACTTTGCAGAGAAGCTCGGAGTATCGCCGCAGAGGATTTACACAGTATCAGTAATGCCATGTGTGGCAAAAAAAGAAGAAAAGGAGATGGAACTGTTCTATCAGGAATATGCAGGACATGATGTTGATGCAGTTATTACGACAAGAGAACTGACAAAGATGATCAAATCAGCGCATATCAGTCCGGATACACTGTCAGATATAGAAAGTGACCGGCCAATGCAGGATGGAACAGGAGCAGGTGTAATTTTGGTGTAACAGGAGGTGTCATGGAGGCAGCTCTTCGTACGGCATACTATCTGCTTAAGAGTGAGAATCCGCCGGAAGATGCTTTTAAAGCGGTAAGAAGTACCGGATTCAATGAGAATGAGGGAATTCAGGAGGCGGATTTCCAGATTGACAATGTAACTGTCAGAACGGCTGCAGTTAGTGGCCTGGGCAATGCACGGGCACTTCTGGACCGTATCAACAAAGGAGAAGTACATTATGACTTTGTAGAAGTAATGGCTTGTCCCGGAGGATGCGTAGGCGGCGGCGGACAGCCGATTCATGATGGAAGGGAGATGGCATACGAAAGAGGACGTAAACTCTATCATCTGGATGAGAATGCAAAACGCAGATTTTCACATGAAAATCATGATGTACGAAAAATGTATGAAGAATATTTTGTAAAACCAAATTCGCCGAAATCACACATGCTGTTACATACTGAGCACAATTTGGAACGTTTTTAAATATCAATGTGTACACAAAGAAGCTGCCTGTGGCAGCTTCTTTGTGTATAGTGAAAGAGGTGGTAAAAGCAATCTGTTAAAGAATTATCAAATATGTGAAAAAAATTATCAAAATCATATTGACAAAGAATTAACAAATGGTTATACTAAGACCATCGAAAACAAACAAAAAGCTCACAGGAGGATAATCAAACATGGCGACAAAGAAAAAAGGAGAATGTAGTACCAGAGATTATTGACAACGTAGAAGCTCTCGAAGCTAAGATGAAAGCAATGAGAGAAGCTCAGGAAAAATTTGCTACCTATACACAGGAACAGGTAGACAAGATCTTTTTTGAAGCAGCAATGGCAGCAAATAAGATGCGTATTCCACTTGCTAAGATGGCAGTAGAGGAGACAGGACGTGGACTTGTAGAAGACAAGATCATCAAAAATCATTACGCAGCAGAGTATATTTATAATAGTATAAAAATGACAAGACATGTGGTGTGATTGAAGAAGACAAAGCATACGGAATTAAAAGATTGCAGAACCAGTTGGTCTGGTAGCAGCGGTTATCCCAACTACAAACCCGACATCAACAGCAATCTTCAAAACATTAATCTGTTTGAAAACAAGAAATGCAATCATCATCAGTCCACACCCGGCAGCAAAGGCATGTACAATTGCAGCAGCAAAAGTTGTTCTTGATGCAGCAGTAAAAGCCGGAGCACCGGAAGGAATCATCGGATGGATCGATGTTCCGTCATTAGAGCTGACAACAACAGTTATGAGAGATTCAGATGAGATCCTTGCAACAGGTGGTCCTGGAATGGTTAAATCTGCATACTCTTCAGGAAAACCGGCACTTGGTGTTGGACCTGGTAACACACCTGTTATCATCGATGATTCAGCAGATATCAAGATGGCAGTTAACTCCATCATCCATTCTAAGACATTTGATAATGGTATGATCTGTGCTTCTGAACAGTCAGTAACTGTACTGGACAGCATTTATGATGAAGTTAAGAAAGAATTTGCATACCGTGGATGCTACTTCCTCAAGAAGGGAGAAGAACTTGATAAAGTTCGTAAGACAATCATCATCAACGGAGCATTAAATAATAAGATTCCTGGAAAATCAGCATATGAGATTGCTAAGTTAGCAGGTGTTGAAGTACCGAAGGCTACAAAGATCCTGATCGGTGAAGTAGAATCTGTTGATATTTCAGAAGAATTCGCACATGAGAAATTATCTCCTGTACTTGCAATGTACAGAGCTAAGACATTTGATGAGGCTCTTGCAAAAGCTGAGCAGCTTGTTGCAGATGGTGGATACGGACATACATCATCACTTTACATCCACCCATCACAGACAGAAAAGATTGAGAAACATCAGCAGGCTATGAAGACTTGCCGTATCCTGATCAATACACCTTCATCACAGGGTGGTATCGGAGACCTTTACAACTTCGGACTTGCTCCATCTCTTACACTTGGATGTGGTTCTTGGGGAGGAAACTCTGTATCTGAGAACGTAGGTGTGAAACACCTGATTAATATCAAGACAGTTGCAGAGAGGAGAGAAAACATGCTGTGGTTTAGAACACCTGAGAAAGTATACTTTAAGAAAGGCTGCATGCCTGTAGCATTAGATGAACTCGGAACTGTAATGCATAAGAAGAAAGCGTTCATCGTAACAGACAGTTTCCTGTACAAGAATGGTTATGTAAAACCGATCGAAGATAAATTAGATCAGATGGGAATCCAGCATACATGCTTCTTTGAAGTTGCTCCAGACCCAACTCTGCAGTGCGCTAGAAGAGGTGTAGAACAGATCAGAGCATTTGAGCCAGATACGATCATCGCTCTTGGTGGTGGATCCGCAATGGATGCCGGAAAGATTATGTGGTTAATGTATGAGCATCCGGAAGCAAAATTCGAAGATATGGCTATGGACTTCATGGATATCCGTAAGAGAGTATACACATTCCCTAAGATGGGAGAGAAAGCTTACTTTATAGCTATCCCAACATCTTCAGGAACAGGTTCAGAAGTAACTCCATTCGCAATCATCACAGATGCAGACACAGGAGTAAAATGGCCAATTACAGATTACGAATTAATGCCTAATATGGCTATTGTAGATGTTGACAATGCAATGACAGCACCTAAGGGACTGACAAGTGCATCTGGTATCGATGTTATGACACATGCAATCGAGGCTTATGTTTCTATCATGGCTACAGACTATACAGACGGTCTTGCTATGAAGGCAGTAAAAGCTGTATTTGATTACTTACCATCTGCATATGAGAACGGAGCTAACGATCCAATCGCAAGAGAGAAGATGGCAAATGCTTCCTGCATGGCTGGTATGGCATTTGCAAATGCATTCCTTGGACTGAACCATTCAATGGCTCATAAACTTGGAGCATTCCATCACCTGCCACACGGTATTGCTAACGCTGTAATCCTTACAGATGTAATGCGTTACAATGCTTCAGAAGTACCTACAAGAATGGGAACATTCTCTCAGTATCAGTATCCACATGCACTTGCAAGATACGCCGAATTAGGACGTTTTGCAGGATGCAAAGGTAAGACAGACGAAGAAGTATTTGAGAACTTCATCGCTAAACTGGAAGAACTCAAAGAGAAGATTGGCATTAAGAAGACAATCAAAGATTACGGTGTAGATGAGAAATACTTCCTGGATACATTGGATGATATGACAGAGCAGGCATTCAACGACCAGTGTACAGGAGCTAACCCAAGATATCCTCTTATGAGTGAGATGAAAGAAATCTACCTGAAATGCTATTATGGAAAATTAAAAAAGGCGTAAATATAATATCCATGAGTTTTTGTTTGGAGGTTGGATAATGTATTGAGCATAGGAAAAGTGCAGCGTTTGACGTTGCACTTTTCCTTATGTCAAAATATTAGATAAAAAAATAACAATAAATATGCAGGATGAAAATAAGTGAAAAAAGTATCAAAAACTATTTAAAATCTGACAATAAGGTATATAATACAGATAACAAGAAGGAAAAGGGCCAAAGGTTCAATAAAAAGGAGGAATCTGTATGAAGCTCGAAAAGAAGAATTTGATCGTAGAGAGACCTTACAAATCAG
>ENA-OPYU01000748-OPYU01000748.1-human-gut-metagenome-genome-assembly--contig:-NODE-748-length-12298-cov-2.895736_pt1 | contig 12298 bp, 9 predicted proteins | sample MGYA00242637_ERZ504482 | MGnify/ENA primary metagenome ERZ504482 (study PRJEB26092, sample SAMD00036237) | human gut metagenome | host: Homo sapiens | study: EMG produced TPA metagenomics assembly of...
CAGAGCTGTTTTTGCTTTTACCAGTGTTCCGCTGCAGGGGCAATTTTTTTGAGCAAAGGCATCCAACCTCTGCCACCTCCCTGAAAATTCTGGTATCATCCTTTCCAAGGTGATCTACAACAGCTCCATGATACTGCTCAAAGGAGCCGCGGCCTTTTCTCCACTGAAAAATACTGAGCAGTATCGGAACCACAGGCAATTGCCTGCATACACGCAAGCTTGTGAACGCCAGGTCTTTTTTACTTTATTATACGGATGCCAGTTTACCAGCCCAGGTGCACTTTCCATCAGCATAAAGGGCTTGTCCTTTTTCAACCCACGCATCACTGCGTGATGAAACCCATTTTCTGTCATGGTTTCATACAAGCTTTCATAATCATTGTTGTATTGTGGATAGCTGTCCCAGGAGATCACATCCAGAAATGGTGCCATTTTTCGGTAATCAAGACCATTGTAAAGCATCATAAAATTTGCTGTCACAGGGATATCCGGGGTAATCTCTTTGAGTACTTGAATTTCAGAATTCATAAAATCATTCATATTCCAGGTAGTAAATCGTTTCCACTCCAGATTCAGCCCCATAATACTGCCTTCACCATTTGCAAATGGTGGTTCTATCTGATCAAAATCATTGTAGCGATGACTCCAGAAGGTCGTCCACCATGCCTGATTTAATTTGTCGATTTCATGATCAAACTGCTCGCTCAGGTACTTCTGAAAACGCTCTACGCACAGAGGACAATAGCACTCTCCGCCTAACTCATTGGAAACATGCCACATAATAAGACCAGGATGCTGTCCGAATTTTTCAGCCAGCAGTTTGTCCATAAGTGCTGTTTTTTGCGATATTCCGGTGAGGACATGCAGTGATTGTGACGCACCCCATGATGATTTCGCTGGCCGTTTTTTCCAACTCGCATTGCTTCCGGATACTTTTTATCCAACCATGCAGGTCTTGCACCGGATGGTGTGGCAAGGATCGTATAAATGCCGTTTTCATATAAACTGTCCATAATTTTTTTCAGCCATTCGTAAGTGAAATTCGCCTTCCCTAGGCTCATATACGGACCAGGCAAAAAAACGGCCAAGTGTAACACAGTTCACACCTGCCTTTTTTCATCATTCTGATATCTTCTTCCAAAATGTCCAGACGATCCAGCCACTGTTCCGGATTATAGTCTCCACCATGGACGAAACCATTTAACTTGGGAAATAAAATATTCTTTTCCATTTCAACACTTCTCCATTTTCTTCCAAACTATTCCTCAACTATGGCTACAAATACGTCTCCTGGCTGAATCGCATTCTTCCCGGTAAATTTCCGCTCATCAATAAGGCTTTTCAGTTTATCTGTTCCAAAATCAACTTCTGCCTCTTTACTGTTATGATTAATCACAAAAACAATTCTACCTTTATCGGATTTTCTGACTGTCAGCTCCACACCTTCATCTGCGGAATATACGCTTTCGATATTGCAGTCTTTACAAATTTTTTCCATCAGTTCTTCCAGAAATTTCTGTTCTGGCTGAGTTCCAATATAGTAAGCTTTTCCTTTTCCGAAAGTATTGCAGGTCACGCATGGAGTTCCTGCATAAAAGTCATCTTCATAGGTTGCAAGAACTTCCGCACCACCTTCTGGATGAATAATATCACACAAAAAGTCACAGGAATATTCTTCTCTTGAAACCATATCCGCCTTTTCGATTTTCATATGATTCTGTTCATACGGGCGAAGAGCGTCCGTTTCTTCTACCCAGATTCCAAGCATGTCCTTTAATTTTCCTGGATAAGCACCGAATACGCAACGATCATTTTCATCTGCAAGTCCAGACATAACTGTAGTAACCAGAGTTCCGCCATTTTTCACATATGCATTTAACTTTTCGCCAATATTATTTTTTTCCATATAAATCATAGGTGCTATAACGAGATCATATTTCTCCAGCTCTGCCTCAAATGGCAGAAAATCTACTCCGATATTCTGGCGATACAGGGTTTCATAATAAAGAGAAACTGTTTTTAGATAATCCATATCCTTAGACGGACCGCTGGAAAGTTCCAATGCCCACCAGTTGTTCCAGTCAAAAAGGATTCCTACCCTTGCAGGTGTCCTTCCATTCAAAAAAGTATCTCCTATATGCGCTAGTTCAGCTCCCAATACACTTGATTCCCTGAAAACTCTTGTATCCTCTCTTCCTGAATGGCTAATAATTGCCCCGTGGAATTTTTCCTGTCCGGCAACAGACTGTCTCATCTGGAAAAACAGGCAGGTATCTGCTCCATGCGCCATTGCCTGATAGGATAATCTTCTCACTTCACCAGGACGTTTTAACAGATTATAAGGCTGCCAGTTCTGCTGATTTGGAGACTGCTCTGTTAGAACAAAAGACTGGCCTCCTTTTAAGCCTCGCATAATATCATGCTTCATTGCCACGAAATACGCCGGATCATCTGGCCACGGATAGTTATCCCATCCTACTATGTCCAATTTCTTAGTCATAGTAAATTGATCTAATTTCTTGATAAAACCAGACATATTTGTCTGAATAGGAATCTCCGGATTGTATTTTTTCAGAATATCATATTCATTCTGGAAACATTCCGCTGTTGAATCTGTTACAAAGCGCATATAGTCTAACTGAATTGCCGGATTAAACCGATAATCATCATTTAATTCTGTAGGCAGTGTTACTTCTTCAAAGCTACTGACAATTCTTCCCCAGAACGTGGTGTGCCATCTTTTATTCAGTTCATCCACTGTTCCATAACGTTTTCTTAACCATACACGAAACTTTGCCTGACAGGTCGGACAGTAACAATAGGTTCCATATTCATTGGAAACATGCCACATCGCAAGTGCTGGATGATGGGCGTAACGCATAGCCATTTGCTCTGCAATTGCAGCTGCTCTCTCTCGATATTTCAAGCTGTTTACGCAGAAGAACACGCGCATTCCATGGGTTCTTTTTCTTCCTGCAATATCAACAGGAAGTACTTCTGGATATCTGGTGGACAGCCAGGCCGGTTGCGCAGTAGTTGGAGTAGCAAGGCATACATGAATACCGTTTTCCCAAATTTTATCAATGATTCGGTCCAACCATTCGAAATTATAAACACCCTCGTCTGGCTCAAGCTTTGCCCATGAAAAAACTGGAAAAGTTAATAAATTAATTCCAGCTTTTTTAAACAAACGCATATCCTCATCTATTGTCTGATCATCCCACTGATCAGGATTATAATCTCCGCCATAATATATTCTGTCTGCTTTCTTCATCTTAATTTTCCTCTCATATTGTTTCTGTAATTTACAGCATTCTCATGTTCCGCAAACTTCAAGTTTAACAGCATTTCAAACTCATCTAATTAATATCGCATATACGTCTCTATCACCGGTGCTTCTGTAATTCCGGTCGCAGGTATCTGCAAATGAGTGGATGCACCATCTTTCAACTTCCAGACAAGAGTAGTATCCACTTTTATTTCAAGATGATTTTCACCGTCCAGAAGTGCATCTGTAACCTCCACTTTCGCAGGGAAACCAGCCAAATAGCCCACATCTTCTCCGTTTAATTTTACTCTCAGGCAATCCGCCGCTTCCGGGAATTTCAAGCTATAATGCTCTCCTTCGTTCTTCTTCCAGGTGAAGCTTCCTGTATATAGGTAGCTTCCCGTATAAGCTGGAAAATAGCCCCTTCCGTTCATGTTTGGAAGCTCTTTATCTGCTTTTAGCTGCAGAGTTTTTCCTTCTTTGGTTGTTACTTTCCACGGAATATAGAGGGTAGTCTGTTTCTCAAGACAAAGTATATCAGGCTCAATTTTTTGTCCTTCTTCTTTAATATGCTCTATTGATTCCAGGCACAAAAAGCAGCTCTCTCCAGGCTCCAGACTTCCCGGAATCTGATACGCATATCCTTCAGCCTGTGCCGGATAAGACTTCAAATCAAAGCTTTTAGCGCGATTAAACCAGGAATCATAAAGGGTCAGTCCATCCAGTTTTTCATCCTGTACAAGCAAAGCAAAATCAGTTCTTCTGAACACGCTTTCGTTAAATAGCATTGCGCAAAGCCCTTCCTCTGTCTGGTTCACGATCATACGAAGATCCTGAAGGTTTCGGAAATTGTTCCCTGACCGTTATCTGTAACTGCAAGTTTACGCATCCTATGCTTTTCACTTTCTGCCACAGCTTTTGGGGCCAGATTATCTAATGTTACAATTTCCACCCACTTAGAAAATGCTTCTGGCAGTTCTGTTCCTTTGGTAGTTTTTTCAGGCAATTTATCAATTATGTAAACCTTTAATTTATTTTTCTGATTGGCTTCTATAAACTGTACTACACGCTCATCCAAACACTGCACATATGGAAGAATCAGACTTGCGTAGGTCTTGTCCAGAATCTTCAGAACTCCATTTTCTACGATAGCTTCTGCAAAAATCATCTGCCGGAATCACATCATAATCCAACTGTTTTTCCATAAGGGCACGGCCTGGTTTCTGGAAGTACATTGCTTCGCCGCACCACTCGCTTTCTCCGTGATAAAGGATTGCCGCATCTGCCAGATGGGTTCCACTGCTGAGAAAATGGGCACTCCTGTTCATGTATTGCATGAGCCAAGTGAAACACTCAAATCCCGGATTATTACCGCCTGCATAAAAATGCGGCGGACAATCAGGATCCGGATATTTCATGGAAAAAGCATGCGGCGTGAACTCATTAATTCCTCTTACGAGCATATGGTTAGTCAGCCATTTCATAAAGGAATTACCTTCTGCCCAGCCATAGTTTCCGAATATTTCACACAGCGCACGGTCCATTTTTGTTTTTCTGAATATGAGCTGCCGAGCTTCCTAATTTGGCCAGTCCGAAATGGAAAAATTCGCCGTCGCGGTCTCCTGCAATCCATTGATGAACCGGTTGTGTAAATCCCGGTACAATCTGATGATGAACAACATCAATGCCAGCCATATGCTGTCCTTCCATTTCCCTGAAATAATGTCCGATGCTGCAGCCCATCCGTGCATGTGCATTGTCATCTTCAATAATATGTCCGATATATTCTACACCATGTACCTGACACCAGCTTCCAATCTGACCGCTGAAGCAGGTATGTACCAAATGGGTCATTGCATCCATATATTCTGTACGAACCTTTGTGGCTTTTTTCTTCAGAATCGTACCACAATGCAGGAAGATTGGTGAGAAATTCCTCTTTCCAGGTCTCTGTTAGTTTTCTTTCCAGCTCATCGCTCCAAGGCAATCTGATATCTTTCTGGCCTAACATGTTGTCAAAGGGATAGTCTTTTACGTTGCCAAGCTCTGGCTCATCAGAGAAGAAGCCAGCAATCACATTTCCGAAATATTTACTGTAGCGAGCGTAATGCTTTTCATAAACTTCATCCAACAATACCTTGACAGATGAGGAATCGATCAGATTCATATAATGATCTCTTCCGCCCCCGGTTCTGGTGGTAAATAAGATAAAAAGGCGATAAGCTCCTTCCGGAAGATCAAAGTACACAAAACCGTTTTTCCATGGTATCTGTAAGATCCAAAATGTCGCTTCCTCTTACTGCCAAGGTCTGTCCATCTGGCTTTGGTACTGCCAGAATTCCCAGTAGTCTTCCATCTGAAGGAATAAAATTTTTCCACCAGGACTGCACCGCTGCGGCAGGGACCCATAATGTCCATATGTCGCTCTCCAAGGTACAGCTTTGACTTTTCCGGGTGCTTTTCAAATCCGCCGTTAGCATATCCGGTTGGAAACTTTTTTGTCATCCAGAATCCAGAGACGAAGTCCTCTTTTTTTCCAGCTTCTGCACAAATAAAATCCAGATTTTCCCACCACTTAGGACCACAGAAATCCGGATGTGGTCTGGATTCCAGACACACCTCACGGATACCGCATTTCTCTATTTTATCCAGCTCTTTTCCGATTGTTTCATTATCTTCCCCTTTCATCCAAAGGAATGGCAAAATGTGGCTGGTACACTTTCCCTGAAGCAAAGCTTGTAAATGTTTCATACGATCTCCTGTTTCTTTTGTATCATAATATTGGTTCGTTTATGTGCGATTATTTTTGTCAGAATCAGGTCAAAATTTCTTATTTGCTGCTACGCATATGGTTCTGTATTCACCGTATGCACTAGTTGGATCTCCCTCTTTCCAAGGGCAGGTTGCACAGTAAAAGTGATACAATGTGTCATCCATTTTTTTACAATAGATGCCTTATGAACATGACCGCTGTAATAAGTTCCCTCCGGGCCAAAAGAGAGGATTGGTTCCCTTACTTTTTCCCAGTGAAGGAGATCAGCAGACAGGGCCAGTCCTTCCTGGGCGTGACTGTGTCCATCCTCATAAATCTTGCCATAGCCAAAGTAAAAATTTACCCAAATATCCCCATCCTTCACAATATATGGATCAGATACAAAGCGCTCATCCCAGGATTCCCGGTTTACCTTCATCACTGGATTTCCTTCATATCTTTCCCAGTGAAGAAGATCCTTTGAGGTTGCAACACCTGTCTGTTCCGTCCAGCGTTCTTCTTTGTCTTTTGCATTATAAAACATGTACCAAATGTCATTATTGCGGATAATGCAGGCTTTATAGAGTCCGCCTGCTTCCCAGTCGGCACCGTCTTTCCAGGAGAAGCAAGGCTTATCCGGAAAGTGCCAGTCCAGCAGCTCTTCGTCTTCTGTCCACGCCAGACCAATTTCAGCGGGGCCATTTTCATAGCCTGTGGAAGGATAAGAATGATAAACCATCCAATATTTTCCATCTACTTTTCCAAGCTTTGGAATCTGATTAAAATCATCACTTTCTTTAATCATCCAGGTGGCTGCACCGCCAATGCGATCCCAACGGTCGGAATCCAGATTTCGTTTGAGAATTACGCCTTTATGCTCCCAGTGAAGAAGATCATCACTGGTTGCTAAGGCTGACTGATATCCTTTGCCGTCGAAGCCTGTATACAACATATAATACTTGTTCTGATGCCAGAAAACAAATGGAATATCTACTGCTTTTTCATCAAATGCACCAAGAATTCCGGATCCATGAAGTACTGGTTTTTCATAACGGTAAGGAGTCAGATACTTCTGTATTTTCGGGTCTGTTAATTCGATCATTTTATGTATTCTCCTGTTTTATAATCTATTATTTATCAACCTGGCATGTTTAGTGACTGTGCACAGCTTCATCTTAACAGTGCCACAGGTGCCATCTCTCATAACAAGCGGGGCTTTCTCACATTTCCCCAGGATATATGCGGGTAGGAAAAATCCTGGTTTATCATCAGCTTAACGGGCTCTGTATGATTCCTTCCAAGTACTCGCAAATAGTCCAGAACTATGTAACAATCCGTGGCGTCTTCTGCTTTTTTCCCCGCACACCTCAATACGAATCGTATGCTCTCCATAAGGCAGGTCTTTAATAGAAAAAAAGTCGGCAAATGATAGCACTTATCGTAACCTGCAGAGCAGCAGGAGAAATCAACTCCGGCACTTCTCTGGCTGATATGGGATGCTTTCTTTTCCCCGTCTATATATACGTCTGCCATACCAAACGCAGGATCCTGAGGGCCGTACCATAGGATTCCGGTGCCCTGAAATTTACAGGTAAATGCGGCGCCTTTTTCCCTGCTCCACATCTCCGTTCCGTGGTCACTTTCCTTCTTATCCGTTACCTGATACCAGGTTCCGGTATAGGCAATTCGCGAATCAGATTCCAGAATTTTTTCTTCTTTCGGATCGAGCACTTCCAAACGGATATTAGCTTTGGAGACTTCCCGACTTTCATTCTGATCGGACTTCTTTTTGGCACCGAATATTTTCAGCATTCCGATTTTATCAGCATCTTTTTCCCTATTAAATGCATCCTGTATTTTAGTTCGGTTCTCATTATAAACATACGCTTCTGCAATATCCTCTTTGGTACTTTTGAAATCATTACTTCCATGATATTCTCCATCATAACGCCCAAAAAGAATATCATCTCGCATGTCTTCTCCCCAGGAAGTCACTGGCATTTCACCCCAGATATTGGATCTGGTAAAGCGCTTTGCAGTTCCCTGATTTCGTGAAATATGGTCCGTGGGATAAAGAGAAATTCGTCCCTCCTGATCTGGATCCAGATTTCTTCTCCAGGATAAAGTGTCCACAGATGGATCCAGAATATATGCTATTCCAAGCTCATCCAGCCCGCCGCAATCTACACCTACACGAAGCTTTATCTGCTTGGGGAGATGCTTTTCCAGGTGAAGAATCTCATATGTTGTGTAGAAGGTTCCGTCATTTTGAATCTCTATTATCCACTCTATAGATAGCGTTTTTTCATATCCGCCCTGAATTCGAACTTCTACAAAATTCTGTTTTTCTTTCACCGCAAAAGAGGTCATATACCAGGCTCCAAGCTTCAGGTATGGTACATTTAATATTGGACCGCCAACCAGAATTTTATTATTCCGCCTTGCCCAGCCGCCGGTCAGAAGACCGGTCTTAACATTGAAAGAAAACTTAAAATCATTTCCCGTTATGAAAACTTCCTGGTTTTCTTTATGAATCTTTAAAGCTTTTATATTTTCTGTTTCATCTGCACTTAACTCAAACAGCGGAGCTTCCACATAATCTCGGGAAAACACCTTCATTTCATCTATCTGGCAGTCATTTCCGTCCAGAAATTTCAGTGTCACCGGAGACTGATCCTCTGCATTTTCCAGTGATAGTAAAACCTTAATTACCTTTCCCGGCGCACATTCCGGAAGCTTCCAGATACCGCTTTCATCACCGCATTTCCACTTCACTTTGACCTCATTTAAATTAGTGTGACAGAACCGATTTTCTATAATCAACAGAACCTTTTTCTCCTGAGCCTTTACTTCGCTGTGAATAACTTTAATTGGAGAATAGGCTTTTCTGGTCATGTAAAACTCCGGTTTCTTTCTTCTCCAGACATCAATAATTCCCCATTCCATCTGTCCGTTCCCACCATCATAAAGATCCGTTTCATCGATTCCAGCCCAGATTGCACCGCCAAGAGCACCCTCTGTATTCCAGATATTATCCCAGAAAATACGGATGCTTTCGCCCCAGTAGCTTCTGATGTTTGGATCTCTTCGCATCTCCTCACGGTTGTAGCAGGCTACATGCACATATTCGTCATGAAGCACAGGCATATCTTTTCCAGGTGCACCTCCCACACTTAAATTGTCCTTTTTTCCTGCCAGATCAGCATTATATTCAGAGTAATGAATGCTCCAGATATCCGGCATTTCATGTTCTTCCCGAATAGTCATTGGATAGCTGAATTTTGTCATTCTGGTAGGATCCTTCAAATGCGCAAAGCGATTAAGAAGATCAAAGTTATGACCTCCAAAGGACTCATTACAAAGAGACCAGATAATTACGCAAGGATGATTGTAATCCCTCGCCATTGTTTCTGCAAAATGACTAAGATAACGGTTTGTTTCCTTAGGATCGCGCTGTGTATAGGGCAATGTCCTTGCAATAAATGCTAATGCCAGCTCGTCCTCCACGTAAATTCCATGCTCATCACACTGGTCAAGAAAATATTCACTTGGCGGATAATGAGAGGTTCGAATATAATTACAGTTTGCTTCTTTAAATAATGCTACATCCTGTTCAATCAGCTCATGGGTCAATGCACGTCCGTTTCTTGGACTGATTTCATGGCGGCACACGCCGCGTAATTTCACCTCATTATGGTTTACAAATAGACGATTACCCTTGCGTTCCAGCTTTCTAAGTCCTACCTTTTTTCTGCCTTTTCCAGTAGTTCCCAGGTACCAGAGATAGAATCTAATTTATATAATGTAAGTTCAAATCTGTATAGTCTTGGGTGCTCTGCATCCCAGAGAACCGGGTTGGCTACGTACAGCTGATCGGTGTAATAGCCTTTTATTTTATTGTCTAAAACCAGAGATTTCTCCTTTGTTTTTTATACCGTTTGGATCATATAAAGCAAACTCAGCTTTATATACAGCAGCACTAGCAAGCCGACCTTTTTCCTTCCCGGCAGCCATTTCCGCAGACCGTATTTTCCCCTTCCCATCTATGCTTTCAGGCATATTTGCCAGGTCTATATCCACCCGCAGACTGCAGGTTTCCATGTCCTCATCAAACAATGGTGACAAGTAAAGTGCGTTCACATAAGCTTCCGGCAATACATACAGCCAGCTGCTGTGAAGCATCCCGCCATGGCTATAGGCACTGACAATATCTGATTCTTCATCCACATCGATAGCAAGTGAAAGCGTCTGTTTTCCACATACTTCCTCCGTAATGTCCACATTCCATGTAATAAATCCGTTTTCATGATATGCCACCTGTTTTCCATCCACATAGACTGTAGCAAAACCATTAATCCCCTGAAATTTCAGCACAATATGACTATTTTCCGCTCTCTTTGGAAGCTGTATTTTCCTCTCATAGCTGTAGTGCTGTGATAATCCCTTTTTGTGAAGAATTCCCATGTCAAAGGGCACCTGAACCTGTTGTACTGCACCATCTTTTTTGTCTGTTACTTTCCAGCTTCCATCCAGGCAGATTACTGAATTTTCTGCCGCTTTACTCCATTTTGGAAGGGGAATCACTCTTGGCATAGGATAATTTTTTAATTCATCTATAGTCATATTCATTTGTCTTCCTCCAACAGCATTTGTATTCTGAAAGACTCCCGCACGCCTGGAATCAGCTTTACATCAGGTCTTCGAACGCAGCCTCGTACCATTCTGGGATAATTAAAGTCTACTGCAATATTCATTTTGAATCCACCTGTATAACTGCTTCCTTCCAATACTGCATAATCAATTGAAGTGTATGTATTCTGCGCTTTTGCTTCTTTTGTTCCGGTTACCTCTATGCGAAGTGTATGTTTTTTTTTCTTCCAGTCCATGTACCTCTGCCAGTATCTGTCTATAGCGTTTTTCATAGCCTCTGCTCATTCCCGGAAAATCCACTTTCGGTGGGTACTGACTCACATCTTTCTTCCAGAGTTCTCCGTCCAAATATACGTTACACATCCCATATAAAATATCCCATGATCCATAAACAGTGATTCCTGTCCCTGTAAAACTCAGTTCCGCGTAATCTCCTGCTGTATTGCTTAATGTTTCAGATCCGTTAAGATTTCCACAGTAATCTTCCATTTTTATCCAATTACCCACATAATTTATTCGCGGATCCAAATTATTTACAATAGCTCCTTCTGTTAATTCAGGTGCCGGTTCTAACCGAACCTTACACCCCTGAGAAACCATTCGTACTCTATCCGGTTCTGTTACATAATAAGCTCCACCCTTCTCTCCTAAGCCACCACTTGAAATGCCGATTTCTGCTTTCACACGGTGTGGCATATGGCGGAATAGCTTCTGAACTTCATATGCAGTTTCCAGTATTCCATTCTGAAAAAGAGTAAGATAAAAACAAATATCAAGGGTATTTTCATAGGTTCCGCTTATCTTTATCTGTACATTTTCTGCCCCATCCACAGAACAAATTTCAAGGCTTCTCCCTATCCATTTCCCAAGTAAGAATCCTGCTGTATTCAAGAACGGACCGCCTTTTATCAGTACTTTTTTTTCCTTGTTTTTGTATAAGCCCAGCTTCCTTTTAATAGACACTTTTTTTTCTGGAAAAAATATAAAAAATATTATCATTTTCTATGTGAAGAGCATCTTCTGTCCACTGAATTTTCCAGTTTATATTACAGATTTCATTCTGCCTTCTGAAACAATTTATCTTTGTTTCCACAGCAGAATTCTCATTTTCCCACTCCACGTATGTTTCTTTTGAAGCTGCTTCATATGCATTTTTCAAGTGATAATATTCTGGCTTCGGATTATGATTCACGTCCAGAATCCCCCATTCATACTCCTTCAGCCCTTCAAAGCTACCGTCCTCATCCACACCAGCCAGAACTACGCCACCAAGGCATCCTGGAGTCCGAGCTGATTTTTCTACAAAAGTACGAATACTTTTTGCCCCAGAAATCACGGATTCCAGGATCTCTTTGAATTTCATCCCGGTTATGGCATACTACCGGTGACCAGACCTCGTGAAGTACAGGCACTGGATAGTCTGCATCTGCAATCATATATCCAATCTCATTTTCTGCCCGGTGTGTGGAAAATCACCATCTGATCATATGTCTTGTCAAAAGGAAGACGCCAGTCAATATCATGAACCGGCCATACATCCATCTGTGGTTCTTCTTCATGGAATGGACATTGGCAAATGGAAGGTCATCAGGCGAATATCATCCAGTTCCCTGATGCGGTCACGAATG
>ENA-OPYU01000749-OPYU01000749.1-human-gut-metagenome-genome-assembly--contig:-NODE-749-length-12285-cov-5.013325_pt1 | contig 12285 bp, 12 predicted proteins | sample MGYA00242637_ERZ504482 | MGnify/ENA primary metagenome ERZ504482 (study PRJEB26092, sample SAMD00036237) | human gut metagenome | host: Homo sapiens | study: EMG produced TPA metagenomics assembly of...
ACGGAGATTATGGACTTTGCATAAACACGATCCGTTACCGGAAATCATACTTCGGTTTATCAACCGGCTGTCCGATTTATTTTTTGTTATGGCCCGTTATGAGATGCAACAGCAGAACTGGACGGAAGAAAAGTGGCAGTCCTTTGCCTATAAAGCAAAAAAGAAAGAGTGATGAAAAAGAAATTACACCCCATTATGTTGGCGGGAACAGGTAGTGACGTTGGTAAAAGTGTTATTGCCACCGCATTATGCCGCATTTTTAAACAGGATGGTTATCAACCGGCACCTTTCAAGGCACAAAATATGGCATTGAATTCGTATGCCACTCCGGAAGGATTGGAAATAGGCCGTGCACAGGCTGTACAGGCTGAAGCTGCCGGAGTTCCTTGTCACACGGACATGAATCCTCTGTTATTGAAACCCAGCTCCGATCATACTTCGCAAGTGGTGTTAAACGGTCGTCCCATCGGTAATCGTAACGCTTTTGAGTATTTTCGCAAGGAGGGGCGTGAAGAACTGAGGCAAGAGGTAAACGCAGCCTTTGACCGTCTTGCCGCACGTTATAACCCTATTGTAATGGAGGGAGCAGGGAGCATTTCCGAAATAAATCTGCGGGATACTGATTTGGTGAATATGCCGATGGCCTGTTATGCGGATGCGGATGTGATTTTGGTAGCTGATATTGACCGGGGAGGAGTATTTGCCAGTGTCTATGGTTCGGTCATGTTACAAACTACTGAGGACAAGAAACGTATAAAAGGAATAATCATTAATAAATTCAGAGGGATATCCGTTTGTTTGAGCCTGGTGTGAAGATGATGGAAGATTTATGTGGTATTCCTGTCTTGGGAGTAATACCTTATTATAGAAATATACATATTGAGGAAGAGGATTCCGTAGTCTTGGACTATAAACGGATGCAAGCAGTGGAAGGCAAAATAAACATAGCAGTTGTTCTGTTGCGTCATCTCTCAAACTTTACAGATTTCAACAGATTGGAACGGGATGAACGAGTGCACCTTTATTATACTAATAATACGGAAGATCTGGCCAAAGCTGATATTATTCTGCTTCCTGGCAGCAAAAGCACTTTGGATGACTTGTATGAGTTGAGACGGAACGGGGTGGCGCAAGCTGTCCTGCGTGCGCATAGGGAAGGGGTTACTGTAATGGGAATTTGTGGGGGATATCAATTGATGGGACTTGAGATTCACGATCCGGAAGGAGTGGAGGGAGAGATCCGCCAATTGCCGGGACTGGGACTGCTTCCCGTCATTACTACGATGCAAGGGGAGAAGGTGACACGGCAGGTGAATTTTCATTTTCTTGAGAATGCGGAAACTTGCCAAGGATATGAAATACACATGGGAGAAACCCGCCCGGTTCCGGGGGTGTCTGTAGTTCCTTTGAATAAACTGGAAGACGGTGGAGAGGACGGTTGTTTTGTAAACCAAAAATGTATGGGAAGTTATATTCATGGAATATTGGATAATCAGGCATTTATAGATTATTTACTGGAACCATACGCAGAAAAACTGGAGTGTCATACGGTGTTGGATTACCGGACTTATAAAGAAGAACAATATGATAAATTGGCAGAGCATGTACGCAGTCATCTCAATCTGCCTTTGTTGTACCAAATAATGAGTGGGAATGATTGAAGGACATGGTGATGATGCTTATAAGTATAAAGCAATAAAGATAAATTTCAGTTCAAACGTATATAATCATGTAGACCATAGCGGATTACATCAACATTTGTTTCAGCAGATGGAAAGTATCCGTACGTACCCCGAGCCGGAACCTTATTCATTGGAAAAGGTTTTGGCGAAACGGTTTCATCTTTCGTCTGAAGAGGTTTGTGTGACCAATGGGGCTACGGAAGCCATTTATTTAATAGCTCAGACATTCAGGAATCAGATTTCGGCTATCTTGATGCCGACTTTCAGCGAATATGCGGATGCTTGTCGTCTGCATGGTCATAAAGTGTTTCCTATATATAACTTGAACCGTTTGCCGGATAGGGGGAGGTTGATATGGTTATGTAATCCTAATAATCCCACTGGAGAGGTCAGGGAGAAGGAAGTCTTGACAGCCTGTATAAAACAAAATCCGCAGCGTATTTTTGTCATGGACCAGTCGTATGAATTCTTTACACAGAAGGCTTTGCTTACAGCCAGGGAGGCTGCGGAATTTCCGAATGTTATCCTGTTGCATTCCATGACAAAACGTTTTGCCGTGCCCGGCTTGCGTTTAGGATATATCACTGCATGTAAAGAACTGCTACATGAAATTCGGACACAGCGGATGCCCTGGTCTGTTAATCAGTTGGCTATAGAGGCCGGGCATTATTTATTGTCTTCTTCTCAATATGATATAGATATCTCTTTGTTGTTGAAGGAAAAAGAGAGATTAGCTCAATCTTTACTTTCAATAGGAGGAATGGAGATCTGGCCATCGGATACTCACTATATGTTAGTTCAATTGCGTATGGGAAAGGCAGCGGCTTTGAAAGAATATCTGGCAACAGAGCAGGGTATCCTTATTCGTGACGCATCCAATTTTGAAGGGCTGAATGAACACTTCTTCCGTATTGCTACACAAACTCCGGAAGAAAATGACAAACTGGTAGAAAGTATAAAGAAATGGACATATATGTATTAATTCTTCCGTTGTTGATAGGATGGATATTAGATAAATTGCTTGGGGATCCGGTAGGATTGCCGCATCCGGTGGTAGGATTCGGGAAGCTGATCTCTTTTTGTGAGAAACGATGGAACTGTGGGGCACATCGGATGTTGAAAGGAGGGGGGCCGGCTATTATGCTTATTTTGCTAGTATATGTAGGATCTGCTTTGGCATTGCATTATCTGTTTTTGTTGAATCGCTGGTTGGGGATCGCCCTCTCCGCTGTGCTTGTTTTCTATTGTTTAGCAGGGACTACACTTATTAGAGAAGTAAAACAGGTTTTTCTAGCTGCGGACCGTTCTTTAGAGGAGGGGAGAAAGCAGGTTTCCCGTATTGTAGGGCGTGATACCTCAGAACTGACCGATCAGGAAGTGCGTATAGCTGCTTTGGAAACGTTGGCCGAAAATTTGAGTGACGGAGTTATTGCTCCGCTGTTTTGGTATTTGCTTTTGGGAGTTCCCGGTATGCTTGCCTATAAAATGGTTAATACGCTTGATTCTATGGTAGGCTATAAGAACGAACGTTATTTGCAATTTGGTTGTGCCGCTGCACATATTGATGATATGGCGAACTATATTCCGGCTCGTTTAACCGCACTTTTAATGGTTTTGTCTGTGGGGCGTCCCGGTTTGCTGAGATTTGTAGGTAAATATGGTAACCGGCATGCAAGTCCTAATTCAGGTTATCCGGAGTCTGCTTTAGCAGGTATCTTGAATTGCCGTTTTGGAGGTCCTCATGTTTATTTTGGAGAGATAGTCTATAAACCTTTTATTGGAGATAAGGATCGGCTTATCCATACACAGGATATGCATAAAGCTGTCGATATAAACAGAAGAGCAGAAATTTTGATGATTATAGTAAATATTGTTTGCTTATATTTGGTCAGCTGAAAAATATATATTACTTTTGTTCCTGTTTTAGAGATGCGGCAGTAGCTCAGTTGGTAGAGCATCAGCTTCCCAAGCTGAGGGTCGCGGGTTCGAGTCCCGTTTGCCGCTCTTTTTTATTTTTCTTCACTTTCCAATTCTTTTATCTCTTTATTGAGGAACACGGACAGGATGGTTCTTAAAACAACAATACCTCCCAATAGGGCTAATTCATTCAAGGTTGGTTCCAATACTGTTTTCAAAATATCCGAAGCTATTAGGAATTCTAAGCCAAGAAGCAGATAAGTTCCGAATGTGGCTCTTAGTTTTCGTATATTGGTAATGGAATACCCTCCGGTAAAGCGTCGTATTTCATTCTTCAAAAAAGAAATAATACCTATCAACGCTCCGTATGTGACAATCAAAAGGCTTGTCACACTTATAACAACAGCTAATAAATCTAGGAAATGAGTAAGCATATTTATTTGTCTTTATAAATAGAACAAATAAATAAGCGATATGTTCTTGCATCACGATAATTTTATCTTGACAATTCCTCCATAAGGAGTGAGTGCGCTAAATGCCTCTTCGGGTTTAATGATACCTGCATAAATTTGTGCGTTCAGTAAAATGCCGCCATGAGCAAAGATCGCGACTTGTTCATACGGTTTTTGGCGAAGCTCGTCTAGAAAACCGGCAACACGCCGGTATTGATCTTCAAAAGATTCTCCATTGGTCGCTTTTACATGCAGATAATCTGCATACCATCTTTCCAAGTTAGCGTCGGCAATTTCATCGAACCGATGCATTTCCCAATCTCCGAAGTTTAGTTCTTTCAAGCGGTCGTCCCGTTCTGCATCCGGGTAGCCGCAAAAGGTAGCCAGGCGTACACAACGGGTTAACGGACTGGTATAAACTTTATCAAAAGATAAACCTTGTAAATTGGCTGCCGTTTGAGTTGCCTCCGTTTCAAAAGTCGGCTTTAAGGGTACATCCGTCTGTCCGTAACAAACACCTTGCGGAACATCAACAGCAGTATGACGCATTAAGTATATTACCATAGGTTTGTATAGATTAAGTTTATAGTTAGATAAAAAGAAAACTCACATAATAGGAAAGTCGCTCCGCAACAATCACCGGTATATCCTTGCAGGCGTCTGCGCATGAGTGACATTAAAAGGATGAACATCATAGCAGGAGCGATGGCTGCCCACCAGTATCCTTTATCCAGTAATAAAAGCATAGGCAGGGTTCCGGCCATAAAAGCGGATAATAAAATACCTGGACTCATACGGTCATATATGACCTTCGCTTTCGATTCTTCTTCTTTACGGGCGTATGGAAGCGTGTTGATGATTTGTGCGGCACAAAACTTGCTCCAGGCATCTCCGCTTAGTATGGCCGCACATGCCAAGGGTACAGAAAGTGTGGTGAGTATATTCCACATCAATCCATAATAGAATAATAATCCGAGCACTCCGTATGTGCCGATATGTGAATCCTTCATGATAGACAGAATCTTGTCACGTGATGTACCGCCCCCGAAGCCGTCGCAGAAGTCTGCCAATCCATCTTCGTGTAAAGCACCCGTTGCTAGTAACCGGGCGGCCAGCGCCATGAGCACAGCTATCTGTACAGGTAGAAATTCTGCAGTGATCCATAGAGTGCCTGCCATGATACCTCCTGTCAGCCATCCTACAAAGGGCCAGTAATCCACTACTCGTTTAAAGTAAACAGGTGGTACATTAGCTATTTTCCAAAACGGAAGGCGTGTGAAAAAAATGAGGGAGGCAAGCAGTTTCATGGTTAAAAATATTTAGTGATGGCGGCATGGGCGAAATTGTCCATCTCATTTATCATGTTTACAGAGGAAACGATGATAGGATAAGCGCATATCGCTCCTGTTCCTTCTCCCAAGCGGAGACCTAAATTTAATAAAGGGCGCACTTTCATGGCATCCAATACTAGTTTATGACCGATTTCATCTCCCTGATGTCCGAATATGGCATACGAGAGAACTTCCGGATGAAGTTTTGAGGCGGCTAGAATGCAATTGGTCATGATGAAGCCGTCCACTAGAATAATCATTCTTAATTCTGCTGCCCGGAGCATGCCGCCTATTGCCATAACCATTTCATATCCTCCGAACCAAGCGATGATATCTTTTACGGAACCGTTACCGGTATAATGGTTAACCGATTGTTTCAATACATTATATTTATGACGGATGCCTTCTGAATCCAGTCCGCTTCCTGCACCCACACATTGCTCTAATGAGATTCCTGTCAGCAAATGCATCCAGATAGAAGAAGGGGAGGTATTACCAATACCCATTTCGCCAAAGCTGACCACATTGCAACCGTCTGCATGAATCATATCCGTTATCTTTGCTCCACGTTCCAGGCATAATTCCATTTCTTCCATACTCATAGCGGGGCCTTTTAGAAAACTGTGCGTGCCACGTCCTACGCTACAGTTGATAATGCCTTTCTCGTAAGGAAGATCGTAATCGACCCCTGAGTCTACTAATACAAGCTTAAAACCATGTTGGCGGCATAAAAAATTAACTCCGGCACCTCCATGCAAAAAATTACTTAGTTGTTGCCAAGTGATTTCTTTGGGAGACTTGCTTACCCCTTCTTCTACTATACCATGATCGGCTGCAAAAAGTACGTTGTGTGGATGGCTTAATGTAGGGGAGAGGGTTTGTTGGATTAATCCGATTTGCAATGCAAGATCTTCCAGAACACCCAATGAACCTTTGGGCTTTGTCAAATTGTTGATTTTGTCTATCAATGCCTCCCGAAAGCTTTCATCGGGATACTCAATATGAAAGTTTTTCATTGTATTTATTATTTTATAGGAACAGGAATTCCCGATACCATCAAATATACTTGGTCTGCTTTTGAAGCTATATATTGATTCATCCAGCCCTGTAAATCTGTAAAGCGGCGTTGAATGGCGTTTTCGGATACTGCTCCGGAACCTATTTCATTGGTTACGAAAATAAAAGTGGCATCTTGCCGGATAAAATTATCAAACTCCTGTTTGACTGCCTGTAATGCAGCCTCTACATCCGCATCCAAATCAAAGAAAAAGTTGGTACACCATAAGGTGACACAATCAATCAATACTACATTATCCTTTACTTGATGGCGGCTTAGTTCTTTTTCTTCTTCTATATTCGTCCATTCCGATCCGCGTCTTTCTTGATGTTTGATAACGCGTTGGCGGAATTCTTCATCCCAAATACGGGAAGTAGCTATATAAACGGGAGTGGGTGATAAGCTTAATGCCAATTTCTCCGCGTATGAACTTTTTCCCGAACGTTGGCCTCCTGTGATTAAGATAATACGTTTCATTGTTCTACTTCTCGGTGGCACGCAGAATCAGCGTAGTCGCACCTAATGTGATGATAGCGCCTTCCTCGATTCGTATCCGGTCCTTGTTCCCCAAGATCTCGTTCATCAGAAATGTTCCTGTAATGCTGTCATTATCACGCAGGGTATAAATGATTTCCCCTTGTTTGTTGCGTTTCACATTAATGATACAATGCCGTCTGTCCATGCTCGGATCTGATGTTTCGATGGGAATATCCACTTCAGTGCCTTTGCTTCTGCGTCCTATCAGGTTGTCACCTTCCATCAGGGGTAATACTTGTTTGTATCCGAATACATTTTCTACTACCACGATACTTCCAAAAATCCTCTTTATTGGCTTGTTCGTCCAATATTTCTTCTTTACGGGTTGCTTTCAGTTTGGACTTTCCGATACGGATGCTGAATTGTTTTTTTCACAATGTCACATACAAAGACCAACGACTGGCCTTCTGTATATTTGGTTTCTCAAAAGTTATATAGTTGTCACATTTGGGACACAAAACTCTTTCATAAAAAATAATCTTGTTTATTTAGAACTCAATATCCATGCATTCTTGAATGCATCATTTTGTTTCAGTTCATTTAATTTCTTATAAGCAGTGGCTTTATCTGCAAAGTTGCACAAAGACAGGCGATAACGTCCGTTACCTTCTATGATTGTTACATCCTTATATCCTTTTTGCTTGTACTCATTAAGTACTTGCTGCGCGTCATTGGCTGTCGGTAAACTGGATACGATGATATAATAATTAATTTTTTTTACTGCTCGAAGGTGTTGCTGTTTCTTTCTTCTCAAGGGCAGGTTTACTTACAGCGACAGGCTTGGCAACTGGCTGTTCTGTACTGTTCAAATTTGCTGCAACAGCATTCTTGGGTACTGCTTCTTGTGCTTTTCCTACCTTTTCTACTTTTACAGTTACAGGTTTCAACGTGTTTTGATTATTTTTGATATTCGTCTTCTTGGGTTGCTGCGGTCTGGAAGGAACGGTTATCAAGGTCGTTGCCAAAGATTGGGAACGAATGGCGTCAAACAGACCATCCGTACCTAAAGAAGCATAATTACCTTTGTCCACATATGTGTTCTCTACCGGAACAGACAAGAAGAAAAAATAAGACTACAGCTATTGCCACAGCTACTGCATTTCCTATCCACTGACGTTTGAAACGTACTGTTCTCTTTCTTTTTTGCTTGTTGGGAAGTAATTCTCTGGTTGTTGCAGACGTTGTTGAAGTAAGATATTCTAATCTGGTGATAGAAAACGAACTAAGTCCGTATAAGGTAGGTGATAATGCACCGTCCTCATTGGGATGAAACTCGTATGTGCTATGAATATTATAATGTAAGACCCCTATACCATGCATTTCTGCACATCCGTTTTGGTATAGTTGTTCTTTCAATCCGGCTACTTCTTCTTCTATCATGCGTGTGGCATCAGGAAAATCGGTGTGATGAGCTTGCATATACGATTGAGCTAATAAACCATCGTTTATAGTCAATTGGGGATTGAAACCAATAGTACGTACAGGGGGAAGATAAAGATTTTCCTCCTTGATATACCGTGCCGGTTGATAGTGCGCTATAAAACCGCCAAAGTCTGGAATAATCACACAGTCATTTTCCAGTAACAGAATTTCTATATGTCTAGCCAATTCAATCATATCGCAAAATTAGCATTTTTATTCCGTTTCAGCGCAACTTTTATGGAAGAAAATAACAACTCACTCATAATTTATTGTAATTTTGCAGCGAAAAAGTTAGACTAACGAATTAAATAAAATGAATATAGCGATTGTAGGGACCGGGTATGTAGGACTTGTTACCGGAACATGTTTTGCCGAAACTGGCGTAGACGTAACTTGTGTAGATGTAAATGCGGATAAGATTGCTAATCTGCAACAGGGTATTATTCCTATTTATGAACCGGGATTGGAAGATATGGTCTTGCGTAATGTAAAGGCTGGACGTCTTCATTTCACCACTTCTTTAGAGAGTTGTCTGGACAATGTGGATATTGTGTTCAGTGCAGTGGGCACTCCTCCTGATGAAGACGGAAGTGCCGATTTGCGTTATGTGCTTGAAGTTGCCAAGACGATTGGTGCTAATATGAAGAAATATACCTTGGTCGTGACCAAGAGTACGGTGCCTGTGGGTACGGCACGAAAAGTAAAAGCGGTCATCCGAGAGGAATTGGAGAAAAGAGGGGAGTCGATAGATTTCGATGTGGCTTCTAATCCGGAATTTTTGAAAGAAGGTAATGCTATCGACGACTTTATGAGTCCGGACCGTGTAGTAGTGGGCGTAGAGTCGGAAAGGGCTTAAAAAACTGATGACCAAGCTCTATAAACCTTTCATGCTGGTTAACTTCCGCGTTATTTTCATGGATATTCCTTCTGCCGAGATGACTAAATATGCGGCAAACTCCATGTTGGCCACCCGTATCAGCTTTATGAACGATATTGCCAACTTGTGCGAACTGGTGGGAGCTGATGTAAATATGGTACGTGACGGAATAGGTTCCGACAGTCGTATCGGGCGTAAGTTCTTGTATCCGGGATGCGGTTATGGTGGCTCTTGTTTCCCGAAAGATGTGAAGGCGTTGATTAAGACTGCCGAGCAGAATGGTTATTCCATGCAGGTGTTGAAAGCGGTGGAAGATGTGAACGAGAATCAGAAAGGCATTTTGTTCGAGAAACTGGTAAAGGTATTCAATGGAGATTTGAAAGGCAAAACAGTGGCTTTGTGGGGACTTGCATTCAAGCCCGGTACGGACGATATGCGTGAGGCTCCGGCTTTGGTACTTATTGAGAAATTGAAACAGTCGGGTTGCAATGTCCGCGCATACGATCCTGCTGCTATGGATGAGTCCCGCCGCCGGATAGGAGAGTCGGTTTATTATGCGCACGATATGTATGATGCGGCTCTTGATGCGGATGCGTTGATTCTGGTAACCGAGTGGAAAGAGTTCCGTCTTCCTACCTGGGGAGTAATCAAGAAGGCGATGAAACAGCCTGTAGTGCTTGACGGACGAAATATTTATGATGGTGACGAACTACAGGAAATGGGGTTTGTTTATCATTGCATCGGTCGATAAATAAAATAGAGAGAATAACCATGTACAAACGTTTTTCGATAATAATGTTGGCTGTTGCGCTGTCTTCTTGTGGAACTCCGCAACAAAAAGCATCCGCCCTGGAAGAGAACAAGGAGGCAAAATCTTTGTTGGAAGGTATATGGTTGGACGATAATACGGAAACGGCATTACTGAGGGTGAAAGGCGACACCCTGTTTTATGCAGATGCCGCTACAGCTCCCGTTGCTTTTAAAATTATAGGCGATTCGTTGATTACGTATGGTGCACGGACTAATGGTTATAAGATTGAGAAGCAGGGGGAGCATAATTTTTTGGTTTCATTCGGCTGTGGGAGATGTGATACGTCTGCATAAGTCTGATACAGAGAATGATTCTCTGGCATTTATCCATACTCGGGAAATCCCTGTTTATAACGAAGTTATTAAGAAAGATTCGGTGGTGACATACGATAATGTCCGTTATCGCGGATATGTGTACATTAACCCGTCAAAGATTAAAGTAATGCGTCCGGGAGTTTCGGAGGAAGGACTTGGGGTGGATAATGTATATTATGACAATATCATACACATTTGCGTGTATGAAGGCAGGAAGAGTCTTTATGCCAAAGATATCACCAAGCAGATGTTCAAGGGGGTGGTTCCGGATGATTTCTTGCAATGGGCTATATTGTCGGATATGGATTTTATGGGCGTCGATTCTAAAGGGTATCATTATCAGGCCACGGTATGCGTACCTGACGGCGCATCTTGTTATATGGTCAATATCACTGCTGGCAAGGATGGAGGACTTGCATTCGAGTTGGTAAGGTAGTCGTGGCTATGTCATTTTTTCCGTTTAGCGATTACTATTTGGTCGCTATCATGCTCTATAGAGAATACCCCGAAAAATCCTTCAAAAGCTTCAGTCTGCTCGCAAATGCCCTGCCTGTCGGTATTCCGGCTGAAGGATTGGGCTCGGGAATTCTTCAGCTGGAGATTGGAATCCTTCAGGCGGATTGGTGGTTCTTCCGATTCTTGGGGAATCGGTTTTCCTGAAGGATATTTTTCGGCTGAAACATTTCACAATGCATATCCTTCAGTCGGAATGCCGATGGGCAGGGCGTTTGCGGAATAGCTGAAAGATCTGAAGGAAAAATAAGGTGTTTCGGCATGTAGATGCCGTTATGGAAAAAACAACAGGTCAAATTTTAAAAAGGCTCTTGTTCTTTCAATGAAAACGTCTTGTTCTTTTTTTGAAAGACCTTGTTCTTTTCTGAAAGGAACAAGACGTTTGAAAGGTTAGTAACGTGCATACCGGAAGGTTAGTAACGTGTCACCTCATACGTTACTAATGTGTGGGTTGTAAGGTTAGTAATGTTACAGGTGAAAGATTATATATCCTACAAGCAATACATATAATGGATGTTTGTGATTGCCCCGCATCTATTTTGCAGAGAGCCATGAAGTGACTTTCTTCATAAAATAAAATTGGAGGAAAACAAGTCCGTCTTCCTCCAATGATTTTTAGATATCATCTCTTCCGTCTATTCTTTTGGGGTGTTTCTTCTATTATTGGCACTGGGCGTACCGTTCTTTTTCCCCTTATAATTGCCTTGTTTTCTGGAACTGCCACCTTTGTGATTGCTACGACCGGCGCCACTTCGCGGGTTGTATTCGGGCGCTTCTCCCAATTCCTCGGGAACCGGGATTTTATAGATATTCCTACCCAAGAAATTTTCAATAGCTTTGAATTGGGTCTGCTCTTTCTCACTGACAAAAGTAATGGCGCAACCATCATGGTTGGCACGAGCTGTACGGCCGATGCGGTGTACATAATCCTCGCTGTCATGTGGTACATCGTAGTTGATTACCAAACGAATATCGTCAATGTCTATTCCTCGCGAAACAATATCGGTAGCAATCAGGATATTGATTCTGCCACTTTTGAATTCACGCATAATCTGTTCCCGCTGGGACTGCTCCAAGTCTGAATGCATTTCACCTACGTTCAGTTTCATCCGCTTGAATGCTTGTGTCACCTCCTTTACTTTCAATTTGGAAGAGGCAAAGATAATGACCCGTTCAGGTGTTTGATCCTGGAACAGGGATTGAATAATTCCCAATTTCTGGCGTTCATAACAGATATAAGCCGTTTGGATAATCTTTTCCGCAGGTTTTGAGACCGCTAAATTTTATTTCTACCGGATTGTTTAAGATCGTTTTTGCCAATTGTTGTATTTTAGCCGGCATAGTGGCCGAGAACATGATGGTCTGACGTTCT
>ENA-OPYU01000750-OPYU01000750.1-human-gut-metagenome-genome-assembly--contig:-NODE-750-length-12272-cov-3.201317_pt1 | contig 12272 bp, 17 predicted proteins | sample MGYA00242637_ERZ504482 | MGnify/ENA primary metagenome ERZ504482 (study PRJEB26092, sample SAMD00036237) | human gut metagenome | host: Homo sapiens | study: EMG produced TPA metagenomics assembly of...
TTTGATATCACTTCTTCCAGAACAAAATGGCAGATATGTCAGATTTTATGCGTACCGATTGTCCTTTGCATTGCAGAACTTTGTAATATGCCACGTGCAATGTGGGCTGGTATTGCGGCCATGTCCGCGATTTTGCCGTTTATGGAAGATATGCACTACAGAGTCCGTAAAAGGATTGTCGGAAATATTGCAGGTGTTATATGTTTTACAGTATTATATTTTCTGCTTCCTTCGTCAATCTATGCATATATAGGAATTCTTGGTGGAATCGGTGTAGGATTTTCAGCACAATATGGCTGGCAGGCAGTATTTAACACATTTGGTGCTTTAGCCATTGCTGCAGAGACTTATGGACTACAAGGAGCGGTTAGTCTTAGAGTGATTCAAATGTTTTTGGTGTTGTGTTTGCTTTAGCATTTTGTGTTATATTTATTGGTTTATGTCTAAAAAAGGAAAGTGAGGTGACCGTACATGCAGAGTGAAGTGAATCAGGAAGAAAATTTGAATAGAATTATTACGGTTCCTAATCTTCTTTCTTTTTTCGGCTTTGTCTGATTCCGGTAATTATATGGAGTTATTGTGTAAAGAAAAATCCTCTGTTAGCTGGTGAAATCTTATTGCTGTCTGGTCTTACGGATCTTGCTGATGGATATATCGCAAGAAGATTCCATAGGATTAGTAATTTAGGAAAAATACTTGATCCGGTGGCTGATAAGCTGACACAGGCAGCGATGTTAATCTGTCTGTTTACTCGTTTTCCGCATATGCTTCTTTTAATCGTAATAATGGCAGGTAAGGAGCTGTATATGGTAGTCAGTGGATGTCTTGTGATACGAAAGACAGGAAAAGTACATGGTGCAGACTGGCATGGAAAGATAGTAACCTTTTTATTATATGGAACTGCAGCGGTGCATATTATATGGTTCCAAATTACACCGATGGTATCAGATCTGTTGATTGGTTTGTGCGCTATAATGATGGTCATATCGGTCGCTCTGTATATTATCCAGAATACCAGGACTCTTAAGGGAGAGACTGTATAAGCAATTTTATATTGCAATGACTAGAAAAAATATTTAGGAGAACGAGGAGGCGGAAGTGATGAAGGAAATTTATCAGCAGACGGTAGAAGAGGTTCTTGAAAGGGTGAATGGCAAGAAATCTGGGCTTACGAGTGAACAGGTGAAAAGATCCAGAGAAAAGTGTGGGTGGAATGAACTTACAGAAGGAAAGAAGAAAGGTATCCTGCAGATTTTCTTTGAACAGTATAAGGATTTTCTTGTACTGATTCTAATTGCATCAGCAATCATATCTGGTATGCTTTGGAGATGTGGAAAGTGCGGCAGTTATCGTGACGGTTATTACGATCAATGCAATCTTGGGAACAATACAGACGGTAAAAGGCAGAACAATCTCTGCAGAGTTTAAAGAATCTTTCTGGCCCGGAGGCAAAAGTATTGCGTGATGGTACAGTCGTTCAAATTCCGGCAAGAGAACTGGTTGTTGGAGATGTGATACTGCTTGAAGCAGGAGATATGATTCCGGCTGATGGAAGACTGATTGAAAATGCAAGTCTTAAGATTGATGAGAGTGCTCTTACAGGAGAAAGTCTTGCAGTTGAGAAAAACATGGATACAATATTGACGGAAGCGCCACTTGGTGATCGGACAAATATGTTATTTTCCGGTAGTTTTGTAACGTATGGGCGTGGGAAAGCTGTTGTAACGGATATAGGAATGCAGACAGAAGTCGGAAAGATTGCAGGACTTTTGAAGTCAACTTCGGAAAAACAGACACCACTTCAGGTGAGTTTGGAAGTCTTTGGAAAGAAGCTTTCTATTATGATTCTGGTATTTTGCGGACTCTTATTTGCAATAAATGTGTTCCGCGGTGAAAAGATCAGCAGTGCATTTATGTTTGCAGTAGCACTTGCAGTAGCAGCAATTCCTGAAGCGCTAAGTTCTATCGTGACAATTGTACTTTCTTTCGGAACACAGAAGATGGCAAAAGAGCATGCAATCATTCGTAAACTACAGGCGGTAGAAGGACTTGGAAGTGTTTCTATTATTTGTTCGGATAAGACAGGAACGCTCACACAGAATAAAATGACGGTTGAAGATTATTATATAGATGGAAAAAGAATTTCAGCAGAGGCAATTGATATATCAGATCAGGCACAAAAATGTCTTTTAAATTACAGTATTCTATGTAATGATTCGACAAATGAAAATGGAGTAGAAATTGGAGATCCAACAGAAACAGCATTGATTAATCTTGGAAGTCGATATGGGATAGAGGCGGCAAGCGTAAGAAAGCTTTATCCAAGAAATGGAGAACTGCCATTTGACAGTGATCGAAAGATGATGTCAACACTTCACCTGATAGATGGTAAAAATCAAATGATTGTAAAAGGTGCAGTCGACAAGCTCCTGGAACGTACAGAGCAAATCTGGACGAAAGAGGGAATTCGAAAAATTACTGAGGAAGATAAAGAAAAAATACAACGTCAAAATCAGGAATTTTCGATGGAAGGTTTAAGAGTATTGGCTTTTACCTATCGTGAAATTCCTAAGAATCACACATTAACGATACAAGATGAGGATCACTTAGTATTTCTTGGTTTGATTGCGATGATGGATCCTCCGAGAGAAGAATCAAAAGCTGCGGTAGCGGAATGTATAAAAGCGGGAATTCGACCGGTTATGATCACCGGAGATCATAAAATTACAGCAGCAGCAATTGCAAAGAGAGTTGGAATATTACATGATTTATCGGAAGCCTGTGAAGGGGCAGATATAGAAAATATGAGTGACGAGGAACTCAAAGAATTTGTCTCAAATATTTCTGTGTATGCAAGAGTGTCACCGGAACATAAAATTCGCATTGTTCGGGCATGGCAGGAAAGAGGAATGATTGTGGCAATGACAGGAGACGGTGTCAATGATGCACCGGCATTAAAGCAGGCAGATATTGGTGTTGCAATGGGAATGACCGGAACGGAAGTTGCGAAAGATGCAGCAGCGATGGTACTTACAGATGATAACTTTGCAACAATCGTAAAAGCAGTGGAAAATGGACGAAACTTATATCAGAATATCAAGTATGCGATACAGTTTCTTTTGTCAGGAAATTTCGGAGCAATTTTAACCGTTCTTTGTTCATCGGTTGCAGGACTTCCGGTGCCATTTGCACCAGTACATTTACTCTTTATTAATCTTTTGACGGATAGTCTTCCGGCAATTGCGTTAGGCTTAGAGCCGGATAGAAGTGAAGTGATGAGTGAAAAACCGAGATTGGCAGATGAGTCGATATTGACAAAAGATTTTCTTAGCAAAATCGGTCTGGAAGGTTTGGTAATTGGAGCAATGACAATGATCAGTTTTTTGACAGGATACAACCAGAATGGTACATTGCTTGGAAGCACGTATGCTTTTGGAACTCTTTGTCTGGCACGTTTGTTTCATGGATATAATTGCAAATCAGATCATCCGGTCATTTTTACAAAAGGTCTCTTTCATAACAAGTGGCTTCAGGGAGCATTTGTGTTAGGTGCAGTACTCATTACAACAGTACTGACGGTTCCTGGTTTCCATAACTTATTCAAGGTGGAAACGTTGAATCTGATGCAGCTTGGATGTGTATATTTATATGCTTTTGCAAGCCTTCTGATTATTCAATTACTTAAGTGTATACGTATGAAACTAAGAAAAAGAGGGGAAAGATAGTGGATTTAAGTAGATGTTCTATGAAAAAAATTTCGAGAACTGATTGTGTTTACGGCTATTCTTGTAGTTGCTTTGTGGAAATTCGATGTGGTGATTGAAGTGCTGAAGTCAATATGGAAATTGTGTTTCCTTTTGCGCTTGGTGGTGCAATTGCCTTTGTGATTAATGTACCAATGAGTTTCCTGGAAAGAAATGCTCGGAAAGATAAAGAAAATAATAAATAGGAAAAAAAGCTGCGAGACCGATAAGCCTGCTTCTTACAATTATATTGGCAGCAGGTGTAATGGTATTGGTAATATTTGGTGTGATTCCACAGCTTACACAGACCATGGGAAATCTGATGACGAGTATTTCAGATTTTATTCCACAGATGCAAAACTGGATTCGGGAATTTTCACATGATAATCAGGATATTATGAAATTGGTAGATCAGCTGCAGTTTCAGCCTGATCAGGCAATTAAATGGGGAATAAGTCTTCTTGGAAACGGAGTCGGAAATATGATGAATACGACGATGTCAGCAGTAGGTTCCATTGCCAGTGGATTAGCGACCTTTTTTATTTCGTTTTCCTTTGCATGCTATATTCTTTTTCAGAAGGAAAAATTACATTTACAGGTAAGAAAAGTGATTTTCGCTTTTATTCCAAAATCAAAAAGGCAGATGCAATTCTTAACATATGTTCGCTGACATATCGGACATTTGCAAATTTTCTTGCGGGCAGTGTCTGGAAGCAGTAATTCTCGGAATGATGTTTGTTATCACGCTAAGTATTTTAAAAATGCCATATGCACTTTTAATTGGAATTTTGATCGCGTTTACCGCATTGGTTCCTATCTTTGGAGCCTTTATTGGCTGTGCCGTGGGAAGTTTTCTGATCTTTATGGTAAATCCAAAACAGGCAGTTTTATTTATTATAGTTTTTCTGCTTTTGCAGCAGATAGAAGGTAATCTGATCTATCCTCATGTGGTTGGCGGATCAGTAGGACTTCCATCAATTTGGGTACTGGCGGCAGTTACAATCGGCGGAAATCTTATGGGAATTATAGGTATGCTGATTTTCATTCCACTTGTATCGGTATTTTATACTATATTCCGGGAGTTCGTATATCTGCGCCTAAAAAACAACATATAAAACGAGTAACGAGAACGGATGTGGAAGAGTATGCGGAGGAGGAAATTGCGTCATCCTTTATTGTGCCGAATGAAAAATAATGAGATGATACAAATATAAATGAAGTGTAATGCCGATTATTAAGACGTTATAAAAATAGATTACAAAGGAAGAAGATATTATGAAGAAAATAGGAATCATGACAGACAGCCACAGTGGAATTTTGAGCGAAGAAGCGCAGAGACTCGGAATTAAGGTACTACCGATGCCCTTTTATATCGGAGAGAAAGTGTATCGTGAAGGAGTAGATCTTTCCAGAGATGAATTTTATGATATGCTTCGAAAGGGCGTAGATGTATCTACATCTCAGCCGTCACCAACAGAAGTTATGGATATGTGGAAAGAGATGCTGAAAGAATATGAGGAGATTGTTTATATTCCTCTTAGTAGTGCTTTAAGTGGGTCCTGTATGACAGCAGAAGCCATGGCAAATGAAGATGAATTTGCCGGTAAGGTGTTTGTCGTAGATAACGGTCGTGTGGCAACCCCGATGCATCGTTCTGTTCTTGATGCAGTAGAAATGGCAGAAGAAGGATACAGTGTAGTCGAAATCAAGAAAATTCTTGAAGAAACCAGAGAAAAAATTGACAATTTATATCGGGCTCAGCACACTGAAATATCTCAAAAAAGGGAGGAAGAGTCAGCTCTGTGACAGCTTTGGCAGCAGATGTCCTGAATATCAAACCTGTTATGCATTTCAGCACAGGAAAGCTTGATATCTACCAGAAATGCCGTGGTATGAAGAAATCACGTAAAGTTATGATCGATGCAATGAAGCATGAGCTGGAAACGAATTTCCGAGAAGAATATGCTGCGGGTAAAGTGTACCTGATGGCGGCGTCCAGCAGTACCGATGAAGTGACAGAAGAATGGGTAAACCAGATTAAAGAAAGTTTCCCGGGAATGGAAGTCATGTGTGATAAACTTTCCTTCGGTTTGTCCTGTCATATCGGTCCGGATGGACTGGGAATCGGATGCACCTGTAAGCCAGTGTAAAAAACTGCTCCGGAGAAGATAAAATAAAAGATTAGGGTGTCAAAAGGTTTATAGCCTTTGATATAAATTTGTACCTTGAAAACTTAACACGATATGTAAAAACATTGGATTCTTTGGTAAAATGTAGGTAGCATTTTATGAGGTGATCTATATGTCTTTTGTTAAAAATGATAATCAACAGCTTACTGTTTTAGACAGTACTTTTAATCTTACAGAACGCGAAAAACGAATGTTAGAAAAATCATGGGCAAATACTTTTGCAGACAAAGTTTTTCCTGCTATTGATGAAAATATTTTTTCTGTTCTTTACAGTAAAAAAGCATCCAGACCTAATACTCCGGTCAATGTGATTGTTGGGGCACTGATTCTTAAAGAAGCTCTTAATGTTACTGACGATGAGATCGTTGAAGCTATGGCATTTGATATCCGCTATCAGTATGCACTGCACACAACCAGTTTTGAAGAGCAGCCAATTAGTGACAGAACCCTCAGCAGGTTTAGAGCAAGAGGAAACAGAGCATGATGTTGATCTTATTCATGAATGTGTTGTAAAAATGGCAAAAGAAATATCTGATTTTATGGATATCACTCCGGATAAACAACGTATGGACAGTTTAATGGTTGCTGCAAATATCAGAAACCTCTCATTGCTTGAATTGTTTTATACTTGTGTTGCTAATCTTTGCAAAATAATGGATGAGCGTGGAACAAAAATTCCGGATGAACAATATCATTATATTAAAAAAGATGATTATAATAAATGCATTTATCACAAGCGGGATATGGATGCAACTGAGAGAAACGTTGTTGTGATGAAAGATGCAGATATCTTGATAAAGATTTGTGATTCAACCGGTGATTTTGATGATACAAGTGAATATCAGCTTCTTATTCGCCTATTAAAGGAACGCACAATCATTGATGATGGTGGCTCAAGGCGGCTTCGACAAAAAAGAGGAAGTTGAAAATCCTTCAGAAGTATTGCTTAATCCTTCTGATCCAGAAGCCACTTTCCGCTATAAAGCAGGTGGCAGACATCTTGGATACGTTGGAAACGTAGTTGAAGCTGTCGGAGAAAAAAGCAGTCTGGTCATTGTCTACGATTACCAGCAAAATACCTACGCAGATAATCAGTTTATGAAAGATTATCTTAATGAGAAAAAAGATTTTTCTGATGGTTCTTTTATTGTTGCCGATGGGGCATACAGCGGAGAAGAGAACTCACGTTTAGCATCTGAACATAATCTAAAACTTGTTACAACCAATTTCACAGGACGCAAACCAGATGAAATATATGCTGATTTTGTTTTTACTGATGATGGAAAATATCTCATCAAATGTAAGAATAATCGTGTACCTGAAGACTGTATCTATGATCCAGGCAATGAGCGTTCCGTTGCGTATTTTCGGATAAGTGACTGCGAAGGATGTCCTTACAAAGAACGGTGTCAGTCGCGTTTTCTAAAAACACGAGTCCGAAAGGAAGTATCTTGGAAATCCGTTGGTCGTGCAAAACAATTACAGTACATGCAGACGGAAGAATTTTCTGAATATGCAAAATTTAGAAATGGAGTAGAAGCAATTCCCTCTCTTCTTCGTCGAAGATATCATGTGGACAAGATACCTGTGCATGGCAAAAAACGTACCCGGTTATTCTTCGGATTTAAAATAGCAGCATTAGATTTTCAAAAGCTATTAGATTATAAAAAAGCATTATATTTTCCAAAAAGCTGGTCGATAGAATCCAGGAGGCCTGCAAGATCTCCAATTAGTTTCGTGGCTGAAAGAAACAGATTGTGAGATGGCTGCCATGGAAAGTACGGGCTCTTATTGGAAACCTGTATATAATATATTTGAAGAAGAACAGATACCGATCATGGTTGTGAATGCGCAGCATATCAAAGGAGTTCCCGGACGTAAGACGGATGTAAAAGGATGCAGAGTGGATTGCCGATCTGGTACGCCATGGATTAGTAAAAGCAAGTTACATACCAAATAGGGATATTATATGGTTCCAAATTACACCGATGGTATCAGATCTGTTGATTGGTTTGTGCGCTATAATGATGGTCATATCGGTCGCTCTGTATATTATCCAGAATACCAGGACTCTTAAGGAAGAGACTGTATAAGCAATTTTATATTGCAATGACTAGAAAAATATTTAGGAGAAGATAGATATAAACAGTAAGTCAAACACACAAACTATGGAGTCTTTAGTCGGTTTAATAAAATTTTAGATAGAAAATAAATCATTATAAAAAGGGCTGTCGGGAAGCTCTAAAAAACGTTATTTACCGACAGCTCCTTATTTTGGTTCTTCCAGATCTTCAAAAAATGCGTCGAAGGAACAATTATATATTTTCTTTAATTCCAATAGAACACTGATCTTAACATTGAGCTCTCCATTTTCATATTTTGCGTAAGTGGTTCTGCCAATGTCACAGCCATTTCGCTGGAGTATGGCACATAACTTTTCCTGGGAGATTCCGTATTTGTTGCGGAGCTTCTGAAGGTTTGGACCAATGCTGATATCACATCTTAGTTTTTGTTCCATAAACATACCCCCCTTTTTTGACCAGTATAGGTGTCAACGTTGATGTTTCTATTTTATGAAAAAAGAAAAATTATATTGTCCGTTATACTGGTCAAAAACAAAGAAAAAGTGATATAGTAATAAAAAATGTGGGAGGGATACAGATAAGTTATTTTACCTGTATATGGAAATGAAAAATGAAATTTGAAGCATTTTATAAGGAAGCATATGATGCAGAAATGGAAGAGCTACTTTCTGATAATGCATCAGAAACAGCAAAATAAGCCATCAAAGGATTCCTGTGATTTGTTAAATGCAAAAAAGTAAATCTGGAACTTTTCTCAGTATAAGTTAGTGAAAAGTGAAAATGTTATGATTATTTGCTGGCAAATCTTTATCCAAAAGCTGCTGAGATTGCAAAGATGCAGGGCGGAAATCTGACATTAGACATTGATGAAGAGAGGCACACAGGAAAGCTGGAATACTGGGGAGCTTTTTGATGAGTACATCGGGAGACACACTTCTAATGGATTTTCTTGTATCTGCGATGACAATGACAGATCAGTTTTCATTTGAGGTAAAAACTCTCTTTACATTTGGAGTTTTCTTTGAATTATATAATCAGGTAAAGATGAAAGATTATTCCAAAGAGATTGAACAGCTGGGACTAAAAATCAAGGAGTTAAATACACGGTAGTGTTTTGCTATCCAAATGAAGCTATAATGCAACCGTTATGAAATTGACATATGATATCTTAACGAATAGAATAATACTATAAAGTTCTGTGCATGCGGAACCTGGTGCATGAGAGAGCCAGGAACTTTATGAAAGTATGAAAAGACAGCCATTAGAAAAGTGGTTGTCCTTTTTTTTCCGCCCGGATTGCACAGAAGGACCTTGTAAGAAGCAGATCTTCCGGAGCTTAGTTGAAGGGAGGAAGTCTATGGAAAAACAGAAAGTAAAAGATGAAATTGCTGCACGTTTAGTAAGAAAATTGGCTTGTGAAAGCGCTTCCAATTGCATACTGCGCTATAGGTGTACTTCTTATGACCGCAGTACCCGTGTATGCGGATGATATTTTTGCAACTGCGAAAAATGCAATGCAGACGGTTTATACAGACGTAGCTGGCATTGCAACTGTGGCAGCTGTGGTTTGTGCGGCAGTATGCCTTTTTTAATGAATTTTAGCAAATCGGGACGAACTGTGGATGAATCCAGATCCTGGTTAAAAAGGATTGTTATCTGCTGGGCGGCACTTATGACATTGGGTGCGATTGTAACGTATCTGGAAAAGATTATTCCACAAAGCATGTTTACGGGATGATCTGAAGAAAAGAAAAAGCCGGAGCTCTCCCGGCATAAAAGGAGGGTATCTATAATAGATATGAATGAAACATGAGCTGGCTGCTGGATCTTCTGGTAGATGCAGTCAAAGAAATGGTATCTCAGTTTATCATTGATATGATGGGACTGATTACGGATGTATTTACAGATTTACTATCCTGTAACCTCTCCCTGTTTGAAGAACTGTTTTCTGTAGTAGGAAGTTTGTACCAGAATGTGATCGTCCCTATGGGAATTGCGCTGTTGCTTATGATTCTAATCTGGCAGCTGTTCAAATCCATGTTCGGGAAGGTTGGAATAAATGCAGAAGAACCAATCGAGTTAATTGGACGTTCTTCCATCTGCTTGTTCTTTGTGGTTGCCTCAAAGCCTGTTATTAATTACATATTGAAAATTGCGGGAACCCCATATCAATGGGTGATTGGAACTGACATCAAGGTGCAAAGTTTTTCGGAGTATGTAACTGCCTTAGAGGGGATTACAGCACCGCTTGGGCTTGGAACAATCAGCATAGCAATCTTAATGCTCATTATGCAGTTTGTAGTTGCGTGGAATTATTTTAAAATGCTGTTTGTAATTGCGGAACGGTATGTCCTTCTGGGCGTGTTTTCTTATACAGCACCATTGGCATTTGCAACAGGCGGATCTAAGTCCACTAACAACATCCTTGCATCCTGGGCAAAAATGTTTGGAGGCCAGGTAGTTCTGATCATCTTAAATGCCTGGTGCCTAAAAATGTTTTTGTCTGGTTATGGAAACATGATGGCAAGCAGCTATGGGTTCACGAAGTTTTTTGTAGCAACTTTGTGTCTGGTGGGCTTTTGCAAAATTACATTCAAACTAGATTCTTATATGGCGGCGTTAGGCGTGAATCTTGGACGGCCTTCCCCGGGCATGGGAGCACTCGGAGCAGCCATGGCGGCACAGCGAAATTTTTTCACAGGCAGGAAGGGCATTCTCTGGAACGAATGGAAGCGGAAATGGTACTGGGAGCTCTACGAATATGGGAAACTTAGGTAGCGCAAATGGCTTTACCGAACCTACGGGGCCTATCCCTATGAATCCCTCTGGAGGAAGTGAAGTGGATATTGAATCTTTGTTTCAAAGTGGTGATTTTGATACGGAATATCCAGAAAAGCATGAAACTGCGGCTGGAGATACCAAGAGTATGAATGCTTCAAATACCGCTTCAGCAAATGTACTTGATGAGCTAGGAATTCGTGCAAATGGAACGGAGACTTCTGGTACATCTTATGCTTCTGGGACAATTGAAAATGAGGCAACATCTTCGAGTGAAATTGAGCCTGTGATGGAATCCGATGATTTTGTAGAATCAGAAGGGAATGTAATGGATCTGAATGCGGGAAGTTTACCGGAATACCAGGAAGCTTCAGGAACAGAGGTGGTTTCTTCAGAAGGTGTTACTCCAAACGAAACTATGGAAGATGGATTCTCTGAAGCACTATCAAGTGGAAGTAGTCTGGGTGAAATGGAGAATCCAGGAGAACCTAATTTCCCGGATGGAAAAACCACCGCCCGGAGTGATCCTATGTCTTTTGAAGAGCAACCATTTGAAGGAGCATCTGCATTTAACAGTGATAATGGCATTATGGCAGAACTGGGTGAATATCCGGCTTCGGAGACAGGCATGGGGCCTTCGGATTATGCAATGGAAATGGATTTGGGAGGTGGCATTGGTAACAAAAGCCAGGAGGCGGACAGAAATACATCTTCAGAAGAAAAAGGTGAACTATCTTATTCTGCCAGTGGTTTTGAATCGGATGTATCTGGTAGCTTAAATGGCAGGTATTCAGGTTCAGATGAAAATGTTGCAGGTGAAAACGGAGATTTTTTTGCTTCCAGTGCGGATTTGGGAATCCTGGACGCTGTGTCTGGAAATGAGAGTGTTCATGCAAATCCAGAAATGGATGTAAATGGCGCGAATAGTTTTTCGGAAGAGGCAGGAAATGTTTCTGGTAACATGTCGGATGTTCCCCAAATGGAAACGCCTATATATTCGAATTCTGGTATTTCTGGGAATATAGAAAGTGAGAAGCAGCTTACCAACATGGGAGAGCCTTTTGCACAGGAAGCAGAAGCCGGTGGCTACGGGAATTATTCTACAACTGGAAATTCTGCTGTAGACAGTTTTACCGGAACAAATGAATCTGAAGACAGTTTTATTCAGAAACCAGACGAGTACCTGGAACAGGATAATCTGGATCCAATCGAAGAGGCAAATGACAGCTTTACACTTCCAGAGGAAATAAACAGAATTGTTGTGACTGATACGCTTCCGCTGCCATCTGTATTGTCACTATATTTAGACAGTGCAGAAAAGCATTGTTGGAATCAGTCCAGTCAGCATGAGCGCAGCAAAAGCTGGACTTCTTGGTGAGCTGTATCCAGAGATTTTGGATGCGGATACGTCCTTCTTTGAAAACAGTGAGTTAAATATTGAAAGCTTACTGGCATTAGAGCCGGATCTAGTATTCTAC
>ENA-OPYU01000751-OPYU01000751.1-human-gut-metagenome-genome-assembly--contig:-NODE-751-length-12262-cov-3.604532_pt1 | contig 12262 bp, 10 predicted proteins | sample MGYA00242637_ERZ504482 | MGnify/ENA primary metagenome ERZ504482 (study PRJEB26092, sample SAMD00036237) | human gut metagenome | host: Homo sapiens | study: EMG produced TPA metagenomics assembly of...
CTCCTACAGTGTAGAGGGGTATGCACTGTGCGGTACCCGCGGCTGGCTGTTTGATGCAGGCGAGGCCCACGACGAAAAGGTGATGAACCGCGAGATCGGACGGCTGCGCATGAGCCTTGATGCCGCCGAACCCGGGCTGGAAAAGCTGGTGTTCCTGCACTATCCGCCGGTGTATACCGGCACCAGTGCGCCGGAGATCGTGGCCACCTTAAAGGAATACAGCATCAGGACCTGCTACTATGGCCATCTGCACGGCAATGCCATCCGCTATGCGGTGCAGGGCGATGTGGATGGCATCCACTACAAGCTGGTCAGTGCCGATGGGCTGCGTTTTTTGCCCGTACCGCATCAATTGAACCGTTAAAACCAATAAAAATTAACAATTTGGACTGGCAATTGTGTCAGGAGCGTGCTATAATAGTTTTTTGACGCGATTGTTGCACCCAATTGAGCGCGCGCGTCCCCGCATATTGCAAAAGCAAGTTCATCCAGGACGCAGTGCGCGGTTGCAAAGGGCAAAAACTTCCTGCCCTGCGCAATAGAATTTTTGAGTGGAGGAAAAACAAATGAATTTCATCAAGTGTGAAAAGCTCGAGAAGAGCATGGCAGAACTGCAGTTCTCCATCGACGCAGAGGCTTTCAAGAAGGCTGTTGCCGATGTTTTCAAGAAGGAAGGCAAGAAGTACGCTGTTCCCGGCTTCCGTAAGGGCAAGGCTCCCCGTGCTCTGATCGAGAAGATGTACGGCGCTGATGTCTTTACCTATGATGCCATCAATGAGCTGTTCCCCGAGGCTTTCGAGGCTGCTGTCAAGGAAGCTGGCGTTGAGCCGGTCGGCCGTCCGGAGGTCACTGTTGACTCTGCTGATGAGACCAACGGTGTCACCCTGACCGTCAAGGTCGCTGTCAAGCCTGAAGTCAAGGTTGGCAGCTACAATGGTCTGACGGTTGAAAAGACTGTCCATACTGTTTCTGACGAGGCTGTTGAAGCTGAGCTGAAGCGTGTGCAGGAGCGCAATGCCCGTGAGCTGACCCGTGAGGGCGCTGCTGAGAACGGCGACATCGCTGATATCGACTTCGAGGGCTTCGTCGATGGCGTGGCTTTCGAGGGCGGCAAGGCTGAGCACTACAGCCTGACTCTGGGCAGCGGCAGCTTCATCCCCGGCTTTGAGGACCAGATCGTGGGCCACTCCGCTGGCGAAGAGTTCGACGTGAATGTTACCTTCCCCACCGAGTATCAGGCTGCCGAACTGGCTGGCAAGGCTGCTGTGTTCAAGATCAAGCTGCACGAAGTGAAGTACAAGGAGCTGCCTGCTCTGGATGACGAGCTGGCTAAGGATTGCTCTGAGTACGACACTCTGGACGAGTTCAAGGCTTCCATCCGCAAGAACAATCAGGAGCAGCTGGACAAGCAGGACGATCTGGCTGTTGAGAACGCTCTGGTGGATCAGGTCATCGAGAGCATGGAGGGTGAGATCCCCCAGGCAATGTATGATGCCCGCATGGACGAGATGGTCAACGACTTTGCATTCCGCGTGGAGCAGCAGGGCCTGCGCCTCGAGGACTACCTGAAGTATATGGGCCAGACTATGGAGCAGTTCCGCGCCTCCTTCATGCCGCAGGCTGAGAAGCAGGTCAAGATCCGTCTGGCTCTGGAGGCTGTTGCTGCTGCTGAGAACATCGAGGCTTCCGAGGAGGAAGTTTCCGCTGAGATCAAGCGCATCGCTGACCAGTACAAGATGGAAGAGGACAAGGTTCGTGAGCTGGTCAATGTTGACGACCTGAAGAAGGATCTGGCCATCAACAAGGCCATCGACTTCATCAAGAGCCACGCAAACATCGTGGAGAAGGCTGCTGAGGAAGAGAAGGCTGCAGACGCTGAGTAATCAGCTCCTGTGTTCCTTTGAAGCGGGCAGTATGCTGCACGGTTTCAATCAAAGGTTGTAAAAATTGACCGATACGGCAGAACCGGCAGGGAAACCGTATCGGTCAATTTTGCAAATACTATATTCCATTTCAGGAGGCGAACTTTATGAGTTTTGTTCCTTACGTTGTGGAACAGTCGTCCCATGGCGAGCGTTCCTATGATATTTTCTCCCGTCTTTTGAACGATCGCATCATCGTTCTGAGCGAGGATGTCAACGATACCTCCGCCAGCCTTGTTGTGGCACAGCTGCTGTATCTGGAAGGGCAGGACCCGGATAAGGACATCAGCCTGTATATCAACAGCCCCGGCGGCTCCATCAGCGCCGGCATGGCCATCCATGATACCATGCAGTATATCAAGTGCGATGTTTCCACCATCTGCATGGGCATGGCAGCTTCCATGGGTGCCTTCCTGCTGGCAAGCGGCACCAAGGGGAAGCGTTTTGCACTGCCCAACTCGGAAATTCTGATCCATCAGCCGCTGATCGGCGGGCAGGGTGGCGGCCTTTCCGGCCAGACCACCGATATCAAGATCCATGCCGAGCACATGGTGTATATCCGCGATAAGATGAACCGCATGCTCAGCGAGTACACCGGCCAGCCGCTGGAAAAGATCCAGCTGGATACCGAGCGCGACAACTATATGTCCGCACTGCAGGCAAAGGAATACGGCCTGATCGATGAGGTCATTGCCCACCGCTGAGCCGCCGACATTTAATTTACCCAGGATAAGGAAAAACAGCTATGGCAAATAACAATTCCGGCAGAGACAAAAACGAAAAGGATCTGGTCTGCAGCTTCTGCGGAAAGCATCAGGACGAAGTGGAGCGTATGATCATCGGCCCCGGTGTCAATATCTGCAGCGAATGCATCGGCCTGTGCCACGACCTGCTTTCCGACAAGCCGGATCAGCCCAAAAGCGCCCGACCGGCCCGCGGTGCAAACCGTGCACACATCCAGCCTGCGGACGATCTGGATATCAACATCCTGACCCCGGCCGAGATCAAGGAAGGTCTGGATCAGTATGTGATCGGTCAGGACGAGGCAAAGCGTGTGCTGGCCGTCTCGGTCTACAACCACTACAAGCGCATCCTCAGCGGCAAGGGCAGCGATGTGGAGCTGCAGAAGTCCAACGTGCTGCTGCTGGGTCCTTCCGGCGTGGGCAAGACCCTGCTGGCACAGACTCTGGCAAAAATGCTGGGCGTTCCCTTCGCCATTGCCGATGCCACCACCCTGACCGAAGCCGGTTATGTGGGCGAGGATGTGGAGAACATTCTGCTCAAGTTGATCCAAGCAGCGGATTTTGATGTGCAGAAGGCACAGATCGGTATTATCTATATCGACGAGATCGACAAGATCACCCGCAAGAGTGAGAACCCCTCCATCACCCGCGATGTGGGCGGTGAGGGCGTGCAGCAGGCCCTGCTGAAGATTTTGGAGGGCACTGTGAGCAATGTTCCTCCGCAGGGCGGCCGCAAGCACCCGCAGCAGGAGTTCATCCAGATCGACACCACCAACATCCTGTTCATCTGCGGCGGTGCATTTGATGGCTTGGATAAGTATATCCTGCGCCGCACCGATAAGTCCGCACTGGGCTTCGGCAGCAGCCTGAAGGATAATTCCAGCGAAGCAGAGAAGGCTCTGCTGCGCAAGGTGGAACCCCACGATCTGGTTAAGTTCGGCCTGATCCCGGAACTGATCGGCCGTCTGCCGGTCATTACCGTGCTGGACGATCTGGACGAGGACGCTCTGGTTCGCGTGCTCAAGGAGCCGCGCAACAGCCTTGTGAAGCAGTATAAGGAACTTCTGAGCATGGATAATGTGGAACTGAACTTCACGGATGAAGCACTCCACGCCATTGCCCGCAAGACGATCGAGCGCAAGACCGGTGCCCGCGGCCTGCGCAGCGTGATGGAAAGCATTCTGCTGCCCATCATGTACGAGGTGCCCACCGATGCTACCATCATCCGCGTAACTGTGGATGAAGATACCGTGGAAGGCGGCGAAGCACATCTGGAATACGGCGCGGTGCGCAAGCGCTATAAAAATCAGGTCGCTCTGAGCTGACGCTTTTAGCGTACAGCAGGGGAGCAAAGACCCGGCATTCAAGCTCTGTTTCAAAAGCTTTTTGCTTTTGGCAGGGCTTTTGCTTTATTATTCTTGTTTCCGAGGGCAAAATGTACTATAATATTAAGGTCTGGAATGGCATGGGGAACGCTCCCTGGCAGGAATGCTCCGCAAAATGCCGCTCTGGCGCTATGGGTAACAGGAAGTACGATAAAGGAGTGTGTTTCTAATGGCAAATTATCTTGCAATGAATCGTGATGAACTCACTGCCGAAAAGGCAGCGCTTGAGGCAAAGTACAAAGAATTTCAGGCCAAGGGCCTCAAGCTGAATATGGCCCGCGGCAAGCCCGGCCCTCACCAGATGGATCTGGCCATGGACCTGCTGAAGATGAATGACTATACCACCGATGCTGGCACGGATGCCCGCAACTATGGCGAGCTGGAAGGCCTGCAGGAGGCCCGCGTGCTGTTTGCGGATGTCTTTGGCGTAAAGCCGGAGGAAGTGTTCGTGGGCGGCAACTCCAGCCTGCAGCTGATGTATAACCTCGTCAATATCGGCTATGTGTTCGGTTTCCCGGAGTCTCCGTGCCCCTGGTCTCAGGTGGAGAAGCGCAAGTTCCTCTGCCCGGTGCCCGGCTATGACCGTCACTTTGCTATTACCGAGGAGTTTGGCTTTGAGCTGGTCAGCGTGCCTATGACCCCCAATGGCCCGGATATGGACATTGTGGAAAAGCTGGTGGCCGAGGATCCTGACATCAAGGGCATCTGGTGTGTGCCGCAGTATTCCAACCCCGATGGCTATACCTACAGCGATGAGACCATCGAGCGTTTTGCCAAGATGAAGACCGCTGCGCCTGATTTCAAAATCTTCTGGGATGAAGCCTATATCGTCCATCACCTGACCGATGAGATCATTGAGACTCCGGTGCTGTTGAACGAGAGCAAGAAGTACGGCAACGAAAACCGTGTGTTCATGTTCACTTCCACCAGCAAGATCACCTTCCCGGGCGCAGGTGTCTCTGCCATTGCCTGCAGCGAGAGCAGCATGAAGTATATCTGCAAGCGCTTCTCGGTCATGATCATCAGCTACGACAAGATGAACCAGCTGCGCCACGTCCGCTTCCTGAAGAACAAAGAAGGTGTGCTGGCCCACATGGCAAAGCACCGTCGTCGTCTGGTGCCCTGCTTTGATGCCGTCAAGACCGCATTCAAGAACAACCTCATCCCCTGCGGGGATATTGCCCACTGGACGGACCCCAAGGGCGGCTACTTCATCAGCCTGTATGTGATGCCCGGCTGTGCAAAGCGCGTGGCGGGTCTGTGCAAGGATGCGGGCCTGACCCTGACCGGTGCCGGTTCTGCATATCCCTATCACAAGGACCCCGAGGATTCTCACCTGCGCATTGCGCCCACCTATCCCAGTCTGGACGAGGTGGAAACCGCTTCCGAACTGCTGTGCATCTGTGTGCGTCTGGCTGTGGCAGAAAAACTGCTGGCTGACAAGGCAGACTAACATTTTTTGGATTTTATCTCCTCTGTGCGGCCCGTCTGGGCCGTCAGGGGAGTTTTGTCGCAAGAAAGCCGGCACGACGGCCCCCTTGCGGAAATGATAAGGCCCGCCGGAGCAGGCGGTCCGCACTAGAATACGGGCGGCAGCTGCAAGAACTGCTGCTTTTGGAGGTTCCCTGAATTTTATGAAAACAAAAGGAAAAGCATGGCATCTGATCGCCACAGTGCTGTTGATCGTGGTATTTGTGTATACTGCGTTCTTCGGTGTGTATGCCAAGTACGGCGATACGACCACGACCTACATCAAAGGTGCAAAGGATATCCGCTTCGGTGTGGATATCAAGGGCGGTGTCAACGTCACCTTTGTGCCGTCGGATGGCTACGATGCTACCGAAGAACAGCTGGAAGCAGCCCAGCTCGTCATTGAGAACCGTCTCGTGGCGCTGAACGTGACCGACTATGAGCTGTATGTGGACAACAATTCCGACAGCCTGATCCTGGAATTCCCGTGGCAGTCCGGTGAGACAGATTTTGACCCGGAAGCGGCGATCGATGAGATCGGCACCACTGCCTATCTGACCTTCCGCGAGGGAAGCAGTGCGGACGGTGAGCTGATCCTGGACGGCTCCATGATCGAGAGCGCCGCAGCTCAGTATGGCCCCGTCAGTAATGGCGGTGCTTCGGAATATTTCGTCTCCTTGAAGTTCACCGATGACGGTGCCAAGGCATTTGGCGATGCTACCACAAAGCTGGCTGCATCGGGCGGCACCATCAGCATCTGGCTGGACGATGAAAACGTGAGCACGGCCACGGTCAACACCGCTATTACCGATGGCTCTGCCATCATTACAAGCTCGGCTTCCAATCCTTTCACGCAGGAGCAGGTCGTCAAGATGGCCCGCCAGATCAACTCCGGCGCACTGCCCTTTGCACTGACGGTGGACAGCTATTCCACCGTCAGCCCCAGTCTGGGCGAGAACAGCCTGAGCGCCATGGTTCTGGCCGGCCTGATCGCCTTTGCACTGATCGTGGTGTTCATGACGATGCTGTACCGTCTGCCGGGCTTCCTTGCATGTATTGCACTGGCTGGTCAGGTGGCAGCAACGCTGGCGTTCGTTTCCGGCTACTTCCCGGTGTTTGAAAGCTTTACCATGACCCTGCCCGGCATCGCAGGCATCATCCTTGCCATCGGCATGGGCGTGGATGCCAATGTTATCACGGCAGAACGCATCAAGGAAGAGCTGAAAAACGGCAAGTCTCTGGATGGCGCGCTCAAGAGCGGTTTTGCCCGCGGCCTGACCCCCATCGTTGACGGCAACGTGACCATCGTCATCGTGGCCATCGTGCTGATGGGTGCCTTTGGCCCCTCGGACGGCATGTTTGCAAAGGCACTCCACTTTGTGTTCTTTGCCTTTGGTCCCTCCACCGCAGGCACTATTTATGCCTTCGGTTACACGCTGCTCACCGGCGTGCTGCTGAACTTTGTGTTTGGCGTGTTTGCTACCCGTGTGATGATCCGCGGTGCGGCATCCATCAAGGCTCTGCGCAACCCTTGGCTCTACGGTGCAGAAAAGCCCGGCAAGGAAAAAGCCGAGAAGAAGCCCATCGACTTTGTGGGCCTGCGCAAGCGCTTCCTGACGATCTCCTCCTGCCTGATGGCAGCCATCGTGCTGTGCGCTGTGGTTTTGGGTGTCCATCTGGATACCGAGTTCACCGGCGGTGCCATGATCACCCTGAGCTACGAGGGCAGCTTTACCATGTCGGATGTGCAGAAGGTTGCATCCTCTGCATTGGAGAATAACGGCCTGACTCTGCAGACCGGCGAGAATGTTGCTACCGGTGACCAGACCCTGAAAATCTCGATGCCCGGTACCGAAACAGTGACTACCGAGCAGGTGGCCAAGCTGCTGGACAGCCTGAACGAAAGCTGCCCGGACAACAATTTTGAACAGCTGTCGCTAAGCAACGTCAGCGCTGCCATGGGCACCAAGTTCCTGCAGAAGAGTCTGGTTGCCGTGGTGTTTGCACTGGTGCTGATCCTGCTGTACATCGCCCTGCGCTTCAAGAACATCGGCGGTCTGACCGGCGGCATGATGGCAGTGCTGGCGCTTGTGAACGACCTGATGGTGGTATTTTGGCACCTTTGTGCTGCTGCGCACCGCGCTGGACGGCAACTTCATTGCCGTCATGCTTACCATCCTTGGTTACTCCATCAACGATACTGTTGTGGTCTACGACCGTATCCGCGAGAACCGCACCCTGATGGGTAAAAAGGCATCCTTTGAAGAGCTGGTGAACCACTCGGTGAACCAGTCCGCCCGCCGCACCCTGATCACCACCATTACCACGGTGATGGCGCTGGGCGTTATGTGCATCGTGGCAAAGCTGTATGGTCTGGACAGCATCTTTACCTTTGCGTTCCCGCTGATGATGGGCATGATCAGCGGCGTGTACACTTCGCTGTGCGTTTCCACCTCTGCGTGGGTGCTGTGGAGTGAGCGCAAGCCCAAGACCAAAGCCTAAAAACACAGCCCGGTCAGACCGGACAGGAGGAACAGAACATGAAGTGTCCCTATTGCGGAGCCGAGGAATCCAAAGTAATCGATTCCCGCCCCACCGAAGACAGCGAGCGCATCCGCCGCCGCCGCGAATGCCTGAGCTGCCATATGCGCTTTACGACCTATGAGGTCGTGGAGACTGTTCCGCTTGTGGTCATCAAAAAGGACAGCTCCCGTGAGCCGTTCGACCGGCAGAAGCTGCTCAACGCCATGGTGCGTGCCTGCGCCAAGCGGCCGGTCAGCTACGAATCGCTGGAGCGTGCGGTAAGCAGCATTGAGCAGACGCTGCTCAGCTCCTACGACCGTGAGATCCCCAGCGTGCGCATCGGTGAGCTGACCATGCAGGAACTGAAAAAGATCGACGAAGTGGCATATGTTCGCTTTGCATCGGTCTACCGTCAGTTTGCAGACGTGGAAAGTTTTTTCAATGAACTGAAAAAGCTGATGGGCGACCGCAAGGAACCACAGAAATAATTTGCATCAGAACACCGGTTTTCGCCCAATGGGGCAGGGCCGGTGTTTTTGTTTATACCAGCCGGTGCGAGAGCCATTCCAGTGTTTCCACCTGTACCTGTGCGCGGCGCAGCTCACCAAAGGCTTCCTCTGGGGCACCCATTTCCAGGTGTCCGTCCGCCGCCCGCAGCGCAGCTTCCAGCTCGGTAAAATCTGCTGTGCGCAGCAGGTGGTTCATTTTGGTGCGCATTTGGTCGCACCGGTCGGCACCATCAGCAAGCGCCTGCCGGGCGGCAGGGTAGTCGGCATTGCGGATGGCTTCGGCGGCGGTGTCAAGGTCTGCCGAGATCACATCCGCAAAGCTCTGCACCTTCCAGCTGCTGTAAAAGGCCACGTTCAACAGTACGGCCACAATGGCGATACATGCATAGATCCGCTTCATCCGCTCACCTCAATGGGAGCCGCCGGCACGGCGGTTCTCTTTTTTTAGCAAAAAATAATCCTCGGTCTCGTTGCCGATCAGCAGCAAAATTTCTTCCGGCAGCAGGGTGTTGGCCTGCGCCGTGCGTTCCAGCCACGCGCGGTCCTTGCCGCACCAGCGCAGGTTGTCTTCCAGCACCTGTCCGTCCAGCACAAAGGGAATGGTGGCGTTGGTATGGGTCACCTTCAGCTGCAGGTCAGCAAGACGGGCTGGCTCTTTTTCTGGCCGCAGTGCTGCCGAAAGGGTGCCGTTCGTCTCGATCACCGCGTAGGAGACCTCCCGTGGGTCAAAAATATTTTTACCGCGCAGCGCTTCCATCAGGTCAGCTGTGGTCAGCCGCAGCATCCGCAAGGCTTTCTGATCGATCTGCCCGTCCAAGATCACCGTTTTGGGTCTGCCGGAGAGAAAGTTGAAGAATTTCTGGCTGCGGAAGCTCAGCACGGAGCCCAGCAGTTCCAGCGCTGCAATGAGAAACAGCGGGATCAGGCTGGATGTGATGGGCACCTCTTCCGATTCAATGGAGATGGATGCCAGATTGGAAATGAGAATGGTGGACACCAGTTCTTCGGGCTGCAGTTCGCCCAGCTGGCGCTTGCCCATCAGCCGCATGGCAAACAGAACGCACAGATAAATGATGATAGTGCGGCAGATCAGAAGCTTCAAGCAACAAGACCTCCTGTCGTTTCTGGCGGAATGGATGCCGCTGCAGCCGGGCATACTGCTGTGCAAAGGAGTGGTTGGATGCGGCAGTTATCACAGAGCCTTGCGGCAAATCTTGCGGTGCTGGACAAAATGTTTGGCACCTCTGCGGATTATTATGCCAAGGAGATCACGATTTATCATTGCAGGGGAAGCATCCTGCTGTTTGACGGCATGGCAAGCCTGGATTCTTTGTGGGAGCTTTTACTGGATGCGGCCAGCCGTCAGGCACCGCCGCAGCAGGCAGGCCAGCGTTGCACCGGGCCGCAGGTCTTTGAGCTGATCCTGCACGGCTCAGCCTTTCCGGCAGAAAGTGAGCCGGTAACAGATCTGGCTGATCTGATCAAACGAATGACGGCAGGCATGGCGGTCTTACTGCTGGACGGCTGCGCAAAGGGCATTGCCTTCTCGGTGCAGGGACTGAAGTTCCGCTCGGTAGACGAGCCTTCCGGGGAGGGCAATCTGCGCGGCTCCCGCGAAGGCTTTGCCGACCTGCTGCGGGTCAATCTGAGCCTGCTGCGGCGGCTCATCCGTACCGAACATCTGGTGCAGGAGGTGGCGCAGGCCGATACCGAAATGCAAACGGAATACGCCATCTGCTACTGCAAAAACAGGGCGGACTCCGCCATGGTGATCCGTGTGCGCAAAGCGCTTGCCGCTGCAAAGCCGGAGCTTTTGCTGGATTCCAGTTACTTTGTGCCGTGGCTTCTGCCGGGCAAGGCGCGGCTGTTCACGCCGGTAAGCTACACCGAGCGGCCTGCCGTGGCGGCGGCAAAGATCTGTGAGGGCAAGATCGTGGTGCTGGTCAACGGAAGTCCCTCTGCCATGGTGCTTCCGGCTCTTTTCTGCGAAAATTTTGAGTGCTTGGACGATTATGCATCCACCGCCGTGTTTTCCTCTTTTCTGCGCATCCTCAAATATGTTTCGTTCTACCTCACAGTATTTCTGCCGGGTGTGTTCGTCTGTCTGGCGGTTTACCTGCCGGAGCTGATTCCACCGCAGCTTCTGTACAAGATCGAAGCGGCGGAGAAGGCCACACCGCTGCCGCTGTTTGCGGAAATGCTGCTGGTCATACTCATTTTGGAGGTCATCCGGGAAGCAGGTCTGCGGATGCCGCAGTCGCTGGGGCATTCGGTCAGTCTGGTGTCCGCGTTGATCATCGGCGATGCTGCCATTGCCACCGGGCTTATGAGCACGCCGGTGATCTTTGTGGCAAGCATCACGGCCATCGCGGTGTTCGTCACGCCCTCTTTGTACGAGCCTGCTACGCTGCTGCGTCTGGGTGTGGTGCTGGCTGCAGGTCTTGCCGGGCCGGTGGGCCTTGCGGGGCTTTTTTGCAGTTCTGCTCAGTCTTTCCGGCACAGCCTGCCTGCAGGTGCCATATCTGGCGGCGCATCCGTTCCCGCAGCGGCCCATGGAAGAGGATGGCATCATCCGCCGCAACTACCGCCGCCTTTCAGCGCACGACTTTAATATCTGGCAGAAACGGGAGGGAAAATGATGCAAAAACAGAAAGGCTTTTCTGCTCCCGTGCTGGCACTGAGCGTGTGGACAGCTGCGCTGGCAGAAGAAATGCAGACCGGTATCTCTCCGCGTGGGATGATCATTCATGGGGCGGTTCAGGCTCTTTTGCTCACATGCATCAGTGGGGTGTTCTCTGCCTGCTGGCAGCGGGCAGCCATGCAGGGGGTCTGGCTGTTTTCCGCAGGAGCATGGTTTCTGGCAGAGTTGTTTGGAACCGTAATGCAGGCCCAGAACATCTGCCAGCAGGAGTTCCGCTCCATGGCGCTGATCGGCCTGCTGCCGCTTTTGCTCTGGGCAGGGTGGTGTATTCCGCCTTCCGGCTGGGATGCTCCGGCACGGGTGCTATGGTGGTTCGTGCTGCTGGGTGGGCTGGTCTGTCTGACAGGGCTTGCCGGGCAGATGGACTGGGCGCACCTGCTGACGGCAGATGCTGTGCAACTGGCCCGCTGGCCGCGTGTTCCGCTGTATGCGGAGTATTTGTTCTGGCCGCTTCTTGCAGGTTATGAAGAGCCGCGCAGCATGTCTTGGCTGCCATGGCTCACCTTTCTGGCACAGGCGGGTCTTACTGCCGGGGTATGTGCCTCGTATTTGGCGCAGCGGATTACCCGGAACAGGAACTGCTGCGGGCATGGAGTGCAGATGTTTTCTCCCGCATGGATGCGCTGCTTTTGCTCATCTGGCTCACCTGCGCGATCTTCCGCACCGGCTTTCTCTGCGCGGCAGTGCGTACCGTGTGGCAGCGCGCGGTGCAGTGCGGGAAAGGGAGCGGCAAAAGTGAAGCAGAAGAAACTGCGCTCTCTCAGTGCGATGCTTTTGATCGGGTGGTGCCTGATTTTTCTGCGCTGCGAGACCACCGAAAAAATGCATGGTTCGTGCGCTGTATCTTGCTCAGAAGGAACAGTCCATCACCGTAGGGCTGCTGTATCAGGCTCCGGAAGCTGCCGCCGATGCATCCGAGGGCTTCTGGGGCTGTGCAGCTGCAGTTGGCGCAGGCGGACCCACGCTGGCAAAAGGCGCTGGCGGCGGCGCAAAGCAACTGCCGCAAAAA
>ENA-OPYU01000752-OPYU01000752.1-human-gut-metagenome-genome-assembly--contig:-NODE-752-length-12252-cov-2.894515_pt1 | contig 12252 bp, 10 predicted proteins | sample MGYA00242637_ERZ504482 | MGnify/ENA primary metagenome ERZ504482 (study PRJEB26092, sample SAMD00036237) | human gut metagenome | host: Homo sapiens | study: EMG produced TPA metagenomics assembly of...
AAAAAAAATCGGTAAAAAGATTTCATGCAAAACAGCGAAAAACCCCGCTAACCTTCCGGCTAACGGGTTTCGTTGTTTTATAGTTATCTAAAGGAATGAGAGTAAAGCGTGATATCCTTGTTCAGGGGATATCATTACTTTTATGAGGGGGATAGTTGTTTATCAACTATCTGATACTTAGTATAAAGAGAAAATATGTCTAAAGTATGTTGAAAGAATAAAAGAATACGAAAATTTCTAAACAGAAGATTAATAAAACGGAAAAAGAGTTCTATACATTTGCGGTATTTATGGTATAATAGGCACGTTGTGCCTGCGAGCCGGGGCGGTATCGTCGGGTTTTATACAACATTTAATTAAGAATACTTACAATTTTAGAAGAAAAAGAACGAGGTGAGGTATGGAATATTTATCAGCTTTAAAAAAAGTCTGTTGTTGCCGGGTTGATGATCGGGATCGGCTGTACTGTTTTTTTGGAATATGGACAATTCAATCGTGGCGTCATTTTTATTCGGATTAGGACTTTTTACGATTATCAATTTGGAATTGAATTTGTTACCGGCAAGATCGGATATATCTGTAAAGAAAATTGTGCCGAGACATTGATTACTTTGGTCGGAAACGGAATCGGTGTTAATATTATGGCGTTTCTTATGAAACAAACCCGTGTCGGAGTAAGATTGGTTGAGAAGGCGGGCCCGATCGTAGAAACGAAATTGTCAGATACATATATTAGTTTGTTTTTGCTGGCTGTTTGTTGTGGAATGCTGATGTATATTGCCGTGGCAACATTTAAAAAACAGCCGAATATTTTAGGCACGATCGCAGTCTTTCTTTGCGTTTCGGTCTTTATTTTGGCAGGATTCGAGCACTGTATTGCAAATATGTTTTATTTTGGTCTTGTAAGTACACCGACAAAATATGCTGTTCCGCTTCTTATTATGATTCTCGGAAACAGTACGGGAGGTATTTTGCTGTGTAAGCTTACGCAGCATGTGCAGATTCAGAAAAACTCGGAAAATGCGTAATGCAGACAGTGATTTTCTTTGAGAATACATTTCCTGAAAAAAGGCGGATTTCAACCTGAAACATACGATTTGTTCAGGTTGATTTTTTTATATACGATACAATATAATGAAGCGGAGCAAAAGGAAAGGGGGTACGAAAATGTTAAAAGACAAAACAGTTTTGCTCGGAGTTACCGGAAGTATCGCTGCGTATAAGATCGCGTATCTTGCCAGTGCGCTGAAAAAGCTTCATGCGGACGTACATGTGCTTATGACGAAAAATGCGGTTAATTTTATCAATCCGATCACGTTTGAAACGCTGACGGGAAATAAGTGTCTTGTAGACACGTTTGACCGTAATTTTGAGTATAGCGTGGAGCATGTGTCTCTGGCAAAGAAAGCGGATATCGTAATGATCGCACCGGCAAGCGCCAACGTGATCGGGAAAGTCGCCCACGGCATAGCGGACGATATGCTGACAACAACGGTTATGGCATGCAGATGTAAGAAATTTATCGCGCCTGCGATGAACACGAACATGTATGAAAATCCTATCGTGCAGGACAACTTAAAGATCTTGCAGGTATACGGATACGGTGTTGTAGATCCGGCAGTGGGATACCTTGCATGCGGAGATACCGGAGCCGGAAAGATGGTTGAGCCGGACGTTCTGCTCGATGTCATTTTGCAGGAAATCGCATATGAAAAAGATCTGGCAGGTTTGAAGATCCTTGTAACGGCAGGCCCGACACAGGAAGCGGTCGATCCGGTACGGTATATTACAAACCATTCTACCGGAAAGATGGGTTATGCTATTGCAAAAATCGCATCAAGGAGAGGCGCTGAGGTGACGCTCGTATCAGGGCCAACTGCCGAGGAAGAACCTGCATTTGTAAATGTTGTAAATGTATGTTCCGCAAAGGAGATGTTCGAGGCAGTTAAGGAACGGGCGCAGGAACAGGATATCATTATCAAAGCGGCAGCAGTGGCGGATTACAGACCGAAACACATAAGAGGCAGCAAGATGAAAAAGACAGAAGACGGATCGGATCTGACGCTTGAGCTGGAACGCACAGACGATATTTTGGCTTATCTCGGAGCACACAAAAAGCAGGGGTCAGTTTTATGCGGGTTTGCAATGGAAACGGAAGACTTGATTGCAAATGCAAAAGAAAACTGGAAAAGAAGCGGCTTGACATGATCGCCGCAAACAGTCTTCGTGTGGAAGGCGCAGGATTCGGCGGAAATACAAATGTCGTAACGGTCATCACGAAAGAGAAGGAAGTTTCACTCGGAAAAATGACAAAAGAGGAGACAGCCGCAGAACTTTTGACGATGATTGCAGAAGCCAGAAAAGTCTGATAAGAAACAGACAAAAAGCAAATGTATTGTATCCCGAAAGGGAACGATAAGAAGCAGACAAAAAGCAAATGTATTGTATCCCGAAAGGGAATGATAACAAGGAGGCAGACATGGAAAACAAAACAGTAACAGAAAACAGCACAGTATCATGTGCGGAAGAAATGAATACGGCAGAAGTATACGGCTCAGATCAGTATGCAGCGGATCTAAAGACCGCGAGCAAAGATCGGCAGACGTCGGGGAAACAGCGCTCGTCAAGTAAATTCAGTACAATGAGTATGGTTCAGGTGGCAATATTCGGAGCTGTCATATGTGTGATGGCTTTTACCCCTTTCCTCGGATATATCCCGCTTGGATTTACCCGTGCGACGATCATACATATCCCGGTTATTATCGCTTCGCTTTTGATGGGACCGCAAAAAAGGCGGAGCTTTAGGATTCCTTTTTGGATTGACAAGTTTTATTAACAATACGATGAATCCGACACCGACATCGTTTGTATTTACTCCGTTTTACAGTATTGCAGGCGTAAGCGGCGGATGGGGAAGTGTGATTATCTGTTTTCTTCCCCGCATACTTGTGGGAATTATACCGTATTATGTATATAAGCTTATCATTCGTTTTTCAAATGAAAAAACAAAAAAGACCGGTGTGTCAAGCATTGGACTTGTGACTGCAGGCGTGGCGGGCGCAATGACAAATACGCTGCTTGTTATGAATCTGATTTTTCTGTTTTTCAGGGAAGCATATGCATCGGCAAATAATGTGGCGGTATCGGGCGTATACACATTTATTCTTTCTATTATCGGGATAAACGGCGTTCCGGAAGCAATCGTGGCAGGTGTGCTGACTTTATGTATCGGAAGAGCGCTTTTGAAAAAGAATGTAAGAGAAAGGCTTGGTTTTAGAAATGATATTGGCTATTAATATCGGAAATACAAACACCGTGCTCGGCTGCATTGACGGCTCAAAATGCGTGTTCGTAGAACGGATTTCAACTGTTAAGACAAAGACGGAACTGGAGTATGCGATCGATATTAAAAACGTACTCGACATCTACCATATTAAAAAGGCAGATTTAGAAGGCGGTATCATTTCGTCGGTTGTTCCGCAGATTACGATGGTTGTAAAAGCTGCGGTTGAAAAGATTTTAAAAAAGGAAGTCCTTATCGTAGGCGCGGGGATCAAGACCGGATTAAATATCAGGATCGACAATCCGGCGCAGCTTGGCAGCGACCTTGTTGTCGGAGCGGTGGCAGGGATTGCGGAATATCCGACGCCTCTTCTTATTTTTGATATGGGTACGGCAAACACGGTTTGTGTTATAGATAAAAACCGAAACTATATCGGCGGCATGATTTATCCGGGGATCGGAGTTTCTCTTGATTCCCTTACAGCCAATGCGTCTCAGCTTGGCGGGATCAGTCTGGAAGAACCGGGGCATATTATAGGAAAAAATACGGTGGACTGTATGAAAAGCGGTATCGTTTACAGCAGCGCTGCGGCGATCGACGGGTTGATCGATCGACTGTCAGAAGAAGTGGACGGCGATGTAACGGTAGTTGCGACAGGGGGAGTGGCGGAAAAAATCATTCCTCATTGCAGAAGAAAGATTATTCGAGACGATGATCTTGTTTTGAAAGGACTGGAAATCATCTATCGGAAGAACTGCAGGTGACAGATCGGAGAAAATCGACCTGTGTATAAGGTAAATATAACGTAAAAAAGAGAAAAGGATAGACGCGGTATAGACTATATATACAAAAATAGGCTGCGGCTATCCTTGAATTATGTGTAAAAAGCGAAATATAAAAACTTACTATTTAATCATAAAATATAACAAATATAATAAAAGTGTGATATGATAAACAGTACAACGTAGCATCGGAGTATTCGGCTTAATTTATTTATGGCTGTACTTCTGTGCGAATTTAAAGGAGGAAAAAGATGAAAAGGAAGCTTTCAAAAGCAGGCGGGAAAGCGTTATCTGTCGCACTTGCGATGGCGACTGTTGTATCGGCAGCTCCTTTCTCTGTAGCGGCCGAGGATAACGTTGCTTTGGCACAGACACAGGAAACGGAGGGAAATGCTTTGCGTTTGTGGTATGATGAAGAGGCGCCCAATTCGTATACGGGGTGGGAGCAGTGGGCTCTTCCGCTTGGAAACAGCGCGATTGGAGCCAGTGTGTTTGGCGGTGTTCAGACAGAGCGAATTCAGTTGAATGAAAAGTCGCTTTGGTCCGGCGGTCCTTCAGACAGCCGACCGGAATATAACGGCGGTAATATTGAATCAAAAGGTCAGAACGGCAAGGTTATGGCACAACTGAAAGAGAAACTGAAAAGCGGACAAGGGTTTGACAGTAATCTTGCAGGACAGCTTATCGGAGTCAGTGATGACGCCGGAGTACAGGGATACGGATATTATTTAAGTTATGGCAATATGTATCTGGATTTCAAAAATGTTACAAAGAATAACGTTTCGGGATATTCGCGCGATCTGGATCTTCGCACGGCGGTAGCCGGAGTGAATTATGATCTCAACGGAGCGCACTATACAAGAGAAAACTTCGTAAGCTATCCTGACAACGTTCTTGTAACACGTCTGACTGCAACAGACGGAGGAACGCTTGATTTTGACGTTCGTGTAGAACCGGATGAGGAAAAAGGCGGAAGTCAAAACCAGCCGGGAGCAGATTCTTACGCGAGAATGTTTGACAAAAAGTATCCTGACAATGCAATCGCAATCGACGGACAGCTTAAAGATAACCAGTTGAAGTTCAGTTCTTATACGAAGGTAATCAAAGACGATGGAACAGCAGGGCAGATCAAGACGATTCGACAAACGGTAAGATCACGGTAAGCGGTGCGAAGGCGATCACGATCAATTACTTCCATCGGAACGGATTATTAAAACGATTATTCCGAAATACCGTACAGGTCGAGACAAAAGAACAGCTCGCTGCTTTGGTAAAAGGATATGTATCCGGAGCTGAGGCGAAAGTAAAAGCCGGCGGATATGAGACGTTAAAAGAAGATCATGTAAATGATTACGATCATATTTTCGGAAGATTAGATCTTAACATCGGACAGGCAGTGTCTGACAAGACAACGGATAAGCTGTTGGAGGCATATAAAAAAGGAACGGCTTCCGAAACAGAAAAACGTTATCTGGAATTGATGCTCTTCCAGTACGGACGTTATCTGACGATGGGATCATCGAGAGAGACTCCTGTGAACGAAGACGGAACGAAGAATGAAAGAAGAGCAACTCTTCCGTCGAACTTGCAGGGAATCTGGGTCGGAGCGAATAACTCCGCATGGCATTCGGACTATCATATGAATGTCAATCTGCAGATGAACTACTGGCCGACATATACGACGAATATGGCGGAATGCGCAGAACCGCTGATTAATTACGTAGACTCTCTTAGAGAGCCTGGACGTATTACGGCGAAGATTTACGCGGGCGTTGAGAGTACGGAAGCAAATCCTGAAAATGGATTTATGGCGCATACACAGAACAACCCGTACGGATGGACGAACCCGGGCTGGGTATTTGACTGGGGATGGTCTCCGGCAGGCGTTCCGTGGATTCTTCAGAACTGTTGGGAATATTATGAGTTTACGGGAGATACAGAGTACATGCAGACTCATATTTACCCGATGATGAAAGAAGAAGCGACGCTCTACGATCAAATGTTGATGCGCGATAATGATGGAAAGCTTGTATCTGTTCCGAGTTATTCACCGGAGCACGGACCGAGAACTGCAGGTAATACATATGAGCATTCGTTGATCTGGCAGTTATATGAAGATACGATCACAGCGGCAGAGACTTTGGGAGTTGACGAAGCGAAAGTCGCACAGTGGAAAAAGAATCAGGCTGACTTAAAAGGACCGATCGAGGTCGGTGCCAGCGGACAGATCAAAGAGTGGTATAACGAGACAACGTTAAATACAGATGAGAACGGTAATCAAATGGGACAAGGATATGGTCATCGTCATATTTCCCATATGCTCGGATTATATCCGGGAGACTTGATCGCTCAGAGCGACGAATGGCTGGCGGCAGCGAAAGTATCGATGCAGAATAGAACTGATGAAACGACAGGATGGGCAATGGCTCAGCGTGTCGCAACATGGGCGAGACTTGCAGAAGGCGATAAAGCATACGACGTATTGTCCAAAATGGTCACGAGCGGCAAGATCATGACAAACCTGTGGGATACACACGCTCCGTTCCAGATCGACGGAAACTTCGGTTACACAGCGGCAGTTGCGGAAATGCTTGTTCAGAGCAACATGGGTCACATCGACCTGATGCCTGCAGTTCCGAAAGCATGGGGAACAGGTAATGTGAAAGGTCTGCTTGCCCGCGGTAATTTTGCGGTTGATATGGCATGGGCAGACAACAAACTGACAGAAGCTTCGATCCACTCTAATAACGGCGGAGAAGCGGTTGTTCAGTACGCAAATCTTTCACTTGCAACTGTAAAAGACAGTGACGGAAACCTCGTTGAGATCACACCGGTGACTTCAGATCGTATTTCCTTCAATACAGAAGCAGGAAAGACATATACGATCACTGCTATCCCTGATAATACATTAGCTGCAGCTCCTACAGGTCTTAAGGTAACGAAGATCAAAGACGGAGAGACAGTTCTTACATGGGATGCGGTCAAAGCCAGAACAGAAGTATCTTATAATGTATACCGTCAGATTGAAGGCGGCGAGTGGGTACAGGTTCAGACAGAACTGAAAGCGACAGAATGGACAGACACAGACGCTTGGGATGTGCTCGGAACATTGAAGTACAAAGTTACGGCTGTGATCGACGGAAAAGAAAGTGAGTTCAGTTCGGAAGCAACGGTAGATGACTGCCGTAACATGATCGGCATGATCGACGATCAGGACGAACGTATCAAATATACAGGAAGCTGGGGCAACTGGATCAGCCAGGAAGGAAACTACGGCGGTTCAGTGAAATACTTAGAAGACCCGACAGGAACAGAGACAGCGGAACTTACATTCTGCGGAACGGGTATCGAAGTATTCTCCTGTACACAAAACGACAGAGGTAAAGTTGAAATCTCTATCGACGGAGAAGTATGGGCAACAGCAGATACTTATTCGGCAACTCAAAAAAGACAGGCAAAAATATTCTCTACAGAAGAGCATAAAGATAAGACGCTTGAATACGGAATCCATACGGTTAAAGTTCGGGCGATGGGCGAGAAAAATGCATCTGCAAGCAGAGATAAAGTAGAGCTTGACGCGTTTAATGTATTGAATACAGAAGCGGCGCGGGTTGAAAAAGTAGAGGTAACGTCTGCAAGCGGAATGACGACGGTGAGCAAAGCCGGATCGACGCTTCAGATGAAAGCGGCAGTAACTCCTGCAGAGGCGATCAATAAAGGTGTTACGTGGTCTGTTACAACAAAATCAGGCAGCGCGGCAGCTACGATCGATGAAAACGGTCTTCTGTCAGCAGGAACAGCAAACGGTGTTGTGACAGTAAAAGCGACATCGAAAGAAAATGCCGAAATCTCAGGCACATGCGAGATTACAGTTGCAATCCCGGATGTGACAGCGCAGTCAGAGATCATCGAGGACTGCTCGGATGATAAGAACTCCAAGAATCCGAAGATCACATGGAGTGAAACAGGCTGGAGTAATCCGTACACAGGAGAAGCTGATAAGCATCACGGCGGAACTAAGACGGAGACAAGTACAGAAGGAGCATGGTTCAGCTATACATTTACAGGAACAGGCATTAAGTTCTATGCTCAGAAAAATAATACGCAAGGCAAATTTACTGTAGAACTGGACGGAAAGGCAGAAAGCGACGCAGTTCTTTGGGAAGAAAAATCCGGCGGATCACCGCAGCAGTGCGTATTTGAAAAGACAGATCTGGAAAATACAGAACATACAATCAAGTTTACAGCGGCAACAGATCATGGAAACATTAACGTAAACATTGATTATCTTGAAGTATTCACTCCGGCAGCGGCTTCTGTTGATAAATCGGCGCTTCAGGCTGCGATTGAAAAATACAGCGGTTTGAATAAAGACGATTACGCAGAAAATCTGTGGAACGAGTTTAAGACAGCATACGACAATGCCGTTAAGGGAATGAATGACGACAAGACGACAAAAGAGCAGGCTGATAAGCTTGCAGCAGACTTGAACGCAGCAGGTGCAAAACTTGAAGCGGCAGAAATTCCGGCTCCGACGATTCCGGAAGATGCAAAAGCAACTGTAATGGGAGTTACAAGTACAGAAGCAACTGTTTCATGGACGAAACTTCCAAGGGCAGAGTCTTATAAAGTATATGCTGTAGAACATGAAGGAACAGCAAAAGCGCTGAAAGCAATTACAGATACTGTTCCGGATAATGCAGGAGAACCTGTGACAACAACAGAGACAACGGTGCGGTTTACGAATCTGAAACCGGGTACATCTTATGTATTTATGATCGTAGGAGTAAACCATAATAAAGTAGAGTCGGAAAAAGCTCTTTGCAGCGAGCCGTTCACGACAGTGGCGGCGGCAGATGAAAAAGCTCCGGCACAGGTAAGTGGAATCAGCGTAGTAAAAGAAGGTGAAAAAGATGTGAAGATCACATGGGCTCCGTCAGAAGATCCGGAAGGAAGCGAAGTTACATATATTGTATATGTAGACGGCGTGATCGTATCTGAAAGCGATAAGACAGAATATACATTGAAAAACGCGGATGAAAGCAAAGGCTACAGTATCCGTATCGTAGCTGTAGATGCATCAGGAAACAAAGCTGTACCTGCAGTAATTAACCTGACGGTAGACGACTGGAATGCAAAGACAGTTGTAGGCGTAGAGAAACCTGCCGATCTTAAAGTGAAGAAAGGAACTGCTGCTGATAAACTGGATCTTCCAAAAACAGTAAATGTTACACTGGAAGGCGGTCGTGTTGCAGATGTACTTGAAGTAAAATGGACGACAGATAATTACAAAGCAGATCAGATCGGAACACAGACGCTGTCAGGAGAACTTCAGAAGAAGAAAGGCGTTAAGATTCCTGATAAGTTTAAGACAGTAACGATCAATGTAATTGTAGAAGAGAGCGAAGTAAATCCGCCGCAGCCGGAAGACAAAGTAGTTACAAAAGTAGAAGAACTTACTGATCTTACGGTTGAGTTCGGAACTTCAGTTGAGAAACTCGCTCTTCCGACAGAAGTAAAAGTAACATTAGATAACGAGACAGAAGACAAACTGTCAGTAGAGTGGAACACAGATGCGTATAAAGCAGACGAAGCGGGAACGTACGAACTGACAGGAACACTTCAGGCAAAAGAAGGAATTAAACTTCCTGACAACTTCAAGACAGTAACGATCAACGTAACTGTAGAAGAAAAAGGCGGAGAAGTAGACCCGCCGCAGCCGGAAGACAAAGTGGTTATAGCAGTAGAAAAACTTGCTGACCTTACTGTGAAATTCGGAACTCCGGCAGAGAAACTTGCCCTTCCGAAAGAAGTGAAAGTGACACTTGATAACAAGGCGAAAGATAAACTGTCAATCGTATGGAACACAGATGTGTATAAAGCAGACAAAGCAGGAACATATAAACTGACAGGAACACTTCAGACAAAAGAAGGAATCACAATTCCGGAAGAATTCAGGAAAGTAACGGTCAACGTGACTGTTGAAGAGAAAGGAAAAGTTCCTCCGACATCCGGCAAAGAGGAAGGAAAGAACAATTCCGGTGCGGTACAGACAGGCGACGATAAGAACGTATGGCTTCCGATCGCGGGTCTTGTGGCTGCAATCGCCGTTGTGGCGGCAGTTCTTATTATCAAAAATAAAAAGAAAAAATAAGAACAAAAATAAGAATAAAGTTTTCATAATATAATATTGTGAGGCGATATAAAAGAACCGATTCTCTTTTGGGAATCGGTTCTTTTGAAGTTGTAAAAAGAGAGTAAAGAGAAAAATTGGAAAACAGGAGAAAAAACTTGACAAATATTGTATAGAATATTAACATGAACAATGTTCATATTAAAAAAATCTGAAAAGGGAAAGCGGGAAAGGAGAATAGAATAAAGAGGACGGTGATAAGAGTTGAGCAGAGCGGTTACGTCGGAAGAAGAAATATTGAAAGTAAGCTGTGGGATTGTGGCAAAAAAATGGAATTGCCGCAGTAAATATGAGAACCGTTGCATCTGAATGCGGAATTGCACTAGGTTCTTTGTATAATTATTTTTCTTCAAAATCAGAACTTTTGTCTGCTACAATAGAGGCAGTGTGGAAAGATATATTTCAAATGGGAAAAACTTTAGTAAAAATGCGAGAATATTGTGGAAATACTTAAACCTGTTGTTTGAAGGTGTTGAAAATGACCGAAGCCGTTATCCGAAAATTTTTTTTCCATGCATGCATTGGGGTTTTACGGCAGGAGAAAGACAAGAAGGAAAAAAAGGCGATGGAAGTATATTTTCTGAGGTTAAAAAATCAAATGGCACAATTTTTTGGAAAATGATGAAAAAATACGTCAAGGGATATTTACAGAAAATCTGACTGCCGAAAATTTTTACGGACTATATATTTACCTTGTTTTTATCAATATTACTGGAAAAACAAAATGAAAAAGAGTCCTTTTTGGAATTTGTAAAAAATTATTTGTATTAAGAGAAAGAGTTGATGTGGAACGGAGATGGGTTATGAAGATAAAGAAACAGAATCTTTTGCTTTTGGCAAGTCTTGTCTGGATGATCGCAGGATTTAACGTTTTGAGGATCGGGATTGAAACTTATGCTGAATATCAGACTGTAATAAATTATATCGTGACAATTATCGTGTTTCTTCTCTTTTGGTTCATGGTATTTTATAAGTTGACAAATAAACATACAATAAGAATTCAAGGATATGAAGAAGAAAAGCAACTGTTTTATAAATTTTTGATTTGAAATCATTTTAATTATGGCGTTTATGATAAGTTTCGGGATTATTATTCGTTCATTCCATTTACTGCCGGAGCGGTTTATAGCTGTATTTTACACAGGATTGGGAGCGGCACTTTTCATGGCAGGCGTTTTATTTGGAAGAAATTATATACAGGCTTACAGGAAGAAAGCATAAGTAAACGAAAAAGCATAGAGAAAGTATAGAGGAAGTATAGAGAAAGTATAGATGCATAAAAGATGAGGAGTAAAAACTAAGGAGAAGATACATATGAAAAGAATTATAAATACAGCGATTGTTTATTTTATATTTGCAATGGCGGGAGGCGTATTTTATCGGGAATTTACAAAATGGAACGGATATACAGAGCCGACTACATTAGGAGTGCTGCATGTTCATCTGTTGGTGATGGGAACATTGTTATTTCTTATAACGGCTCTTTTCGCAAAAGTAACAATGTTGGCGGAAATCTTTTGTTTAAGAAATTTTTTGTTCTCTATAATATCGCATTGCCTGCCATGGTGGTGATGATGCTTATTCGCGGAATTGTGCAGGTTCTCGGAATAGAGCTTGGAAAAATGGGGAATGGGATGCTGTCCGGTCTGGCAGGATTGTCTCATATCGGAATGATGATTGCATTTTTCTTACTGCTGTTTGCGATAAAAAGGGGAATTGATACGAAAACAATAGGAATAATGATTTTTAGAGTTATAGTGAATTGTCTAAGAACTATCCACAGACGAGATGAACAGTTCTATAAACAGCGAAAACCCGCTAACCTTCCGGCTAACGGGTTTCGTTGTTTTTATAGTTATCTAAAGGAATGAGAGTAAAGTGCGACATCCCGGTTATCCGGGATGTCTTTTACTTTAGTGAGGGGGGAGATAGTTGTTTTATCAACTATCTGTTGAACAGTATATCTTCAAATGTGTCTAAAGTATGTTTAAATG
>ENA-OPYU01000753-OPYU01000753.1-human-gut-metagenome-genome-assembly--contig:-NODE-753-length-12228-cov-3.133543_pt1 | contig 12228 bp, 18 predicted proteins | sample MGYA00242637_ERZ504482 | MGnify/ENA primary metagenome ERZ504482 (study PRJEB26092, sample SAMD00036237) | human gut metagenome | host: Homo sapiens | study: EMG produced TPA metagenomics assembly of...
GCGCATTGACGAAGATAAAACAAGACACATTTCTATCGAAATTCATTTTAATCTCAAACCCATCCCGGAGGTGGAACAGGTCACTGCCTGACCTGTCCCGCCGGGACGGTTCTCTTAACAACACCATTATAGATTTTTTGTACGCCGCCGCCCGCCATCGAGCAGAGTTTTTACACCTAATTGGGGATGAAACAGTTGATGGCTGGCGGCGGTGTCGCCCTCATCGGCATCACCCTTGTACCTCTGCTCTCCGGCCTGTTCGGTTGATCGTCCGGCGGTGATCGCTTATGGGCGGCATACTCGACAAACTCGATGAATGGCTCCGAGGGCTGCTCATCGAGGGGATCACGGGAAACCTGTCGGGCATGTTCGATACGGTCAATACCAAAGTAGGCGAGATCGCCGGTGAAGTGGGACAGACGCCGCTGGCATGGAACAGCGGCGTCTTTTCTATGATCCGAAACCTCTCTGAAACGGTGATCGTTCCAATCGCCGGGGTTATCCTGACATTCGTAATGTGTTATGAGCTGATCCAGCTTGTGGCAGAGAAAAACAATCTGCACGATGTAGACACCTGGATGTTCTTCAAGTGGATTTTCAAAACATTCTGTGCCGTTCTCATTGTGACGAACACATGGAATATCGTCATGGGTATCTTCGATGTGGGGCAAAGCGTTGTGAACAGCAGCGCAGGCGTCATCATCGGAAATACCTCCATTGATATCAGCGGCGTCATCACGGATATGGAGGCACAGCTTGAAGCCCTGGGCACGGGAGAACTGTTTGGGCTGTGGTTCCAGTCCCTTTTCGTAGGGCTTACCATGAACGCCCTTTCCATCTGTATCATGCTTGTCATCTACGGCCGCATGATCGAGGTGTATTTGACGACTTCCGTTGGACCGATCCCGCTTGCCACCATGACGAACCGGGATTGGAGCCATACGGGGCAGAACTACTTGAAATCTCTGTTTGCATTGGCGTTCCAGGCATTTCTTATCATGGTGTGCGTGGGAATCTACTCTGTTTTGGTACAGAGTATCGCCACGGACGGAAATATCTCAGGCGCGATATGGGCCTGCATGGGCTACACGGTCCTGCTGTGCTTCGCCCTGTTCAAGACCGGCAGCCTCTCTAAGAGCCTGTTCGGAGCGCATTAAGGAGGCTTGATAAATTGGCGTATGTAACCATTCCAAAGGATTTGACGAAAGTAAAATCCAAAGTGCTGTTTGGGCTTACCAAACGGCAGCTTATATGTTTCGGAGCGGCGGCACTCATCGGAGTACCGCTTTTCTTTTTGCTCAGACGCACGGCCAGCAACAGCGCCGCCGCGTTCTGCATGATTATCGTCATGCTCCCGTTCTTTCTACTCGCCATGTATGAGCGGCACGGCCAACCCCTGGAGGTGGTGGCCGGACAGATCATCCGCTGTATGTTCCTGCGGACGAAGGAACGGCCTTACCAGACAAACAATTTCTATGTAGCCCTGGAGCGGCAGGCCCGGGCGGAAAAGGAGGTGAAAGCCATTGTTCAGAAAGCGAAAGCCAGAGCCGCAGGCACGGCAGGCGGCAAAACCAGCGGTAAAGCTCACCGCCGCAGAAAAGCGTGAGATCAGCCGTATCCTGGAAACTGCCAGAGGCGACGGCAAGGTACATTCCGCACAGGACACTTTACCGTTCCGCCAGATGTACCCGGACGGCCTGTGCAAGCTGGACGACCACACCTGGTCGAAGTGTATCGAGTTCGAGGATGTGAATTATCAGCTTGCAAAGCCTGACGACCAGACGGCGATCTTTGAAGCCCTCTGCGATATGTATAACGCCCATGACGCTTCTATCGGGATGCAGCTCTCCCTTGTGAGCCGCCGCATGAACCGGGAGGATTTTGTGAAGCGTATCGAGATCGCAGCGCAGGGAGATCACTTCGACCATATCCGTGAGCTTTACACGCAGATGCTCCGCAAGCAGCTTGAACGGGGCAACAACGGTCTTATCAAAACAAAGTATCTGAGCCCTCACCATTGAGGCACGGGACAGCAAAACCGCACGGGCACGATTTTCCCGGATCGTCATGGATGCCCTCAACCATTTCAAGGTCATGGGTGCTCTGGCAAAGGAGCTTGGCGGCAAGGAGTGGCTGGAAACGCTCCACGGCATCCTACACCCGGACGGGGAACGGTTTGCCTTTGAATGGAGCTGGCTTGCCCCTTCCGGCCTGTCGGTTCAGGATTTTATCGCACCATCTTCCTTCCGCTTCGGTGAAGCACGGAAGTTCACGATGGCGGATAAATTCTGTGCCGTGTCCTTTCTGCAGATCAGCGCACCGGAAATGGATGACCGTATGCTCACCGAGCTGCTGGATACGGACAGCGGGCTGCTTGTCAGTCTCCATATCCGCAGCATGGACCAGAACGAGGCGATCAAAACGGTCAAGCGGAAGATCACTGACATTGACAGTATGAAGATCGACGCACAGAAAAAGGCAGTGCGGGAAGGTTTCGATATGGATATCATCCCCACCGATCTTGCCACCTACGCAGGCGAGGCAAAGAACATCCTCCGTGACCTGCAAAGCAGAAATGAGCGAATGTTCCTGATGACCTTCCTGGTGGTGAACTTTGCGGACAGCGGGCAAAAGCTGGAGAATGACCTGCTCCGTGCGGCAAGCGTGGCGCAGAAATATAACTGCTCCCTGGTGCGGCTGGACTTTCAGCAGGAGGACGGCTTCGTGTCGGCTCTGCCCCTGGGTGTCAACCGCATTAAGATACAGCGCGGGCTTACCACTTCGGCGGTGGCGGTGTTCGTTCCCTTCACCACACAGGAGATTTTCCACGGTGGCGAAGCTCTTTACTACGGGCTCAATGCCACTTCCGGCAACATGATCCTTGCTGACCGCAAAAAGCTGAAAACGCCCAACGGCATGATCTTAGGTACGCCCGGCAGCGGCAAGAGTTTTTCAGCAAAGCGTTCCATCGTGGGTGTGTTCCTGAATACAAAGGACGATATCTTGATCTGCGACCCGGAGGCAGAATATTTTCCGCTGGTGAACCGGTTGGAAGGCCAGGTCATCAAAATCTCGCCTACCAGCACGCAGTATGTGAACCCTATGGATATCAATCTCAATTACAGCGAGGACGATAACCCGCTGGCGCTAAAATCCGACTTTATCCTGTCATTCTGCGAACTGGCGGCAGGCGGCAGGAACGGTCTGGAGCCGGTGGAAAAAACGGTCATTGACCGTGCCGTGCGGATCGTGTACCGCCCATATATCGCAGACCCCGCCCGGAGAATATGCCGCTGTTGGAAGATTTGTATGACGAGATTTAAACGGCAGCCGGAGCCGGAGGCGCAGCGGATCGCGGCGGCACTGGAACTGTATGTGCATGGTAGTTTGAATGTTTTTAACCACCGCACCAATGTGGATATCAACAACCGCATTGTCTGCTTCGATATCAAGGAGCTGGGAAAGCAGCTCAAAAGCCTGGGTATGCTGGTGATCCAGGACCAGGTATGGAACCGTGTTTCCCAAAACCGGGATCAGGGCAAAATCCACCTGGTATTTCGTGGACGAGTTCCACCTTCTGCTGCGCGGCGAGGTCGGTGCCTGGAGCGTGGAGATTTGGAAACGCTTTCGTAAATGGGGCGGTATCCCCACGGGGATCACGCAGAACATTAAGGACCTGCTTTCCTCCCCGGAGATCGAGAACATTTTTGAAAACAGCGATTTTGTGTACCTTCTGAACCAGGCCAGCGGAGACAGGAAAATCCTCTGCGAGCGCCTGAATATCTCTAACCAGCAGGCAGCACATATCAGCAACGCAGGCCCCGGCGAGGGGCTGATCTTCTTCGGCAATGTGATCCTGCCTTTTGTGGATGACTTCCCGAAGGACAATGAACTTTACAGCATTATGACAACAAAACTTGGTGAAACCGGGAAAGGAGGCGCGGCGCATGAATGATGAAAAATATGTGATTGGTAGCGGAAGTTTTCGGCTTCTGATCGGTGATTTGTATGATCTCTATTGTTATCATTTCAGTTTGACCCGCAGACTGGCGGAGGCTGCGGACGAAAAGGCACTTTTGAAAATCCAGAAAAGCGTGTCCGGCTATGAGCGCAGGATGAAGCGCCTTTGCAGGCGTTGGGGTCTACCCACGGATGATACGCCCTGGGCCTACGATACAATGGAGAAATCCATCCGGGAGCGGATGCTCCATGAATAACCTGACCCATGTGAGCCTGTTTTCCGGCATTGGCGGTCTGGACCTGGCGGCGGAGGCTGCCGGGTTTGAAACTGTCTGCCAGTGCGAGTGGGCGGATTTTTCCGCACTCCGTCCTCTCCGCACGATGGCCGGATGTTTCCCAGGTTCCGGGATATTTACTACTTTTACGAAGGAGGCGTTTTTTTGCAAAAAAACAGGACTTGAAACAGTTACCGTTATCTCAGGCGGCTTTTCCCTGTCAGCCCTTCTCCACCGCCGGAAAACGGAAGGGCTTTGCGGATGAACGCTACCTGTGGCCGGAAATGTGCCGCGTTATTACCGAGCTGCGGCCCCGTTGGGTGCTTGGGGAAAATGTTGCTGGCTTCATCAATATGGGGCTCGACAAAACGATCTTTGACCTGGCAAAAGCGGGATACGCTGTTCTCCCATTCGTATTTCCGGCTTGCGGTGTCGGCGCATGGCATGAGCGCCAGCGAACTTTTATCGTCGCGGCTGATGTTTCCCACACCCCTTGCCTCCGACAACAACACCGCCAGGGATGCGGCAAGCCTGGATGTGTTCCTGTCGGACAATGGGATATTCCGCAAGAGGAACCGAAACGGGGCGATCTGGAGCCTCAGCCTGTCGGCGGCGGTATTCTATCTGACCCCGGTGGCGTCGGACGGTTTCCGCTCGACCTTGAAGCCGTCGGCCTTCGATCCGGCGAAGAAGGACGGGAACCTGTCGGCGCAGATCATCTCCCAGGAGCGGCCGGTGTCCGAAACGGCGGCGCTGAATCCGGATTGGGTGGAATGGCTCATGGGCTTCCCGAAAGGATGGACGGACGTATCCTCTGGGCCGCCGAACCGGAAGGAATCCCCCGCATGACCGAGCGCATGGATGACCGGGCGCTGCGGCTGAAAACATTGGGAAATGCGGTCTGCCCGCCCCAGGCCTATCCCATTTTCCGCTATATCGCCATGATCGAGAATGGCACCTGCGGTGACTTCTGCCCCTATGGAAAGGAAGGTGACTGCCTATGAGGGAACTGAAAGCGACCGATAAGATCACGCAGAAAATGACCCGTGACGGTGCGGTATCGGAAAACCTTGCCACGGGAGAGGTGAAACATATCAGCAGCCGGGAGCCGGAAACGGAGCTGTCTGTTTCTTCGGAAGAATCCGCTGGCGCTGCGGCTGACCTTGCCCTGCGTGCGGCGGAACACCATGAGAAGAAAAGCGCACGAACGGCGGAAAAGGCTGACACCCAGGCGGTGCGGGATGGTTCTGCTGCAAGGCAGCACCCGTCCTCCCGTCTGCAATTCACCGAGGAAGAACGCGCCGATCCCACACTTGGGAAATACATTGACCGTTCCGACCGTGCGGCGGATCGGCTGGACGCGGCGAAAGCCGCTATCCCCACAAAGAAAGTTCTCCGTACCGAGCGTGTTTTTTGACGAGACAGCCGGAAAAGGCAAAACGCAGCTTCACTTTGAAGAAGTGGAGAAACGCCCCAACGGACGCCTGCGGCACAATCCGCTTTCTCGGCCTGTCCATGAGATTGTCCACGTTGCCCACGCGAAGGTGCATGAGGTAGAGCAGGAAAATGTGGGTGTAGAGGCCGGACACAAAGGCGAGGTGTTGACGGAACGCGGGTTTGCCTATGGAAAGGGCAAAGTCCGTGCCGCCGTCCACCATCACCGCACAAAGCCCTGGCGTGACGCGGCGAAGGCAGAGCAGGCTTCTTTTAAGGCAAACGCCGACTACCTTTACCAAAAGGCACTGCATGATGATCCTGCATTGGCAGCTTCTAACCCGGTATCCCGCTTTCTGCAGAAACAGCGGATCAAGCGGAACTATGCAAAGAAGCTGCGACAGGCAGAGAAAACCGCAAAGAACACAGCGGCCACGGCGAAAAGTGCGGCACAGAAAGCAAAGGACGCCTTCAAGGAAACATTCCTCTACATCAAACACCATAGCCGGGCGGTTCTGCTGGTGATTGGCATTGGCGCCTGTGTTGCCCTGCTGTTTGGCGGGATATCTTCCTGTTCCATGATGGCGGGCTCCGGCGTGGGCGGCGTGTTCACTTCCTCTTATCTCTCCGAGGATGCGGATATGCTGGCTGCGGAGGCGGCCTACTGTGAACTGGAGCAGGAGCTTCAATATGAGCTGGACCACTATGAGGCTCTGCACCCCGGATATGACGAATACCGTTTTGACCTGGACGAGATCGAACATGACCCTTATGTGCTGATCTCCATTCTAACGGCGTTCCATGAAGGGGCTGTTCACCATCGACGCGGTTCAGGCGGAGCTGCAAATGCTCTTTGAAAAGCAGTACATCCTGACGCAGACCGTGGAAGTGGAGGTGCGCTATCGGACGGAGACACGGACAGACAGTGATGGGAAACGACTATGATGTAGAAGTGCCGTACAATTACTATATCTGCAAGGTAAAGCTGGAAAACTTTGACCTTTCCCATGTGCCGGTCTACATCATGGACGAGGAAACACTTTCCCTGTATGCGGTCTATATGGCAACGCTGGGAAACCGGGAAGATTTATTCCCAAGTTCCGGCTATGTGGACAAGTACACCAAACCGCCCACCACCTATGATATCCCGCCTTCCGCACTGGAAGATGAAACCTTTGCAGCGCTCATTACCGAGGCGGAGAAGTACATCGGCTATCCTTTATGTCTGGGGCGGCAGCAATCCAAACACTTCTTTTGATTGCTCCGGCTTCGTGTCCTGGGTGCTGACGCAAAGCGGCGTCTGCAACACGGGCAGGCTGGGAGCCCAGGGGCTTTACAATATTTCCACCCCGGTATCCTCTGCCAACGCAAGACCCGGGCCGACCTGATCTTTTTGCGTCGGCACTTACGATACACCGGGCGTTTCCCATGTGGGTGTCTATGTGGGCGGCGGAAAAAAGTGCTGCATTGCGGCGACCCCATTCAGTATGCAGATATCAACACAAGCTACTGGCAATCCCACTTTTACGCTTTCGGGCGACCGCCCTAAAACTCAAAAAACGATATGGAGGTAATTTGATTTATGGCAACGACACAGAAGATCCGCAATGACATTGCGAAAACCAAAGAAAAGATCGCGGAGCAGCAGAAACGCCTTCGTGCGCTGGAGGCCCAGCTTGCGGAGGAAGAAAATCTGGAAATCGTCCGCATGGTGAAAGCCGTGAAGATGGACAACAAGGAACTGACCGCCTTCCTGAAAGCCTATGCCAGCGGTATGATCTCCCTGCCGGAAGGTATGATGCCGGAGGGCAACACCGAGAATGAGGAAACGGAGGGATACGAGGATGAAGCATAACTTTATGACAAAAATGGTATCGGCTCTTTTTGGCGGTGGTGCTCAGCACGCCGCTTTTTTTCTACCACCGCCTTTGCCAGCGGCGGCGAGGAAAGCACGGAGTCCGTGGCTGAACAGGAAACGGCCGGTGATGTCTCTGATCTGCTTTCCGCTCTGGCAGGCAGCCAGGTCACGGTATCCGTCACCGAGGACGGTATCCAGTTCAGTTCCGGCGAAAATGACTCCGGGCAGACCGGCACCGTCACCACGGGCGGCGGCAATCTGAATGTCCGCACGGCGCCGGAATGGATTATACCGCCTTCGCCCAGCTTCCCAACGGAACGACCGTGAAGGTGATCGGCACGGACGGCGACTGGCTGAAGGTCATCCTGCCGGAGAAAATCGGCTATGTCTATTCCGGCTACATGACGGTAAGTGACGGCGAGGCTGGTTCCGGGGAAGGTTCTTTCTCTCTGGACGCGGAAACGCTGGAAAATCTGCTGGGGATGCTGGGCGGTGGTTTGAATGGCGGTGCCGCTTTGACGCCGGATGGGAACCTGTCGCTGATTGACGATATCGGCAGCCCTGCCACCAGTGGCAAGCAGTTTATTACAGTAGAAACGAAGAACGGCAATGTGTTCTATCTCATTATCGACCGTGACGACGAGGGCGAGGAAACCGTGCATTTTCTGAACCAGGTGGATGAAGCCGACCTCATGGCACTCACGGAGGACGGAGAAAAGGCGGAAACGCCTATTGTCTGCACCTGTACGGAGAAGTGCCAGGCCGGAGCGGTCAATACCGCTTGCCCGGTCTGCGTAAAAAAACCTTAGTGAATGTGTTGGCACAGAACAGAAAACTGCGGAGCCCACCGAGCCGGAGAATCCGGAACCCGAAAAGAAAAGCAATACCGGGGCGATCCTGGCGGTGCTGCTGATCCTTGCAGCCGGAGGCGGCGCGGCAGTCTATTTTCTGGTGCTGAAACCGAAGCAGGGCAAGAAAGTTCCCGCTGATCTGGATGATTTCGACCTGGAGGATGAAGAAGAATATCTGACTGAGGACGAGGAAACGGAGGAAAAGAATGAGTAAACTGATTATTGCGGGAAAAAACCGAGCGTGGCCAAATCTATCGCGTCGGCCCTGGGTGCTTCATCCAGGGCTGATGGCTTTTATGAGGGCAGCGGCCTTCTTGTGTCCTGGTGTGTAGGGCACCTGGTATCCCCGATGGATGCTGGCGGCTATGACGAACGTTTCAAGAAATGGCGCTATGATGATCTCCCCATTCTGCCGGAGCCGTTCCGTTATGTGCTGACACCGGGCAAGGAGGGCGCATTTGAAAATCTACGCGCCCTGATGGACCGACCCGATGTGGATACCATTGTCAATGCCTGCGACGCCGGACGTGAAGGTGAGCTAATCTTCTGGCTGGTGTATGAAATGGCTGGATGCCACAAGCCGGTCCTCCGTCTCTGGATTTCTTCGATGGAGGACAGCGCTATCAGGGAGGGCTTTTTCTGACCTGCGCCCCAGCGCCGATTATGAAGCCTTGTATCAATCCGCCCTCTGCCGCCAGAAAGCGGATTGGCTGGTGGGGATCAACGCCACACGCCTTTTCTCCGTTCTCTATCACCGCACCCTGAATGTGGGTCGTGTGCAGACGCCCACACTAGCAATGCTGGCGGAGCGTGACGCGAAGATCACGCTGTTCCACAAAGAAAAATATCATCTGCTGCGCCTGACGCTGGATGGAGCCGAGGCGGTGTCGGAGAAATTCACCGATTCGGCAGCGGCGGAACAGGCAGCGGCCATGTGCAAGGGTGCGACCGTCACCTGTACCTCTGTCACGAAGGAGCAGAAGAAGGAACAGCCGCCGAAGCTCTATGACCTTACCACCTTGCAGCGGGAGGCAAACCGCCTGTTTGGATACACGGCGAAGCAGACCTTAGACTACGCCCAGAGCCTCTACGAAAAGAAGCTGCTGACCTATCCCCGCACGGACAGCCGCTATCTGACCTCCGACATGGCGGAAACGGTCTCCTGTGTGATCCACCTGGCGGTAAAGCTGCCGCCTTTTGATGGCTGCGGCAACTTCTTTCCGCTGGTGGAGGCCATGATCTCCGATAAAGATGTATCCGATCACCACGCCATTATCCCCACGATGGAGATTGAAAAAGCGGATATCAAGGCTCTGCCTCTGGGCGAACGCAAGTTGTTTCTGCTGGTCTGCTGCAAGCTGCTGTGTGCATCGGCAGAGCCGTATGTGTATGAGGCGGTCACGGCAACTTTCAACTGCTGCGGCCATTCCTTCACCGCAAAGGGCAAGCGCGTCCTTGCCGAAGGCTGGCGGGAAATCGACCGCATTTTCCGTGCCTTCTTGAAGGAAAAGCCTGCGGATGGGGACGGCGGCACGCTCCCGGACTTCACCGAAGGGCAGACTTTTGACGGTGCGGAGGTTGCTGTTACCGAGCATTTCACCCAGCCTCCGAAGCCCTACACAGAAGATACCCTCCTGTCCGCTATGGAGAACGCAGGCAAGGATGACAAGGTGAATTGCCCCAAAGGGGCAAGAGATGGTGGCCTGGGCCATATTCCCGATGAGGCGGAACGGAAAGGGCTTGGCACGCCTGCGACCAGGGCGGCAATCATCGAAAAGCTGGTAGCCGCCGGATTTGTGGAGCGCAAGGGCAAGAGCCTGATCCCCACAAAAGCCGGTATCAACCTTGTCACAGTCCTGCCGGAGCCGCTGACCTCTCCCATGCTGACAGCGGAATGGGAACAGAAATTAACGGAGATCGCAAGGGGCAGCACTGACCCGGATACCTTCATGGACGGTATCCGCACGATGGTCCAGGAGATCGTGTCCACCTATTCCTGCATTTCCGAGGATGGCAAAAAGCTGTTTGCCCCGGAGAAGGAAGTGATCTGTACCTGCCCTCGCTGCGGCCAGCCGGTTTATGAGGGCAAGAAGAACTTTGCGTGTTCGGATCGGTCCTGCGGTTTCGTCCTCTGGAAAAATGACCGCTTCTGGACGAGCCGCAAGAAGGAGCTGACAAAGAAGATGGCAGCGGACCTTCTGAAAAAGGGACGTACCAATGTCAAGGGAATGTGGTCTGAAAAGAAACAGGCCACTTATGACGCTGCGGTGATCCTGGATGACACGGGCGGCAAATACATCAACTTCAAACTGGAATTTCCGAAAAGAAAGGAAGGTGTCAATGGCAGAAAATAAGACTTTGGAACATTTACCCGAAGTGAGGGCGGCGGTGGCTGCCCTCTCCCCGGAGGACAGGGAACTGTTGGAGGCGGTGCAGGCCTCGCCCTTCAAGCTGACAGCGCCGGAGCAGTTCAAGGAGTTTGCGGACAACATCGACTATTTCGTATTTGAGCCCAATATCCGTGATCTGAACGATCTTGGCTGGCGGTATCTGGCACAGCACATGGATATGCTGCTGCCCCCGGAGCTTCTGAGTGCAATCGACCCCGTTCCTTTTGGCAAGTACGCCATGCAGGAGGAACAGGGCCATTTTACGGAACACGGATATATTTCTTTTTCCGGCGACGAGTGGGTGCATGAACGCCCTGCGGAGCCGGAGAAAAAGCCTTCCATCCGGGAACGGCTGGAACAGGGCAAGAAGGAATGTGCAGAGAAAAACAAGGCGCAGCCCCACAAGGAAAAGTCTGCGCCGGAACTGTAAGGAGGTGCTGATATGCCATATTACGATCACAACAAGGATTATCCTTTTGCCGCCTTTATCACCAATCTTGGAAAGTACAATGAGGGCGAGCTTGTGGGCGAGTGGGTGAAGTTTCCCACCACCGCCGAGGAATTGAAGGAAGTGTTTAAGCGGATCGGAATCGGCCAGAAGGATGACTTCGGCCAGCCCTATGAGGAATGGTTCATCACGGACTATGACTGCTATGTGGACGGTCTTTACAGTAAGCTGGGTGAATATGAAAATCTGGACGAGCTGAATTATCTGGCATCGAAGCTGGATGAAATGAGCGAAAGCGAATACGCACAGTTTCAGGCCGGTATGGAAATGGGCGACCATTGCGGCAGCCTGCAGGAGATCATCAACCTCACCGAGAATCTGGATTGCTATGAGGTTTACCCCGATATCCATGACTATGACGACCTGGGCCGCTATTACATCGAAGAACTGGACGTTATGCAGGTGCCAGAGCATTTGCAGAATTACATCGACTATGAGGCCTACGGCCGGGACGTTGCGTTGGAGGAAAACGGCGCCTTCACGGATCAGGGCTATGTGCGTGATACGGGTGACAGTTTCCATGAGTATTACGACGGTGAGCGCGGCAGTATCCCCGACGAGTACCGGGTGATGACCTTTCAGGACGATCTTCCCGAAGAAGAAAAATCCGAGTGGGCTATGGATATTGCCTTTGACATGGACGAGTTTTTCCGTCAGAACGATCCACAGTATGCGGCGGAGCACCCGGAGGCACACGCCGCAAAGGAAGAACTGTATGAAATCTGATGGCCGGACGCATTTCCGCTTTGGATGAAAAGCTGGCAGCACTGGGGCAGACGCAGGAGGACTATCTTCCTTCGGAGATTGAAAAGTTCAAGGACGCCACGGGCTATGAGGAATTTCTTGATTTTGACCCGGCGGAGGTCAAGGCCGCTTTGGATGACCCGGCTAAATCCCGTGTGGATGAAATGCTGTCCGCTGCGGAGAAGGTTGCCTCGGAAAGATGACTGTG
>ENA-OPYU01000754-OPYU01000754.1-human-gut-metagenome-genome-assembly--contig:-NODE-754-length-12217-cov-2.949793_pt1 | contig 12217 bp, 14 predicted proteins | sample MGYA00242637_ERZ504482 | MGnify/ENA primary metagenome ERZ504482 (study PRJEB26092, sample SAMD00036237) | human gut metagenome | host: Homo sapiens | study: EMG produced TPA metagenomics assembly of...
TTATCAGTGAACAGAATCTAGTACATCGCAAAATTAAGTTTCTGCTATATTGACGCAGGATGATTTCTTCATATGCAAGGCTGAGGAAGAAGGCGTAGCGGTGGCTACGGCGACTGACGTAGGCGCAGCAGATGAAAATCAGACAAGTCAATATGGCAGTTACTTAATATTCGATGTACTAGCATCAGACAGCTACAATAATTCCACCATCATTTGCATACATACTGCTGACACCAGCTGTGTCAAGAACCACAATATCAGCCAGCTTCATCTTCTCCTGGATGGCTTCTTTAAGCATATTTGCTTTCTTCGGGCTGTTGCAGTGGGAAAATGGCAAGAATTTTGTTCTCACTGTTTTCCTGTCACTTCCACAATTTTATCCACCTATTTTCACAAGCGCCTTATTCATGCCTCGTGCCTGATCCAGCTGGCAGATCGTCCCCTCCGGAGTAGATCCCATGATCGGTTTGATCTTAAGGGCTGTTGCCACAAGCGCTTTTCACACGGCTGAGGCGGCCATTTTTACGTAAGGTTTCCAGATTCTCCAGCACAAAAAAAGTGTGCTGTTCTTCAATATATTTATTCACAACGCTGACAACATCCTCAAACGGAAGGCCGGCATCTTCGCACTGTACAATTTTCATTTGCAATCAAAGTCTGCCCTATAGAAAGCAGAACAGGAATTGAAAACATGAATCTGAACGCCTTTCTTCTCCTCATGAAGAAGACTTGCTCCAAGCACTGCACTGTTATAGGAACCACTGAGTTCAGAGGAAAGAGTAACGCAATATATATGTTCAGCTTCGCAGTCAAATGCCTTTCTGTAGCTCTCTGGCGACGGGCAGGCTGATTTCGGACATTCCGGGCAGGCGGCAACTTTCTGTAAAAAATTCTGCCTGGTTAAATGTCTCATCATCTATTATATTCTCACTTCCAACAGTCAGTGTAAGCGGTACGGAAGCAAATCTTTCATCCTGTTTCCACTGCTCCAGAAGTTCTCCACAGCTATCTATCACAATTTTATAACTCAATTATATCGTCCTCTTTTCCGTAATATGTAGTTTTAAATACCACATCTATATTAACACATTACTATGTGTTTGAAAAGAGTTTTTTCTTCCATTTCCCCCCAAATTGCTTTATAATGGTTATTGTTCATCAGCAACTGATTTTCATATATTGATGTCGTCGACAGGCGACATGCCCTTTAGAAAGGAGGTCCCTATGCTCGCTTTAAAAATCACTGACCAGAAGAATTTTACCAATAAGCTTTTTCTTGGAGATACCTTCGATCTCTTCTGGCTAAACCAGGCAGAGATCATTACCAGCAATGTTTTTTTCCATTGACGGCAAACTCCAAACTGATTTTTTCGATAATGATGAGCAGGAATTTTTAGCTTCCAGCCACCGTACATTCTCTCTCTGGAAAGAAGTAAAACCATTTTGTTATTCTGTTATCCGTGGAAAAAAAGCGCCTCTTTCTTTCAAAATCGTGCTTCAGTTTTCTCCGAACAAGACCGCTGCATTATTGCAGAGTTCTGCATTTTCACTTTCTCCCGAACTGATAACAGGTCTGTATTTGAATCTCCAATATAAGAATAAGACCTTGTTTTGTATTACCGGAACATCTATGAAAACCTTTCTTCCCGGTAAAGAACTGGACCACCTTTGGGAGCAATATGTGATGGATTTTTTTCATCGCAGCGGATTATCCGTAGAAGAAGTTTAATCCTGTCAGAATAGGTTCTCCATTATTTTTCCAACAGAGCCATTCTGGCATTCCACGTCTGGAACCTTGCTTTCTTTTTCATCTCCCAGATAAAAGGCGATCATATCTACAAATTCACTGTTGGTAGGTCTGTATTCCAGAGGATATCCGGCAATCTCTTCCAATCTTTCCCGATGATTTTCCCAACATACATTTACAATTGTACGAATATCATGCTCAATATTAGATGGCTTGGATTTAAATTTCTTTGCAAGCTTTGGATAAATATCTTTTGTGATCTTCATTGGTCTTTCCTGAAATTCCATTGTCATGCGTATGGCTTCCGCCACAAAATAGTATCCTTTATATTTCGATGTCGCACCAAGTTTGCGTATCGTGCCGTATACCTCTCTCATTTTTTGTCCCTCCCACAATAAGTTATACTTCTGATTCTGCATCTGCAGTCAGCCCTTGATTTGCCTCTACATATAATACGAGTTAAATTTGCCATTTTTTAGTCATTTCGAGACAAAAATTAAGAGAATTGTAATACTTTTTTAGGAATTTCGAGATAAAATCTATGAAAAAACCGAATAACAGGATAAACTTTTCCAACTTTTTTCATATAAAAAGGACAGGCGTCCTAAATGCAATACTCATTTAAACGTCTGTCCCTTTTTGTCATAACTTATTTTGTCAGCATAAGCAGAATTTCATTGCTTCTCTGAACAAATCTGGTCATCTCTTCCGGTGAAAGCTGTTTATGGCTCAGCATGGCAAGATCATACAGTTCCTCGCAAATAACCGGGGTCTTATCAGAATCCTTGTTGTCTGCTACAAACTGAACCAACGGATGTTTCGCATTCAGAACCAGAGTTTCCTGACCACCAAACATAGATGGATCCATGCCGTACATATTATACATCTTCATCATATCCTGCATACGACGGCTCTCTTCAGAAAGGGTCATCATAGCAGCAACTTTTTCATTTTTCAGATTCTCAACCTTCACTTCCAGTTTGTCATTCTTCAATGCATCTCTGAATACTTCTGTAAGAGTCTTGGAAGTCTCCTCGTCAGCAGCTTCCTCTCCACGCAGTTCTTCTGTAAGATCTGCATCAATTCTCTTAAACTGGATAGTCTGATCCTTCTGCTCCAGATGGGAAATAAAAGCGCTGTCAATATTGTGTTTCAGAATAACAGCATCCTTCTTTGCCTCACGGAACATGTTAATATACTGACTCTGCTGAACCTCATCTGTTACATAGAAGATAGTAGTCTTCTCAGGCTCTTTCTCGTCTTTCGCGCCGTCCTCTTTCTTCTCTTCTGTGGATTCAACAGTCTCTTCTGTCTTAGTCTCATCTTCTGGTTTCCTGTTCTCTTCGATGCAATCTTTCAGAGTCAGATATTTGCCATCAATGTTCTTGAAGAGGATATAATCATTCATCTTATCTGAGAACTTGCTGTCCTTAATGCAGCCATATTTGATAAATGGACTGATATCATCCCAGTATTTCTCGTAGGACTCACGGTCTGTTTTACACATTCCGGTAAGCTTGTCCGCTACTTTCTTTGTAATATACTCAGAAATCTTCTTCACAAAGCCATCGTTCTGCAGTGCGGATCTGGATACATTCAGTGGAAGATCCGGACAATCAATTACACCTTTCAGAAGAAGCAGAAATTCTGGAATTACTTCCTTGATGTTATCTGCGATAAATACCTGGTTATTGTACAGTTTGATCGTACCTTCAATGGAATCATATTCTGTATTGATCTTCGGGAAGTACAGAATACCTTTCAGGTTAAACGGATAGTCCATGTTCAAATGAATCCAGAACAAAGGCTCCTTATAATCCATAAAGACTTTACGGTAAAACTCTTTATATTCCTCATCTGTACAACTGTTTGGATGTTTCATCCACAATGGCTCCGGATCACTTAAAGATACCGGACGTTTATTGATTTTTACTTTATCTTTTGCAGGAGATACTTCTACGACTTCTTTCTCACCTTTGTCATTCTCTTTCTCCTCAGTCTTAGCATCCTCGTGGATACGCTCTACAATTACATCATCATCACGAAGCTCAGCCTCATCAATAGTCTCATACTCCTGCGGTGCATTCTCTTTAGACAGATAGATATTTACCGGCATGAAAGAACAATATTTCTCAATAATCTCTCTCATACGATATTCGTTGGAAAATTCTGTACTCTCATCATTTAAAAACAGAGTAATTTCAGTACCAACTGTAGTCTTATTGCCTTCCTGCATATCATACTCTGTACCACCATCACAGGTCCAATGTACTGGAGCAGCGCCCTCTTTATAAGAAAGAGTATCAATATGAACTTCATCTGCTACCATAAATGCTGAATAAAAGCCAAGTCCAAAATGACCGATGATCTGATCATCCGTGGTCTTATCTTTATATTTGGAAAGAAACTCAGTAGCTCCTGAAAAAGCAATCTGTGTAATATACTCTTCCACTTCATCGGCCGTCATACCAAGACCTGTATCAATAAACTTCAAAGTCTTCTCTTCCGGATTCACAATAACTTGTACTTCAGCTTTGTAATCATCCGGAAGTGTGTATTCACCCATAACATCAAGTTTCTTAAGCTTCGTAATTGCATCACAACCATTGGAGATTAACTCTCTTGCAAAAATGTCGTGATCAGAATATAACCATTTCTTTATAATTGGAAAAATATTTTCACTGTTAATTGATAAACTACCATGCTTCTCAGCCATGCAGCTCACTCTCCTTTGTCTTCTTAATTATACAAACTATAGTAATACCAAACTGACTAAAAGTCAAGGAAAAATTTAGCACTCATTTTAATTGAGTGCTAGTAGTTTTTATTAAAAGAAGGGAGACCATTTCTGGTCTCCCTCATTCGTTCTGCTCTCATTCACAATTACTGTTTATCTGAGAATCCACTATTAATTTTTTCTTATTGCGGTAAACAAGTATTCCTGCAATTAATACAATCGCAACAATCAGAATAATTACAAATGGGAGGATTGGAGTATTATCCCCGGTCTTTACTGCATTCTTCTGATTTGCATCTGTTTTGTCTGCAGCCGGTGTCAGAGTCTGATTCGGTGCAGCATTTACAGTGAAATTAACCTGCTTGGTATCCTGTGTTCCAGTGTTTACCCAGTTGCTTCCATCAAACTGCTGCTGATTATATGTGACAGTCAAAGTATAATTTCCATTCTTGCCCATGCGGAAAGTTGCAGAATATGGTGCGCCGTCCCAGCTTCTTGCCTCAAGAACCTCCCAGTTCAGCGGCTGATATCTTACATCTCCCTTAATCGGATTTTCAATATCCATACCTGCGCCAACTGCAGTGAAAGTAATCTTGGTCTCTGTAGTATAGTTTCCATCGGAGCTGATTCCTGTGATACTGTTATTCCCTGCATCAGATACAATCGGTCCACGGCTTACAGTGACATTAACAGATACTACAAGGCTCAGGTTATCCGGATTGGTAACACCGTCTGGAAGAGCAGCAGTACCTTTCACAGAGAACTTCTGTGCTTCTGTACTGTTCTGATTATATGCACTGCCCTTTACATCCCATTTTACAGAGGCATTCATATCGCCCTTGTTTGTAGTAATCTTAACAGTAGATGGAAGCTGCAGTCCAGCTGCTGACTTCTCAACCCCGTTTGCCAGACTGATATCAGATACTTTGCCTACAGCTGTAAGCTTGGCAGCAGCTTCTGTTACTGTAAAGCTTACTGGAATATTCAGGTAATCTGTCTGATCTGTCTTAATGGAAACAGTCTGTGTATAGGTTCCTGCTGCCAATCCAACTGCCGGTGCAACAGTAAAGGATACAGACTGGTTTGCATTTGCCTCTAATTCTGAAGCAGACGGAGCACTTACTGTAAATTCGTTTCCGCTTACACTTACAGCAATACCGGTTAATTTCACATTTCCAGTATTGGATACATTGATTGTAACTGCAGCTGGTGCTTCTTTGTAACCAGCTTCTTTACTGTCGAATTTCACTTCGGAAATGTCGGTAGTAAATGAAGGAGCTGGAGTAATCTCCGGAGTCACTTCCGGGGTGACTTCTGGTGTTACTTCCGGAGTTACCTCTGGGGTGACTTCTGGGGTAACTTCTGGAGTTACCTCTGGGGTGACTTCTGGGGTAACTTCTGGAGTTACCTCTGGGGTGACTTCTGGGGTAACTTCTGGAGTTACCTCTGGTGTCACTTCCGGGGTGGTTTCCGGTGTAGCTGGTTTCTCTGCTGGCTGCTGATCTGTATTCGTATCATCCTGCTTCTGCTCAGCTACTGTAAGCTTTGCAATGAAGGAAACCTTTACACCTTCCTCTGTTTCATAAGTGATCGTATCACTGTATTCTCCAACAGCTGTACCTTCTCTTGGCATAACCCATGCATCGACTGATTCTCCAGCCGCAAGAGAACCCAGATCCTTTACCATAAAATGTTCCGGACTGATTTCTTTGAAATTAAGAGTGCTGTTGCCAGTATTCTTAACAGTTACATTCTTAGTCATGGAAGAATTCGCATTTTCCTGTGTGAAACCTGCATTTACGGTTCCAAAATCAAGTACTGCAGTACCATCTTCTGCAGTATTTTCTGCAACAATTTTTGCTGTATACACAGGTTCCTGCTGGGCAGGGGATTCAGCTGATGCTCCCTGATTTGCAGCCTCAGCCTGTCCATTCTCAGGAACTTCCAGATAGCCTTCTGTTCCAATGTTAATCACACTGTCATCTGTAGTGATCTCAGACTGGGAATTGTCAGCAGAATTCTCTGTGTCCTGTCCATCTGCCGGCTGCATAACATCAGCGGAAGAATCAGTTGGTTCATCAGCACCAATGTCAGTTACTTCCTCGGTTTGTGTATCTTCTGCCACATCCTGAGCCGGCTGTGTGTTCTCATCTGTCTGGGAACCTTCCGCAGGTGTATCCTCTGCTGCGATCTCCTGAACAGGGGTTTTCCTCTGTCGGTGCAGCCTCCTGCTCTCCCTCTGGAAGCTCTGTTGTCTCTTCCGGAGCTTCTTCCGGTGTAGCCACAATTTCAACTGTATTTACTTTCAGTTCTCCGGTTATGCCCATTTCGGCCTTTCCGGTAATTTTCAGCTCAATCTTATTTCCAAGATCTTCATCAACAAGCTTATAGGTCTTCTCAGTGCCTACTTCAGTAAGCTGATCTCCAACTTTTCTTGACCAGCTGAACGTTACATAATCGTCTGTAAGTCCTTCCGGTGTAACCTTTTTCCATAATCTGCGCTAAGCTCAGAGCCTACAGCTGCAGTTCCCTTAATCTTAAGCTGACCTCCAAGTTCTCCCTCTGGTGCTGCTGCCGCAAATACCAGAGACGGAAGCAATGAAAGCATCATAAGCAAAAGTCATAATCATTGCTATAAGTTTTCCTAGGTCTCATATGCCATCCTCCTTTACATTCCCCTTTTAGGCTGACCTGTAACATCATTGTAACATATTTTAAACATTTCCACAAGCACTTTTATTTTATTGTAATTCTTACAGTGCATGTGACAGTGCTACTGTTCGCTCCGCGCACTGCAACCACTTCGCGCTGCACAGGAATCATGCATCCGCACGATTCCGCGCCCAGCTTCTCGGGTTTTCTGTGAACTTTGTTTACAAAAAACACCTCGCGGAACATTGCCAGTGAACCATAACGCGATAGTTGCTGGCCACTTCTTTCTCCGGAAAACATCCTATGGGATGTATCCTCTCTTCTGAACAATAACACATTATGTTCTCTTGTTTAGTGTCATTATAGCAACCTGATTTTATACTTATGTAATATGAATTTATCCGATAACTGTTCTGAATTTCCAACCGGACATACTGCCTTTTCGCCGGTTTCATCACCTTATGTGAAAGTCAGTTACTCTACAGCTGCAAACCTCTGCTTCAAAAGATCATCCCTCCACAATCAGATATTTTCCATCTGGAAGGGCAAATACTTCACTTGCTTCTTCTAATTCTTCATTACTCATGCCATCCACATCTGCACCCATTCCAGACAGATATTTTCGCACTTCGTCAATAGAATCTGCAACTACAGCCATGCAATCCTCCAGGAATTCCTCTGCTTCTTCGTAAGTTTCTGCAACCGGTTCATCAAAAAGCTGCTCCTGTTTTTCCAAAAATGTCTGAATACACTCCTCTGTATACATTTTTCCGACCTCCTGTTTTATAATAAAAGTTATAACTGTTTAGAGCCTGCTGAATAGTTATCAAAATTTTACTCTTCGCATTTTTCCTCATATAAATCAAGAATATCCTCTGGAGAATCCACAAGATAGTCCGCTCCATTTTTCAGCAGTTCTTCTTTTTCCCTGTATCCCCACAGAACACCTACCGTGTACATCCCGGCTGCTTTTCCAGTTTGCATGTCTGTTCCGGAGTCTCCCAGATACATACACTCTTCTGGCTTAATTCCAAACTGCTCCGCGATTTTAAGCGGACCATCCGGTGCTGGTTTCTTTCTTACAGAATCACTCTGTCCCATAACTGCATCAAAAATCTGAGACCCAAACATTCTTTCCACCACTTTCACGGCTGCTTCATGTGGTTTATTTGAGCACACCCCAGCTTCACGCCTCTTTTTTTCAACTCTTTTAAGGTTTCCGGCATTCCCGGATAATGCTGTATTTTGTAAAAATGGGTCTTTATCAAATTCTTTTCTATATAACGCTCTTGCTTCCTCATAGTGCAGCAATTCCGGATCTCCTGCATCGACCAGAAGTCTTTTCACCAGCATGTCAGCACCGTTTCCGCAATAATATCTGTAATTTTCTATAGGCATTGGTTTCAAACCGTATTTTCTTACAACTTCATTTCCTACAACAGCCATGGAATCCAATGTGTAGGCTAAAGTTCCGTCCAGATCAAAAATACATGCTTTTATCATTTTCTCATTCCCCTTATATTGATTTTCATTTTCTTAAGTTCATAAACCAGTCTTCCTACAGGAAGCCCAACCACATTATTGTAGTCTCCGCAGATTCCTTTTACGTAAATTCCAAATTTCCCCTGGATTCCATAGCTTCCTGCTTTATCCATAGGCTCCCCTGTTTTTATATATTCCAGAAGCTCTTCCCTGGAAACAGGATAAAATTCAACGTCGGTCCTTTCACTGAAAGTATAAGGCTTCCAGATACCCTGTTCTTTTACAAGAAGGGTTACACCGGTATAGACCTGATGGGATTTCCCCTGAAGTTTTAACAATGTATCTAATGCATCTTCTTCATCTGACGGCTTTCCAAGAATCTTTCCTTCAAATGCAACTACGGTATCCGCACCAATGATCAGACAAGGTTCACTTTCATTTTCAAGTCTGTCTGCAACCGATATTGCTTTATCCTGCGAAAGCTTTTCCACCGTTTCCGCTGGATCTGTCAGGTTGGTGTTCTCTTCCCCATTGCTTACAACCACAGAAAAAAACCACACCGGTTCTTGCAAGCAGTTCCTTTCTTCGTGGGGACCCAGAAGCTAAAACAATTTTCTCCATAATCTCTCCTTTTCTGTCTTAACAGTATAACCCTCCATTTATATGGGTGCAACGATTTTTTTACTTTTCTTTTTGCGTAAAAAGTATTACAATATAGACAACTCCATTAAGCTTTGTTTAGACAGATGGAAAATACCGAAAGGAGCAGACAATATGGCTAAGATTAACAAATATTGGGGAATGGTTGCACTCGGAGCAGCAACAGCAGCAGTAGCCGGTGCCGTAGCAGCAGCTTTTGCCAAAAGACATGCTTTGGAAGAGGCAGCTGACCTTGAAGATGATTTTGAAGATGAGCAGGAAGATGACGAGCAGCCTGAAGCAAAGGATGTCCACGAAGATTTTCGTAACCTGGGAAGCTACTTCCGAAGATGAAAAAGATGATGAAACCGAAGGCTCTGAGGAGCCTGATTCACAAGAAAGTTCAGAGGATACAGAAGAGGATTCTGCTGAAAATGCAGAAGAGCAGGATAATGCTATAGCCGATGCTCTTGAAAAAGCAGCGAAAGATGAAGATAAATTCGAGGAAGAACTTGCTGAAGCTGAGAAAGAGCAGGACGAAGAAGAAGCTTCTATCCACATTGATTAATTGCAGGTAAATTCATAATTATTCCACATTTTACAAATAGTGACAATCAGGCTTGCCACTTTCGTTGACAGTATTTAGATTTCACTTTGCAAGAAGAAGTTCCAACAGAATTTTTCTATTGCAAAAAAGCCCCCTACGGCAATTTGAATATAATTTTCCGTGGGGTTTCTTTACGCTTTTGGAAGTTTAAATGAACTCTTAAGAGAAACAATACGGTTAAATACCGGTGCCCCTTCTTTGGAATCATGAATGTCTGCACAATAAAACGCCATTTCTTACAAACTGGTAACTATCCAGTCCTTTGGCTTTCAGAAGCTCTGGTTCAACATAAGCAGACATCTCTATAAGAGAATTCGGGTTCAGATTCAGTTCTCCTGTCTCTTTATCATAAACACCCTTTTCCTCATCTACGATATTCTCATAAAGACGTACCGGAACCTTACCTGCATTTGACGCTTCAACCCAGTGAATGGTTCCTTTTACTTTACGTCCGTCAGGTGCATTTCCGCCCTTTGTTTCCGGATCATAAGTACAATGTACAGCAGTAACTGTTCCATCATCCAATGCCTCGAAACCTGTGCATGTAACAAAATATGCATTCATAAGACGAACTTCCGTACCAAGGAAAAGTCGTTTGTATTTCTTTGGAGGATCGATCATAAAGTCTTCTCTTTCAATATAAAGTTCCTTTCCAAATGGAACCTTTCTGCTACCAAGGGCTTCATTTTCCATATTGTTCGGAGCATCCAGATATTCCACCTGTCCTTCCGGATAATTGTCAATGATCAGTTTGATCGGATCAAGGACTGCCATATAGCGAGGAGCCTTTAATTTCAGATCCTCACGGATACAGTACTCGAGCATTGCATAGTCTACTGAACTGTCAGCTTTGGATACACCACAAAGTTCCACAAACTTCTGAATAGATTCAGGTGTGTAACCACGGCGACGTAAACCGGAAATAGATACCAGTCTTGGATCATCCCATCCGTCAACAATTCCATTCTCTACCAGCTTCTTAATATAACGCTTACCTGTTACTACATTCGTCAGATACAGCTTTGCAAACTCAATCTGCTTCGGAGGATGTGGATATTCCAGTTCTCTTACAACCCAGTCATATAATGGTCTGTGATCTTCAAATTCCAGAGTACAAATGGAATGTGTAATTCCCTCAATTGCATCCTCAATAGGATGAGCAAAATCATACATCGGGTAAATACACCAGGTATCTCCTGTTCTGTGATGGCTTACATGAGCTACACGATAGATAACCGGATCTCGCATGTTCATGTTTGGAGAAGCCATGTCAATCTTTGCTCTCAGAACTTTCTCACCATCAGCATATTTGCCTTCTTTCATCTCTTCAAAAAGCTGAAGATTCTCTTCTACAGTTCTGTTGCGATACGGACTCTCTTTGCCAGGCTCCTTTAAAGTTCCACGATATTCTCTGATCTGGTCCGCAGTTAAATCGCAGACATATGCCTTACCCTTTTTAATCAATTTTACTGCAGCTTCATACATCTGTCCGAAATAATCGGAAGCGAAGAACAGTCTGTCCTCCCAGTCAGCTCCCAGCCATTTGATATCGGCTTTAATGGACTCAACAAACTCAGATTTCTCCTTAGTCGGATTGGTATCATCAAAACGCATGTTGAATTTACCATTGTACTCTTTCGCCAGTCCGGCATTTAAAGAATGGATTTGGCATGTCCTATATGAAGATAACCGATTTGGCTCTGGCGGAAAACGTGTATGAACGGTGTCATAAACTCCTTTCTGCCAGGTCTTTATCAATGATATTCTCAATAAAATTTTTGGAAACCTTTTCGTTCTCCATGGTTCTCCCTCCTGATATCAACTCTTTTATAGCATAAATTCCAATATCTGTCAGAGCATGTTAAAAAATTTTCTTCAATATGTGTATCGGGAAATAATTTTCTCAAACATATTCTGTTCTTTGATGATTTATCTTATCATAAATAGGTGCATTTTAAAAGTTTTTCTTACAAAATATTGATTTTTATCCCTATCTATGAGAATATATTAATTTATGCCACAAAAAAATCCCTGATATATAATCAGGGATTAAAAAGAGCTGATGACGGGAATCGAACCCGTGACCTCCGCCTTACCAAGGCGACGCTCTACCGACTGAGCCACATCAGCACTCTCATGTCCGGCATTTCTGCCGCTCACAGTTGATTATATTACCAGAAGGTTATCTTATTGTCAACACCTATTTTCTAAAATTTTTTTCGAAAAAATATGAACCATTTATGATAATGTCCTAATATACCACAAAGGAAAATGTCCCAATGTAGTATAATGCTTCCATCAACAGATGGAGGTAACGATTATCAGAAAGGTAGAATTATCAATGGATGAACAA
>ENA-OPYU01000755-OPYU01000755.1-human-gut-metagenome-genome-assembly--contig:-NODE-755-length-12215-cov-1.802697_pt1 | contig 12215 bp, 14 predicted proteins | sample MGYA00242637_ERZ504482 | MGnify/ENA primary metagenome ERZ504482 (study PRJEB26092, sample SAMD00036237) | human gut metagenome | host: Homo sapiens | study: EMG produced TPA metagenomics assembly of...
TACAGGACGCAGATTTGATTATTGAAGGTATGAGAAAATATCGAAGAAGCTTAGAAGAACAGGCGGCTTTTGTGATGCCAATGGCAAGAGAGTTGTCGAAAAGCGCAAAACCAGTTTTGTATCAAAAAATGAGAGTCGACAGGCGGAAGTACGATACTTGCGGGGGTATCCGTTTTTTTCGAAGATTGGGGAAGAGATACGATGATAGCACTTCCTGGTGTATGTATAGTGACAGGGCAGTATGAGACGGCGAAAAAAAATTTTGCGTACATTTGCTGTGCATGAGCGAAAAGGACTGATGCCGAATCTTTTTCCGGAAGGAGGAAATGAGCCACTTTATAATACGGTAGATGCGGCGTTATTGTTTATCAATTGTGTATATCTCTACTACGAAGCAACAAAAGATGTGGCGTTTGTGAAAGAGATGTATCCAGTGATGGAGCGCATTATCAAAGGTTATCGAGAAGGGACCGACTATGGAATTTGCATGGATTCAGATGGGTTGATTCAGGCGGGAGAAGGATTGTGGCAGGTAACATGGATGGATGTGCGTGTAGGAGAGATTTTGCCGACACCAAGACATGGAAAACCGGTTGAGATTAATGCGTACTGGTATAATGCGCTGTGTATTATGGAGCAGTTTGCTTCGCTTGTGAACCGGACGTGGGAGTATTCACAGTTAAAAGAGCAGGTAAAAGTATCTTTTGTGGAAAAGTTCTGGATGGAAGACAGACGGTGTTTAAAAGATTTAGTATCCGGAACAAAAGCGGATAGACAGATTCGTTGTAACCAGATTTGGGCGGTGTCAATGCCGTTTACGATGCTGGATGAGACGAAAGAACGACAGGTTGTGGAGACGGTGTTCGAGACGCTTTATACACCTTATGGACTTCGGACACTTGAGATAGCAGATGAGGAATTTCATTCAAACTATCAGGGAGAGATGGAAGAGCGTGATATGGCATATCATCAGGGAACTGTGTGGACATTTCCGCTCGGTGCGTATTATTTGGCATATCTGAAAGTGAATGGATACAGCAAAAAGGCGAAAGCGGATGTCAAAGACCAGCTGGAAGTGATAGAGAGTGCGATGCGGGAAGGCTGTATCGGACAGCTTCCTGAAATTTACGACGGAGAGAATCCAACCAGATCCAAGGGCTGTTTTGCACAGGCTTGGAGTGTCGGTGAAATATTGAGAGTTTATGCGGTAATTGAAAAAAGAGAAGGAGAATAATAAGATGGAAAAGTTATTAGAGCAGATTTTTAGAAGAGAAATATAAAAAAGAGCATCAAAGAGGCATCAAACGAAGAGATTTATACTGCCTTATTGATTTTGACAAAAGAGAAAATGCAAGGTGCTAAAAGAAACGAAGGAAAGAAAAAACTGATATTACATTTCTTGCCGAGTTTCTTGATTGGAAAACTAGTTGTCTAACAATCTGATCAACTTAGGTTTGTTTGATGAGACAAAAGAAGTACATGGAAAAAACACGGATCATAATATCACGGAGATTGAAGAAATCGAGCAGGAACCGTCTCTTGGAAACGGAGGGCTTGGGAGACTGGCGGCATGTTTTCTTGATTCAATTGCAACTTTAGGACTGAATGGGGATGGTGTCGGATTAAACTACCATGATAGGATTGTTCCGTCAGAGATTTGTGGACCACAAGCAGAAGGAAGAGAAAAATCCATGGATTACAGACTTCAGCTGGCTGACAAAGACAGATGTAAAGTTTGAAGTACCGTTTAAAGATTTTACATTGACTTCTACTATGTACGATATCGATGTGCCGGGATATAAGAGCGGATGCAACAGACTTCATTTATTTGACATTGATACAGTGGATGAGAGCATTATTGGGGATGGAATTAATTTTGACAAGACAGATATTCAGAAAAATCTGACATTGTTCCTCTATCCGGATGACAGCGATGAGGCGGGACAATTACTTCGTATCTATCAGCAGTATTTTATGGTAAGCAATGCGGCGCAGTTAATCCTGAAGGAGGCTGAAGACAATGGATATGATCTTTACAAACTGAATGAACATGTTGCAGTGCAGATCAATGATACACATCCAACGATGGTCATTCCGGAATTGATTCGTCTGTTGACTGTAAAAGGGTTCAATATGGATACAGCAATCGACGTAGTGAGAAAGACATGTGCATATACGAACCACACAATTCTTGCAGAAGCGTTAGAAAAATGGCCAATCTCGTATTTAGAAAAAGTTGTACCGCATCTGATGCCAATTATTCGTGAATTGGATGCACGTGTGAGAAGAGATTATCACGATGAGCGTGTCTATATTATCGACGAAATGGATCGTGTGCATATGGCACATATCGACATTCACTTTGGGTATGCAGTAAATGGTGTGGCGGCACTTCATACACAAATTTTAAAAGAGTCTGAACTGAAACCGTTCTATGACATTTATCCGGAAAAATTTAATAACAAGACAAATGGAATTACATTTAGAAGATGGCTTGTTCATTGTAACCCAGAGCTTTCCGCCTACTTGAAAGAATTAATCGGTCCAAAGTATATGGAAAATGCAGCAAATCTTGAAAAACTGATTGCATATAAAGATGACGAAACTGTTTTGAAAAAACTAAGAGAAATTAAAAAGAACTCGAAGGAAGAGCTGAAAGCATATTTGAAGCTGACGCAGAATGTAGATATTGACAGTAATTCGGTATTTGATATTCAAATCAAACGTCTTCATGAGTACAAAAGACAGCAGATGAATGCACTTTATGCGATTTATAAATACAAAGAGATAAAAAAAGGAAACTTACCGAAAACGTCCGCTGACGATGATTTTCGGAGCGAAGGCAGCACCGGCTTACACGATTGCAAAAGACATTATTCATTTGATTTTGTGCCTGCAGCAGTTGATTGAGAATGATCCGATTGTGAGCAAATATATGAAGATTGTCATGGTGGAAAATTACAATGTGACGAAAGCAGCAAAACTAATTCCGGCATGTGATATTTCGGAGCAGATTTCTCTTGCGTCAAAAGAGGCATCAGGAACTGGAAATATGAAGTTTATGTTAAATGGTGCTGTGACACTTGGAACAGAAGACGGTGCAAATGTAGAGATTCATGAGCTTGTTGGAGACGACAATATCTATATTTTTGGAAAGAAATCAGAAGATGTGATCAAGTTATATGACGAGGCAAGTTATTGCTCACGCGAGATCTATGAGAGTGATGTACTTGTGGAAGAGCTTGTAGATTTTATTATCAGCAAAGAGCTGATTCAGATTGGGGATCCTGTAAATCTTGGAAGACTTTATAAGGAAATCATATCAAAAGACTGGTTCATGGCGTTGCTTGATATCAAAGAGTATATTGCGAAGAAAGAACAGATGTTGGCAGATTATGAAGATGAGACAACTTGGGCGAAGAAAGCCCTTGTAAATATCGCAAAGGCAGGATACTTTTCAGCAGACCGTACGATTGCAGAGTATAATGAAGATATTTGGAAATTATCATAAAGAGGATTGGATTATGAGAGAAACAGGGATATTGATGCCCGTGTCTTCGCTCCCGTCGCGTACGGGAGTCGGAGAACTGGGAAGGGAAACAAAAGAGTTCCTTGATTATTTAAAAGAAGCAGGTGTAAAAATCTGGCAAATTTTGCCGCTGAATCCGGTGGGATACGGGAATTCTCCGTATCAGCCATATTCATCCTGCGCAGGAGATGAGATTTATATCAGTCTGGAAACATTATATGAACAGGGACTTTTAAAAGATCTACCACCGGCATTTTTAGAAAAGGAAACTCATGTCCGGTACGATCAAGTCCGAGCATGGAAAGAAAGTTATTTAAGAGAGGCATTTTCTCGTTTTGAAGAAACAGACGATTATAAAACATTTGCACAGCAGAGCTGGGTGTTAGAATATGGGATGTTTCGTGCATTAAAAGCAAAAAAATGAGAATCGTTGCTGGAATGAATGGGATACAGCGGATAAGACATGGCCAGAGGCTAAAAAGGAAGTGCCTTTGGAGATTGCGCATGAGGCGGCTTATCAAATGATTTTTACAGTATATAGTTTTTCTGCCAGTGGATGGAAATTAAAAAGACTGCAAATGAAAATGGAATTCAAATTATGGGAGATGTGCCGTTTTACGTCGGTGTGGATTCTGTGGATGTGTGGGCAGGAAAAGACAATTTCCTATTAGATACAGACGGAAGACCGACTTTCATTGCAGGTGTGCCGCCGGATTATTTCAGTGCGACAGGGCAGAGATGGGGAAAATCCAATTTATGACTGGGATTATCTCAAAGAGAATGGATATCAGTTTGGGTGGAGCGAATCGGATACAGTAGCCGACTGTTTGACATTATCAGAATCGATCATTTCCGTGCGTTTGACACTTTCTGGAAGATTCCGGCTACTTGTCCGACTGCAATTGAAGGAGAATGGATTGAGGCACCGGGATATGAAGTGATTGACACACTTTTGGAAAAGATACCTGAAGTAAATCTTGTGGCAGAAGATTTGGGAGATCTCAGACCAGAAGTGTTGGAGCTCAAAGAACATTATCATTTTAAAGGAATGAAGATACTTGTGTTTTCAATTGATACATCTGGAAAATATGCAAAAGATATTTTTGGCGATGTGGAAAATATGATTATTTACACGGGAACTCATGACAATGATACATTAATGGAATGGTATGATGCATTGTCTGTTGCAGCAAAACGAAAAGTGCGTCGTTTTCTTGCAAGGGAAGGAATCCGTCAGGGCTCTGTTAAAGACCGACTTTTAGCTTATACATGGAAGAGTAAGGCTGAATATGCAATCGTTCCGATGGCGGATATTTTAGGAATGGGAAAAGAGGCCCATCTAAATACACCTGGTACGGTTGGAAGTCCGAACTGGGAGTGGAGAATGCCAGATATGCGACAAATGGAAATAAGTTTGAAAAAATATAGTAGACAGATGAGACAAAGATAAGAAGAGAGGAACAGGATATGAATTTTACCGGAGTCTATCATAAGACATCAGAGCAGATGAGCTATCCAAAGAATGAAAAGGAACTTATTATCAATCTCCAAAACCGGTTACGATGTGAAACGGGTCTTCATACATTATGGAGACCCGTTTGAAGCAGGTATTCTTGGCGGAAATGAGAGATGGATTGGGAAACGAGAGGAAATCTGCTATAAGAAACGGCTGAAATATCAGATTTGGTGGACAACAACAGTTGTTCCGACTTACAAAAGATGTAAATACTATTTTGAACTGCAGACAGAGTCAGAGGTATGGTATTATTTTGAAGATGGCTTTTTTGACCGAAGAGCAGATTAATATGGACGGAAGAATGTTGCAGTGCTTTATCGTGCCGTGGATGAATCCGGCAGATATTAATCGGACACCGAAGTGGGTGAACGATACAGTATGGTATCAGACTTTTTCCAGATCGTTTTGTAATGGGACACCTGAAAGAAATACTGCAGAAATTGTTCCGTGGAGGACTGGAAAGGTGACAAATGATGAGCGTTTTGGCGGAAATCTTGCAGGGATTCGCAAAAACCTATACTTATTTAAAAGAGTTGGGAATCAATGGAATCTATTTGAATCCCATTATGGAAGCAGAGTCTAACCATAAATACGACACGACGGATTATACAAAGATCGATCCGCATTTTGGAACGAACGAGGAGTTTGCACAGCTTGTGAAAGAAGCACACGGGCATGGAATTCGAGTGATGGTTGATGCAGTATTCAATCACAGTGGAAGCAAATTTGTTCCGTGGCGTGATGTACAGGAATACGGAAAAGAGTCGAAGTATGCAGATTGGTTTATGGTGAACGATTGGAGTAATATCAAGAAAAAAGCAGATACACGAGATGAAAGATTTTATTCTTTCGCATTCATCGACAACATGCCAAAACTCAATACAAACAACGAAGAAGTGATTCAATATTTCTGTGGGATCTGTGAAAATTGGATTAAGAATTTGATGTTGATGGGATCCGATTTGATGTGGGAAATGAAGTTTCACACCGGATTTTTAAAACGAATTCGTGAGCACGTGAGAAGCATTAAGCCAGATATCTATTTGCTGGGAGAGATATGGCATGATGCAAGTCAGTGGTTGATGGGGGATGAGTACGATTCGGTTATGAATTATCCGTTGATGAGTGGGATTCATGATTTCTTTTTGGACGAGCAGGATACCAAAGAAGATTTTGAATATATGATCAACCGATGTTATACGATGTACATGCAGCAGTGCAACAATGTGTTATTTAATCTTTTGGATTCACATGATACCGAACGGCTTATGAACAGATTAAATAATTTGGACATTTTTTATCAACAACTTGCTGTGTTGTTTACAATGCCAGGAAGTCCGTGTATTTACTATGGAACAGAAATTGCAATGGAAGGTGGACATGACCCGGATTGCAGAAGATGTATGCCGTGGGAGGAACTTGATACAGTGGAAAATCAGCGGCGAATCCATGAGACGAAAACATTGATTGAACTTCGCAGAAAAGAAACGGCATTCAAAGCCTGTATTTTCATTTCCCGAATACTTATAAAGAGTCACGGCTTGTGGAATATGTAAAGCTAGATGATGAGGGAAATCAATTGGAGATTTTATTGAATTGTACAAAAGAGGAAGTGAAAATAGAAAAGCAGGGAGAAATCTTATTCCAACGAGGGTATGAGAATGGAAAATTGCAAAAAAATGGAACATTGATTCGAAGGATAAAAGGAGAAAAAATAATATGGAAGAACAGAAGAAATGGTGGCGAAATGCGGTCGTATATCAGATTTATCCGAGAAGTTTTCAGGACAGTAATGGAGACGGAATTGGGGATATTCAAGGAATTATCGACAGACTGGATTATTTGAAGAAGCTTGGAATTGATGCAATTTGGCTGTCTCCGGTCTGCCGTTCACCGCAGGATGACAATGGGTATGATATTTCAGACTATCAGGATATTGATCCGATGTTTGGAAATATGAATGATATGGAACGTTTGATCGCAGAAGCGAAAAAAATGCAATATTCGCATTATGATTGACCTTGTGCTGAATCATTCTTCAGATGAACACAGATGGTTTCAGGAGGCAAAAAAAGGTAAAGACAATCCATATCATGATTACTATGTGTGGCGTGATTGGGGAAGAAGGAGTTCTTCCCAATGATATGGGCTCAGTGTTTGGAGGTCCAGCATGGGAGTGGGTTCCGGAATTAAAACAATATTATTTTCATCAGTTTTCCGTGAAACAGCCGGATTTAAATTGGGAAATCCAAAACTTAGAAAAGAAATTTATGATATGATTTTGTGGTGGATGGAAAAAGGCGCAGGCGGTTTCAGGCTGGATGTCATCGACCAGATTGCAAAAGAACCAGATCAGAAAATTACAAATAATGGTCCAAGACTTCATGAATTTATCAGAGAACTGAGTAAAGAGACATTTCAAAAGGGCGACCTGATCACAGTAGGGGAAGCTTGGGGAGCAGACACGGAACGTGCAAAATTATACAGCAATCCGGATGGAAGCGAGTTTTCTATGGTGTTCCAGTTTGAGCATATGATGTTAGATCAGGAGGCAGGGAAAGAAAAGTGGGATTTTGTCCGTTGCCATTTGTAAAACTCAAACAAAATTTTGGCAAAATGGCAGACAGCGCTTTTTTGAATGTGGCTGGAACAGCCTGTTTTTGGAATAAATCATGACCTTCCGAGAATCGTGTCCAGATGGGGAAATGATAAAGAATACCGTGTGGAAATCGGCAAAGATGCTTGCGACGGTCTTACATGAATGCAGGGAACACCTTACATTTATCAGGGCGAAGAACTCGGAATGACCAATGTAAGGTTTGAAAGTATCGACCAATATCAAGATATTGAAATCCGCAACATGTATAAGGAGCGTCTCCAAAAAGGATATTCAGAGGCAGAAATCATGGAATCTATCTATACAAAAGGGACGTGACAATGCAAGAACACCGATGCAATGGGACGACAGTGTAAATGCGGGATTTACAACAGGAATACCGTGGATGGAAGTTAAATCCGAATTATACGGAAATCAATGCAGGAAAAAGCATTAGAAAACGAAAATTCAGTATTCTATTATTATCAGAAATTAATTCAACTTCGAAAAGAATATGATATTTTGCGAAGGTGATTTTCGGCTGCTTTTGGAAGAAGATGAGAATATTTTCGCTTATGTAAGAGAATATCAAGGGAAAACAGATGCTTGTAGTGTCAAACTTTACAGAGAACACAGTTCCGTGTACACTGCTTAAAAGAATGGCAGGGTGGAGAGGTATTGATTTGCAATTATTCGGAAGATGGTGAGGAAGGTATGCTTCGTCCATATGAAAGTGCCATTTACTGCTGTCATTGATTACGGATAGGAAAGAGGACGCGATAGAGATTCATGATAAGACCTATGAATGTGCAGATGTGACCACGGAGCCGTATCTTGGATATTTGCAGGAAATGACAGAATTTTATCTTGTCAATAATCATGAATATGAACGTCTGAAAAATATTGGTGAAGAAGTTTATGTGTATAATTATAGAATTAAAGATGTAAAAAATTTTGAGGCTTCTGTAGCGGCGCTGCAAGGGAGCGCAGATTGTGCAGGATTGATTAAAATTGATCCTGATGATCAGGAAGCAAGCTGGATTCAGATTATTTATTCGGTGTGTATTTTCATGTTTATGGTATTCATACTTGCGAGTGGAAGTATTATTTTTGTGAAGATTTATAATGATGCATTTGAAGAACGGGAACGATATGCTATCTTGAACAAAATCGGCGTGGGCAGCAGAACTGTCAAAAAAAGAAATTGCGTGTGAACTTCGGTTTGCCTATTTGTCACCGTTCCTTGTGATGGCGATATCCTCTTACTTTTCTGTGAAAGCATTAGGAAATATGATGCGCACAGAACTACTTGAAATTAACATTTAAGTGTAGTGATTATAGGAATTTTCTTCCTTATATGCTATCTGTTCTCAGTGTCGGTCTACATGCAAAAATATAAAAATATTAAAAATGAAGTAGATATTGCCTACCTATCTGCAACATGTTAAACTAAGAGTAGTAATATACTCTAGGACATAACTAACAGGAGAGAGCAGATATGAAGAACGGAATGGAAAATGCCGTTTGGCAGATGAAACAAAAAGAAGAGGACGGATTGAATTATATTTACTCCCAGACGTATAACTTTGTCTATCTACGTGCGAAAAGTATTTTGAAAAATGAGGAAGATATCAAGCTGTTTATGCAGACGGTATATGTGAATTTGTATCGGTCCGCAGATGAGATACAGCTGGATAATTTATATGAGTGGCTCGGAAAGCATGTGTATCGGATTGGATGCGAGCATTTTAAAAAGAGAAAAGAAAGAGAAGCAGCTTTTGTGGAGATGGAAGAGGAGGAGCTGAATCCGAAGCAAAAGCAGCATCTGAATGAGAATGTAGATGTTATCAGCAAAAGTTTTGGAGCAGCTTCCGGATTTGTATCAGGCAACTCTGTTTGCATTTTATTTTGATTATTTGAAAATGGATGAGATTGCGGACCTGATGGACTGTAGTGTGGGCGTGATCATTAACCGATTGAATTATACAAGAAAATATTTCAAAAAAGCGATAGAGAATGCATGGGAAGAGTGTGGTGAGAGCACGGAAGGCTGCGATACATTTTCTGTGGAGGCGGTTTGTCTGGCACTTCGCAAATGGGAGTTGAACATTGCCTTGGTATAACCAGTGCGCAAAAACATATATTATAATATCTGCAAGGCACTTGAGCTGCACGGACATTCTATTTCTCTGAGCGGAAAAGAATTTGCAGGTGTGAAAAAGACGGTTGTCTATTATAAAGCAGATGATTGGAATCCGATACAGGAAGAGATCATTGCGCATGAAAAAAAGAAAAGACTGGATCAAAAAGGTTGCTGTCTGTCTGGCAGGAGCAGCAGTAGTGCTTGCGATTGTCGCAGTAGTGATTGCCGTGGTGGCGAATCGACCGGAAAAGGAAAAACGCCGTCATCAGAAAAGTCGAAAGTGACGGAAGAACAGAAAAGTTCCCAAAAAGGAGGAGCAAAAATCAGGAAGATACGGATACGAAGAACCCGGAAGAACAGACGAATGGAACAGTAGACGAACCGGTAAGTGAGCCGACAGAGACAGATTATATTTTCCCCGAATAGTGGGACAACAGAACTGACAAGAGAAGAGGTTCAAGGGCATACAAAGAGGAATTACGTATTGCTAGAAATGAGATTTATGCAAGACATGGTGCCATCTTCGGAGTGGATGATCTGGATGCATATTTCCAAAGTAAATCATGGTATACACCTACACTTTCGATCAGTGAGCTATTGGATACAGTAGAATTGAGCATGGTAGAGGAAAACAATATCAGCCTGATCAGCGAGATTGAATCGGGAATGTAGTGTAAATATAATAATGAAAGGGAGTAAACACAATGTATAATGTAGAATTTGATGAAAGCTTAGTAACAGGGAATGAGATGATTGATGAACAACACAAAGAACTGATTGGGAAAATTCAGGATTTGCTTAGAAGTTGTGAAAAGGAAGTGAAAAAGCAACAGCAGTAAAGATGCTCAATTATCTGGCAACATATACGGATTATCACTTCAAAGAAGAGGAAAAGCTTCAGGAAGAAATTGAATATCCGGGAATAAAAGAACACAAGGAAAAAGCACAAAGAATTTGTGGAAGCAATCGATGATCTTCATGAGATGTTAGAGGAAGAGGAAGGACCATCGGATGCGTTTGTCGCACAGGTGAATAAAGAGTGGTAGACTGGTTGTTTGGACATATCAAAACATTTGACAGATCTGTTGCGGAATATGAAAAATATGAGAAAGAACAGTGAAATGATCTAACTGGAAAGTGTGGGTAGTTCACGGTCTGATAAAAACAGCAATTGACATTGGCATGCTTGCATGCAGAATGGCGATTGCTGCTTTTTGGATATTATGAGCAGAGAATTGAAAAAGATAAGTGATTAAAAATCTGTAAAATTTTTCAAAAAAAATTCAAAAATGTATTGACAAATATTAAAAATGATGATATAATGACGGTATAAACAAAATAAATAAAGTTAATAACAGATAAAAATATCCTTTTTATTAAATTTATTTATTAGCTTTGCGGAATTTTTCCATAAAGTCAAACAATGAGCCTGGCAACCTTCCATTGGCATTGCATTATAAATAGATGTACGCATACCACCAACAGAACGATGACCTTTTACGCCACCTAAACCATGTTCTAAAGCTTCTTTAGCAAATTTAGCTTCTAATTCTTCACTTGGTAAGCGGAAAGTAACGTTCATGAAAGAACGGCTATCTTTATCTGCATGACCAACATAGAAACCATCACTATTATCGATAGCATCATAAACTAATTTAGCTTTAGCTGCAATTTTTCTTCGCCATAGCTTCTAAACCGCCATTTGCTTTTATCCAAGCTACTACCTTACCTACCATGTAAATACCAAATGCCGGAGGTGTATTATATAAGGAATTTTTCTTCAAATAAGTATCATAACGAAGCATTGTTGGCACTTCTTTTGGAGAATTTTCAAGGAAAGATTTACGAGCAACGACTACAACAACACCAGCAGGGCCAAGAATTTTTTTGTGCGCCTGCATAAATTAAACTGAATTTAGAAAAATCAAGTGGACGAGATAACATATCAGAAGACATATCAGCGATTAAAGGCACATCGCCAGTTTCTGGAATGTAATGATATTCTGTACCATAAATTGTATTATTGTAGCATAAATGAAGATATGCTGCATTGTCGCTTAATTTAATTTCATCTTGAGTTGGAATATGTTTAAAATCTCTATCTTTGCTAGAAGCTGCTACAAAGCCACGATTTAAAAGTTTTGCTTCATCATAAGCTTTAGTTGCAAAACTACCAGATAATACATAGTTACCCACTTTGCCATCAACAGCAAAATTCTGTGGAATCATAGTAAACTGCATACTTGCTCCACCTTGGCAGAATAATACTTCATAATCATCACCAAGACCCATAAGCTCTTTTATATCTGCTTTTGCTTGATTATGTACTTGTTCATATTGTTTAGAACGATGACTGATTTCTATAATTGACATTCCACTTTTAGCAAAATTTAAAAACTTCAGCTTGAGCTTCTTGTAATACTTCTAAAGG
>ENA-OPYU01000756-OPYU01000756.1-human-gut-metagenome-genome-assembly--contig:-NODE-756-length-12204-cov-2.908173_pt1 | contig 12204 bp, 13 predicted proteins | sample MGYA00242637_ERZ504482 | MGnify/ENA primary metagenome ERZ504482 (study PRJEB26092, sample SAMD00036237) | human gut metagenome | host: Homo sapiens | study: EMG produced TPA metagenomics assembly of...
CAAAGTGCAGCGTGCCGAATGGTGTACCACCAAAGCGGCGCACAAGGTATTAGTGCCACTACTGCGGCAGCCAGATGGAACCGCCCACTGTGTGCCCGCCTGCGGCGGCAAGCTGCAGTACCGGGGCTTTGGCACCCAGAAAGCCGAGGAAGAGCTGGCAAAGCTGTTCCCGGATGCGCGGGTGCTGCGCATGGATCAGGATTCCACTGCCGCAAAGGATGCCCACGAAAAGCTGCTGGCAAGGTTTGCGAACCACGAATATGACATCATGGTGGGCACCCAGATGGTGGCCAAGGGACTGGATTTTGAGGATGTGACCCTTGTGGGCGTGCTGGGCATCGATTCACTGCTGTTTGCGCAGGGCTTCCGTGCCTACGAAAACGTGTTCAGCCTCATCACGCAGGTGGTGGGCCGCAGCGGACGGGCCAGAGACCCGGGCTTTGCCATCATCCAGACCACTGACCCCGATAACCCGGTGCTGAACCTTGCCGCCGCGCAGGACTACGATGCCTTTTTTGAGCAGGAGATCGCCTACCGCAAGCTGGGCCTGTACCCGCCCTTCTGCGGGCTGTGCGTCATTGGCTTTGCAGGCGCAAAGGAGATCGAGGTGGCACGGGCGGCGGCGCGCTTTGCGGCCCTGCTGGGCCAGCAGGCGGCAAAACAGCCGGACCTGCCGCTGCGGGTGCTTGGCCCCACGCCCGGCAGCATTGAAAGATCAACGACACCTACCGCTACAAACTTACCATCAAGTGCCGCAACGACCGCCGCTTCCGCGACCTCGTGCGCAGCACACTGGAAAGATACGAACAGGAAAAACTTCCGTCCAAGGCCACCGTTGCGGTGGACCTGCACTCGGACGGTGACATCTGATTTGGAGGTACCATAAATGGCAATCCGCAACATTGTAAAAGAGGGCGATCCCATCCTGAACAAGGTCTGCCGCCCCGTCACCACCTTTGATGACCGTCTGGCTACCCTGCTGGACGACATGCACGAGACTATGATCGCCGCCGACGGCGTGGGTCTGGCCGGCCCGCAGGTGGGCATGCTGCGCCGTCTGTTCGTGGTGTGGGACACCACCGACGCGCCCGAGGAGATCCCGGAGGATTACGAATATAAGTTCATCGACTTCGTCAACCCGGAAATTCTGGCCGTATCCGAGGAAGAGGAGACCGCCTACGAGGGCTGTCTGTCCTTCCCGGGCCACAACGGCGCTGTGACCCGCCCCGTCGCGGTCAAGGTGCGCGCACAGGACCGCCACGGTGAGTGGTTCGAGCTGGAAGCTGAGGATCTGCTGGGCCGCTGCATCCAGCACGAGAACGACCATCTGGACGGCATTACCATCATGCAGTCCAGCGAGTATTTCTATGAGGATACCGAAGAGGGCAAAAATGCTGCCCGCGAAGCGAAAGGAAACAAGTAATGCGCATTTTGGTTCATGGGCACGCCGGATATTGCCGCAGAGTGCCTCAAAGCCCTGTATGCCGCCGGGCATGACATCTGCGCGGTGTACACCCGGCGGGACAAGCGGTTGGCCGCAAGCAGGTGCTTACCGCACCCCCGGTCAAGGAAGTGGCCCTTGCCCACGGCACGCGGTGTTCCAGCCCCGCACCTGCGGGACGGCGCGAGGACGAGAACATCCGCGCACTGGCCCCGGAACTGATCGTGGTGGTGGCTTACGGCTGCATCCTGCCGAAGTCGGTGCTGGAAGCGCCGAAGTACGGCTGCATCAACCTGCATGTCTCCCTGCTGCCCAAGTACCGCGGCAGCGCCCCGGTGCAGTGGGCTGTGCTGAACGGTGATGCCGAAACCGGCGTTTCCATCATGCAGATGGACGAGGGCCTTGACACCGGCGATGTGCTCTGCTGCGAGAAGATCGCCATTGACCCGGAGGAGACCAGCGGCCAGCTGTTTGACCGCGTGACTGCCGTGGGTGCACGGGTACTGTGTGAGGTGGTGCCCGCCATCGCCGCCGGAACGCTGAAACCCCAACCGCAGGATCATGAGAACGCCTGCCTTGCACCTATGCTGAACAAGGAGATGGCAGAGTTCCACCTGACCGAATCGGCTGCCCACATCCACAACTGGGTGCGCGGCATGAACCCGTGGCCCGGTGCATGGTTCGTCACCTCCGGCGGCAAAAAGCTCAAGGTGATGGAGTGCCGTGCCGTGGAAGCTCACGGCGAAGCGCCCGGCACCGTGCTGGCCACAAAGCCGCTCACGGTGGCTTGCGGTGAGGGGGCCGTCCAGCTGCTGAATGTGGTGCCGGAAGGCAAAAAGCCCATGGACGGCACCGCCTTTGCGGCCGGTCAGCGCCTGAAAACGGGGGATATCCTCTGATGGCGGCGAATCCCCGCGCGGCGGCAGTGGCGGCGCTGGTGCGGCAGGAGCAGGATGGTTTTTCCAACCTTGTTCTGGATGCCGAACTCAAGCGCCAGCAGCTGGAAGGCCGCGATAAAGCTTTTGCCAGCGCCATCTTTACACGGTGCTGGAACACCGGGGCACGCTGGACTACATCCTGTGCCAGTTCCTGCCCAAGGGCCTTGCCAAGCTGGATGCACCGGTGCGCGAAATATTGCGCGCGGCGCTGGCGCAGGCCCGCTATATGCAGGTGCCGGTGTCCGCTGCGGTGAACGAAGCCGTCAAGCTGACCCGTGCCTTCAAAAAATCCAGCGCATCCGGTCTGGTCAACGCCGTGCTGCGCAAGGCGTGCAGCTACGACCTGAGCACCGCAAGCTTCAAAAACGAAGTGGAGCGGCTCATGGTGCTTGGCTCTGCCGGGCGGGATGTGGCGGAATTTCTGCACAAAAACTACCCGGACGAAGCACTGGATATCCTTACCTACAAGGCCGACGGCGGCATGACCAGCCTGCGGGCGAACCCGCTGAAAGGCAGCGCCGATGAGCTTTGTGCAAAGCTGCTGGCTTCCGGCGCAAAGGAAGCAAAGCGGGGCATTGTGCCCGGCAGTGTGCTGGCCCGCTTCGAGGGCAGCCCGGCGGAAAATGAGCTGTTCCGGCAGGGGTACTTCCATGTGGAAGGGCAGGCCAGCCAGCTGGCGGCGCTCTGCGTGGACGCACAGCCCGGAGAAACAGTCATCGACCTGTGCGCCGCGCCCGGCGGCAAGACCATCCTGCTGGCCGAGCAGATGCACAGCACCGGCAGGCTTTACAGCTGCGATGCCGCCGAGAACCGCGTGGGCCTGATCCGCACGGCAGTGCAGCGCATGGGCCTTACCAATGTGGAAGCCCTGTGCAACGATGCCACAAAGGTGAACCCGGCCCTGCCGCAGGCCGACCGCATTTTAGCGGATGTGCCCTGCAGCGGCCTTGGCATTCTGGCAAAAAAGGCCGGATCTGCGCTACAAAAAGCTGGAACCGGCCCGCGAAGCTGAATTATTGGCCACGCAGTCGGCCATCCTCGATACGGCGGCACAGCTGCTGAAAGCGGGCGGCAGGCTGGTGTACTCCACCTGCACCATCGACCCGGCAGAAAACCAGCAGCAGATCGCGGCATTTCTGGCCCGCCACCCGGAGTTTACGGTGGTGGAGCCTGCCGCAGCGCTGCCCGCCGGGATGACGGCAGGGGAGCACGGCGCGCTTTCGGTGCCCACCCGTACCGGCATGGACGGTTTTTTACCTGTGTGCCATGCAGAAAATCGGGAAAGCTGCAATGAACAGGTGGCTTGTTCGTAAAAAATCAATAGGAGAACACAATGGAACAAAAATCGCTGTATCTCTTCCTTTACGCTGGCAGAGCTGACCGCTGAACTGAAAGCGATGGGTCAGCCGGGCTTCCGGGCAAAGCAGATCTTCCACTGGGTGCATCAGAAGCTGGTCACCGAGTTTTCTGCCATGACCGACCAGCCCAAGACCCTGCTGGCAAAGCTGGAAGAAAGCTTCTACATTGCCGCGCCCAAGATCGAGCGCAGGCAGGAAGCAAAGGATGGCACGGTAAAATATCTGCTGCGCATGGCAGACGGCAACTGCATCGAGACCGTCGTGATGCGCTACCACTACGGCAACACGGTGTGTGTGTCCACGCAGGTGGGCTGCCGCATGGGCTGCCGCTTCTGCGCGTCCACCCAGGCGGGCCGCGTGCGCGATCTGGAAGCAGGCGAGATCTGCTCTGAGATCTACACCGCCCAGAAGGATATCGGGGAGCGCATTTCCCACATCGTGCTCATGGGCATTGGCGAACCGCTGGATAACTTTGACGAAGTGATGAAGTTTCTGGAGAACATCACCTCGCCCGAGGGCGTGAACATCGGGATGCGCAACATCAGCCTTTCTACCTGCGGTCTGGTGCCCAAGATCGACCAGCTGGCCGAGAAAAAGCTGCAGCTGACCCTCTCGGTGTCGCTGCACGCACCCAACAATGAAATTCGCAGCGGCATGATGCCGGTGAACGATGCCTATCCCGTGGAAGTGCTGATGCAGGCCGTGCGCCGCTATCAGGATACCACCGGCCGCCGCGTGAGCTTTGAATATTCCATGGTGCGCGGTGTCAATGATTCCGATGCCTGCGCCAAACAGCTGGCAAACCTGATCCGAGGCATGGGTGCCCATGTGAACCTGATCCCCATCAACCCGGTGGACGGCAGCCCGTACTCGGCCACCGATGCAGCCAACGTGCACCGCTTCCAGCAGAAGCTGGAGAGCCTTGGCGTGAACGCTACGGTGCGCCGCCGCCTTGGCAGCGAGATCAGCGCCGCATGCGGCCAGCTGCGCCGTGACGAAATGAACGGGAAAGCGTAAATATTAAAGGGAGAAGCCTATGAAACTTGCAGGAAAAACGGATGTCGGCAGGGTCCGGCAGGATAATCAGGACGATTATCGCGCAGGAGAACTGCCCGGCGATGCCGCATGGCTGCTGGTATGCGACGGCATGGGCGGTGCACGCGGCGGCAGGGAAGCCAGCCAGAGCGCGTGCGATGTGATCGAGCACTGCTTTCAGGAGCAGTATGCTTCCAAGTGCCTGCCCGGCGAAGAGGAGACCTTTTTGAAAAAGAGCCTGCTCAGCGCCAACCGCTTTGTGTTCCAGAAGGCCCTGCGTGAGGAATCGCTGGCGGGCATGGGCACCACGGCTGTGTGCGCACTGGTGCGCGGCGGCAAGGTGTTCCTGTGTCATGCAGGCGACTCGCGGGCGTACCTGTACCGGGACGGCAGGCTTGCCCAGCTCACCCACGACCACTCCTATGTGCAGGAGCTGGTGGACTGCGGCACCATTACCGTGGAGGAAGCCGAGCACCACCCCCAGAAGAACATCATCACCAAGGCGCTGGGCGTGGACTACCGGCTGGACTCGGAGTTCACCACCGCACCGCTGCAGAAAGGGGATATCCTGCTGCTGTGCTCGGACGGCCTGACCAATGCCGTGCCCAGAGAACAGCTGGAACAGCTGCTGCGCACCGGCAGGTTCTACGACCTGCCGGACCTTCTGATCCGCACGGCCAACGAGAACGGCGGCCCGGATAACATCACCGCGCTGCTGCTGTGTGTGGAGGAGGTGCGCTGATGGACAACCTGATCGGCAAAAAGCTGGACAGGCCTGTATGAGGTGCGGGAGCTGATCGGTTCCGGCGGCATGGCAAACGTCTACAAGGCGGTCATGCTGGGCACAACGGTCCGGTGCCTGCCGGTACCGTGGTGGCGGTAAAGGTGCTGCGGCAGGAGTATATGCACGACCCGGACCTTGTGCGCCGCTTTAAGAATGAATCCAAGGCCATCTCGCTGCTGAACCACCCCAACATCGTAAAAGTGTACGCATGTATCGGTGAATGATGATCTGCAGTATATCGTGATGGAATATGTGGACGGCATGACATTGCGCGAGTACCTTAACCAGCGCGGCGGCAGGCTGACCAACCGGGAGACCGTGCACTTCATCTCCCAGATCTTAAAGGCGCTGGAACATGCCCACGCCAACGGTGTGGTGCACCGGGACATCAAGCCCCAGAACATCATGCTTCTGGACAACGGCCAGCTGCGCATGATGGATTTTGGCATTGCGCGCATCTCCCGTGCCGAGAACCAGCTGCTGAGCGGCAAGGCCATGGGCAGCGTGCACTATATCAGCCCGGAGCAGGCCAAAGGGCGATGAGACCGACTGCACCAGCGATATCTACTCGGTGGGCGTGATGATGTACGAGATGCTCAGCGGTCATCTGCCCCTTGATGCAGACGACATGGTGGAAGTTGCCATCAAGCAGATCTCCGATCAGCCGAAGTCTTTGCACAATGATCGCGCCGGAGGTGCCGAATGCACTGGTGGACGATCACCGAAAGGCCATGGCGAAAAGCTGCCGCAGAACCGCTACGCATCCGCCCGCGAAATGCTGGATGCGCTGGACACCTACGTGCACAACCCCTCCGTGATGTTCGAGTACAAGTATATTACAGAAGATGCTCCCGAAAAGGTGGTGAAACGTACCATGAACCAGAACCGTGCAAACCGTCAGGCCGAAAAGCCTGTGCCCCGCGGCAAAAAGGCCGCACCGCGCAAGAAAAAGCGCACCATCTTCCTGCCGGCACTGTTCGGCGTTACCATTGCATTTGCACTGGCGTGCCTTGCGCTGTGCTGGATGATCCTGAACGATTCCTCCAACCTGATGAACAACAAGGCCGATATCACGCTGGGCGATTATATCGGCATGACGCAGGACGAGGCTGCTGCCACCGAGCAGGTGGTCTCCGGCCAGATCAGCGTTACCTGGGAGCAGGAGTACAACAGTAACTATGCGGCGGGCTATATCTATAAGCAGTCGCCGGTGTCCGGCCGCACGGTGCGCGAGGGCCAGAATGTGACCCTGACTGTGAGCCTTGGCACCCAGTACGTTACCGTGCCGGACCTGACCAACTATGTGCAGGCCGATGCAGAGCAGCAGCTCAGAGGCTGGGTGTCTCGGTGCTGGTAACGCAGGCTGTGGATACCTCTGTGGCATCCGGCGCGGTGATCCGCACCGACCCGGCGGCGGGCAGTCAGGTGGCTGCAGGCAGCACTGTGGTGATGTATATCAGCCGCCCGCAGGTGGCAACCACCACCAAGGTGCCCTCGCTGACCGGCATGAGCACCGCTGATGCCCGCACCCTGCTGGTGCAGAACCATCTGGGCCTTGGCAGCCAGACCGAGCAGTACAGCGACCAGCCGGTGGGTACTGTCATCAGTCAGAACCCGGCGGCAGGCTCTACCACAAAGCTGAACGGCCGCGTGAACATTGTGGTAAGCGCAGGGCCGGAGCCTGCACCGGAACCGGAAGCACCCAGCGACAGCACCACCGGCGGCGACTGGTGGAGCGGCCTGTTTGGCAGCGGCTCCTCTTCTTCCAGCACCGAGACCGGCACCGAACAGGGCACAGCGGGCAGCGGCGACCCTTCGCAGAAACCGCTGACCGACTGGTGGTCCTCGCTGCTGAGCTGACGGAGGCGTGCATGAAGGGATATATCACAAAGGGCATCGGCGGCTTTTACTATGTAAAAACGCCGGAGGGCATTGTGGAGTGCAAGCCCCGCGGCATTTTCCGCAAACAGAAGATCACGCCGGTGGCGGGCGATGAGGTGACGCTGGAGACCGAGAACGGTGCAGCCGTCATTGCCGAGATCGCACCGCGCAAAAATGTGTTCGTGCGGCCTCCGGTGGCAAATCTGGATGTGCTGTTCCTTGTGGCCAGCACCACCCAGCCCACGCCCAGCACGCTGGTGCTGGATAAGCTTGCCGCCATTGCGGTGGACAAGGGCGTGCAGCCGGTGATCGTGTGCACCAAGGGCGACTTGGCCGAGGCGGAATTCCTGCGTAAGGCCTACGAAAAATCGACCCTGCCGTTCATCCGCATCGATTACGAGACCGGCGGCGGGCTGGACGAGGTGAAGCAGTGGATCAGCGGCAGGCTGTGTGCGTTCTGCGGCAACTCCGGCGTGGGAAAATCCACCCTTTTGAACCACCTGCTGCCGGAAGCAGAGCGCGAGACCAGTGCCATCAGCCAGAAGCTGGGCCGCGGCCGCCACACCACCCGTGAGGTGACGATCTATGAAGCCTTTGGCGGGCGCATTGCGGATACGCCGGGCTTTGCCAGTCTGGAAGCGAACCGCGCCGGGTTCATCCCCAAGGAAAATCTGGAGCATGCGTTCCCGGAGTTCGGGCCTTATCTGGGCCAGTGCCAGTTCACCGGCTGCTCCCACCGCAGCGAAAAAGGCTGTGCCGTGCGCGCCGCACTGGCCGAGGGCAGGCTCTCCCAGACCCGGTACGACAGCTACTGCGCCATGTACGAGGAAGTCAAGGACGTGAAGGATTGGCAGCGCCCGAAAGTATAAAGGATAAGGAAGAGATTCATGTCACGCTGTGTGATCATTTCGGCCTGCCCGGTTTCTCCGGAGCTGGCAGAGGCCCTGCGGCCGGACGACTTTATCATTGCCTGTGATGCAGGCTACCGCAACTGCGCACCTCTGGGGCGTAGACCCAACATCATCGTGGGCGACTTTGACACCGCCCCCTGCCCGGAACAGCAGGACGACGATATCATCGTGCTGCCCCATGTGAAGGACGATACCGACACCGAGTATGCCGCAAAGCTGGTCTCGGAAAAGGGCTTTGACGAGGTGCTGCTGCTGGGTGGCCTTGGCGGCAGACGGGTGGAGCACACCCTTGCAAACCTGTGCACCGGCCTTGGGCTGGAACAGCGCGGTGTGCGCACCACCCTGCTGGATGAGCGCAGCCGCATCACCTACGTGATGCCCGGCGAGACCCGCTGCTACCCGAAGGAGAGGTACTTCTTCTTCTCGGCCTTCCCGATGGAGGGCAGGGCGCAGGGCGTGTGCGAGCGCGGCTCCTACTATGAGCTGACCGATGCGGAGCTGACCGCCAGCTACCCGCTGGGTGTCAGCAACGAGTACGCCGAAGGTTCGGACTGCATCACCATCTCCACCCGCAGCGGTGCGCTGGTGGTGGTGGAGACCATCGCAGACTGAGCGCTGCTGTCCTTGCCGGAACGTTCCGGCCCCTGCCTGCATAGGATGGGCCAGAAAACGGAAAGGCGGGGAGCATATGCAGGTAGTTGTGATCCGAAGCCCCAAGGCGCTGCGCGGCATTCTGCGCAGACTGTTCGGCATTCAAAAAACAGTTAAAAAAAGATCCCCTCGCTGCTGGTCGGCGGGGGGATCTTGCTTCATAATACTCCTTTTTATTGCGTCAGGGCGTTGTAACAGGCATCGAACGCCTGCATAAAATCAGTGATCTCCTGTTCCGTGGTCAGGTGGCTCAGGCTGATGCGCCACGAGGACAGCGCGTTACGCCGGTCATGGCTCACGGCAAACACGGCGCGGGAGGGCAGCCGTCCGAAGAGCAGGCCGATTTGACCGAGACGCATACGCCCCTGGCATCCAGCTCCCGCTGGAACACGGTGCCCTTCACGTTCTGTACGCTCAGGTTTAAAATCTGCGGTACGGCGGTGTCCGGGCTGTTGATGCGCACCTTGGGGTATTGGGCAAGTCCGGTGCGCAGGCGGGCGTTCAGGGCGCGGATGTGCTCCACCCGGGCGGGCAGCTCGCTCACTGCCTTTTCCAGCGCCAGCGCCAGCGAACAGGCCAGCGCCACGGTGGGGGTGCCGCTGCGGTAGAGGGTGGTGCTCTCGCCGCCATGGATGAGCGGCTCCAGCGCAAGGCCGCGCCGCTTGACCAGCACACCGATGCCGTTCAGCCCGTAGAACTTGTGGGCGGTCAGGCTCATGGTGTCGATGCCCGCAAAGCTGACCGGCAGCTTGCCCACGGCCTGTGTGGCATCCACATGGAAGTGGCAGTGGGGGCAGGCCTTCAACATTTCCGCGATCTCGGCCACCGGCTGCACCACGCCCAGCTCACTGTCCACGGCAGTGACGGCCACCAGAATGGTGTCCGGGCGCAGCAGTTCTTTCAGGTGGGCAAGGTCCACCGTGCCGTCCTGCCGGATGTCCACAAGGTCGATCTCATATCCCTGCTCCTGCAGGGCGGTCAGGCTGCCGCTCACCGAGGAGTGCTCCAGCGGGGTGGAAATGATGTGTCTGCCATGGTGGCGCTCCAGCCGGGCGATGCTCTTGATGGCAAAGTTGTTGGCCTCGCTGGCACCGGATGTATAGATGATCTCGGCGGGCTGCACATTCAGACTGCGGGCAATGCTCTGGGCTGGCGGCATCGATGGCTAGCCTTTGCGGCAGTGCCTGCTGCGTGGCGGGAATTGGCATTGCCCGGGAAATTGCGCTCCACCTCGCAAAAGCGCTGTAAACCGCTTCGTCTACCGGGGTATTGGCGGAATAATCCAGATAGATCATAAACTCTCCTGATAATTCTCTTATAATACAGATTACAATGGTAGGTTATATTATAGTGCGCTTTGGGCCGGATTGCAAGAGAAGCGGTGCAAACTTCCGGGCTGGAAATACAGGAGAATTTAAGCAAAATAGTTGCACGGCGGCAAAAAGTCTGCTATAATCTCTTGAAGGACTGCCCGCTGCGGCCTTTTGCGGGGCTTTTGGCGGCGGTTTGGAAAGAGCCTGAATGAAAGGGGGAGCGCACCATGCTGCACAAGAATCATCGACTGCGCTGTATTGCACTTCTCATTTCCGGGCGGGATCATTGTTCCCAAATTTCAAGGGCATTGCCGTTTTGCTGACGGCGGTGCCTCCTTTTTTTGGGCTGCGAGTTCTGTAGGAGGCAGAAAAACTTCATGAGCGAAAAGATCGATTACTCCAAAGGCATTTACGACGCGCGCCAGCTGGGCGCAGGCCGCATGTTCATTCTGGGCGTGCAGCACATGTTTGCCATGTTCGGCGCAACGGTGCTGGTGCCGCTGCTCACCGGCCTGAGCGTTTCCACCACCCTGCTGTGCGCAGGTCTGGGCACCCTGCTGTTCCACCTCATTACCAAAAAGAAGGTGCCTGCATTCCTCGGCTCCTCCTTTGCGTATCTGGGCGGCTTCTCCATCGTGGCCCCTATGCTGGCAGATGCAGACGGCAACCTGACCGTGGCCAATACCAAGATGCTGCCCTACGCCTGCGCCGCCGTCGCATTTTCCGGTCTGGTGTATCTGGTGGCCAGCCTGCTGATCTCCACCTTCGGCATCCGCCGCATCATGCGGTTCTTCCCGCCGGTGGTCACTGGCCCCCATTATCATTTCCATCGGCCTGATCCTGGGCCCCCTCTGCTATCGAAAAACTGCCAGTCCAACTGGATCCTGGCCTTTGTGGCACTGGGTGTCGTGATCGTGTGCAACATCTGGGGCAAGGGCATGGTCAAGATCCTGCCCATCCTCATCGGTGTGCTGGTGTCCTATGCAGTGGCACTGGTGACCGGTGCAGTGGACTTCCAGCGCATTTCTGAGGCTGCATGGGTGGGCATCCCTCTGCACAAGGAGGCCATGGGCCTGTTTGCCATCGACGGCAGCCCGGAGTTCATCAGCGCACTGTTCACCATCATCCCCATTGCACTGGCAACCATGATGGAGCATGTGGGCGATATCGCCGCCATCAGCGCTACTGTTGGCCACAACTATATCAACGACCCCGGCCTGAACCGCACCCTGCTGGGCGACGGCCTGGCAACCACCATGGCCGGCCTGCTGGGCGGCCCGGCCAACACCACCTACGGCGAGAACACCGGTGTGCTGGCTCTGAGCAAGATCTACGATCCGCTGGTCATCCGCATTGCGGCTGTTCTGGCCATCATCTGAGCTTCAGCCCCAAGTTTGAGGCTGTCATCAACACCATCCCCCACCGGCATCATCGGCGGCATCAGCTTTGTGCTGTATGGCATGATCTCCGCCATCGGTGTGCGCAACGTGGTGGAGAACCGCGTGGACTTTACCAACAGCCGCAACCTGATCGTGGCCGCTGTCATTCTGGTGTGCGCACTGGGCTTCAACTCTGTGGGCGGTGTCAGCTTTGCCGTTGCAGGTGTCACCATCAACCTGTCCGGTCTGGCTGTGGCCGCAATCGCAGGCATCCTGCTGAACGCTATCCTGCCCGGCAACGACTACGAGTTTGATGCTGCCGACGGCTCCGAAGCCGCTACCAGCAGCAACCTGCAGGTCTGATCTCCCATAGAAGAAGGAAGAACAAGGCAGAAGCCGTCCTGTGTGTGCAGGGCGGCTTTGCTGTTTTTAAGGTGCACAGGGCAAAGCACACAGTTTTGAGGATGGTTTTTAGTGACCCTGCCGGAATTTATCTGTAAGGCAAAATAAATA
>ENA-OPYU01000757-OPYU01000757.1-human-gut-metagenome-genome-assembly--contig:-NODE-757-length-12201-cov-1.654464_pt1 | contig 12201 bp, 12 predicted proteins | sample MGYA00242637_ERZ504482 | MGnify/ENA primary metagenome ERZ504482 (study PRJEB26092, sample SAMD00036237) | human gut metagenome | host: Homo sapiens | study: EMG produced TPA metagenomics assembly of...
AGCGAATCCGACAATGCGTTGTCGGGATGACGATATCCCCAACTACCCACGTCATCAACCGACCCGCCGCCATCCAGCAGCATGCTGCCCTTCGGAATATTGTAAAGAAACATTTCCCCGACCGCGAATTTATCTTCCGGATCGTACGGTTCGAAAGAGACATTAAAATTGACTTGCGCCGTCAGACGCTTAACCGGGATGATGTATTCCTTTTTTCAACTGGCCGGTCGTGGTCAGTTCCAACGGGAGGGAGCCGGTCATGATGTGTTTGCCGCCATAAGCTCCTTCCGGAGTTCGGATCGTGGTATATTTCGCCTTCAACCCAGTCAAAAGTGACCGGAGAGTTGTTGATCAAATCTTCCGTCTCGTCTCCTTCCGGCAAATTGCACAAGCATAGATGGATTGATCCTCCACGGCGGTCAGGTAGATATTGACCGAATGGTTATCGATCGTCAATTGCTGGTAAGCTTTATTGACCAATTTCCCATCTTTGTCAAACACCATGACCAACACATTTTCCAAAGACTCCTGCTGCCCGGTCTCACCGACCCGGGTAACAATCACCGGTGCCTCCTCGGTAGAAAAGCGGAAAGTGATCATCCCTTCCGTTACCCCCTCGCCCGGGTTTGAGCCGCCCTTGTCGAAGTCGTCTTCGCAACCGGACAACAAGGCGATCAGCATGATCCATATCCAAGTATATCGTTTCATATCGCTATATTTATTGTGCGTGACAGGCTTTGACGGGCATAATACGCATTTTCCTATTTTCTCTATAATAATCATCATCAACATTGCCTGAACGGTCAATCTTTGTCGCTAATGCGTTTTTATAATAACTGGCAGAATTAGAACTCCAATAAAATTTTTCCTCGCTCTATATTCGCATCCGCGTTATCCTTATATTGCTTCAAGAAACATCTCAATGCGACTATCGATGGCAAGAACCAAAAAGGTTCTTCAGACTTCGCTTCTTCATAATCTATCTCAAGTTCTTTTCCCGCTTCTCCCAGAGCACAAACCTGTATGGCAGAGCCTTTAAAATCATCTATCCATGTTTTATTTATAAATTCCCGATAATTGGCCTTACCATCTGCCCAAATGCTCTGTCACAACAAGAGAGCTCCAATACCCCCATCCGAGTGTCTGTCCGGCAGCCACGATATCCCCTGTAACCGCGTTTCGTTTCGTCCCAAAATCGAAACGACTGAAGCCACGATATCCGTCACTATCATCTTCCATTTTCACAATCAACGCATTGTATTGCTCCACGTACAAATCAGAGGAGGCACCGCTCACCACAGAACCGTTTTCATCAAGGGCCTCCAGTAGTAATCGGATCTTCCGTGTCTCTCGCTTATTTACCCAATCCGGGACACTCGCGTAATCAGCCATCCGAATGTAAATATCCTTTCCTCCAGTACCAGTCAATTCAGTGACATAACCGCTTGTCGTTTCGTCCCAAAACTGAATCCAAGGCGTATCCGAAGCATCACCGCCCGGTACCGCTGTCAGTTTCCAATTCTCATAAAGAATCGATGCGCTTATCTCCAAATGGTTCGTTCGCGAACCGATGCAATCGAAGATATAATATTTCTCACCGGCCTCTTCCGGCTCAGTTTTATACTTATTGCCATCCTTGTCCCGCAGAGACATCAAGGGAACAATAGGCACACTGGGAAATTCCACCGGAATATCCACTTCCTGCCAAGGTCCGGCCTCCACGGTCACCTTGGTTCCCGCCAGGCTTTCCGGATAGTCGCCTTCCGTATTATCTCCTTCCAGCTTATGCCCGATATGGTAAATCATATTCGGATGCAGGGAGTAGATCTCCGGGGTACTCTCCTTGCCTTCGTAAATGGCAGGGAAAGATTTGATCCGGGTCAATTCGCTTCCCGCAACAATCTGATCATCACTACCCGGCGCATCATTATATTTATACCCCCACAGTTCTACCTTCAGCGTGGCATCGAGGGTATTATTTTGAATGGGCAGCGCATACGCCCCCATCAAGATGGTATTCTCCCGTTGTTTCCGTCCTTCCAGATGATCGGTCGGTATACTGTACAAAAGATCACCGCTTCTGGTTTGCTCCGGTCGCGGTTTGAAACTCATCAGATCGAACTTACAAAGCGTTTGGCAAACCGGTTTCCCGTCAACCGATCCACCGAAATCCTGTAGGGACGGCTTGCCCTCCCGCGTCATCCCCCGTGTCAGGCCGATCCGCGCGTTTTGCTTCTGAAAGAGATTCAGGCGTACCTCTGTTACCCGGATAGGGGGCTATTACCTATATTCAGTTTATAAGGGATGTCCGAGAGGTAGCAAAGCACTCCGGCCACGCGGCGGCGCAGTTCCACTTCCACGACATTCAAATTGTCGGGCATGAAGTCGAACGCCTGCCAACCGGCGAAAAGCTCCGAATGCGCTATGTCGGGATGGCCGTAAGCGATTAATTCTTTATCTTGTTTTTTGTCAGTCGCAGCGGTTGTCGGGTCTTTCTCATAAGGCATAGGTTCGCCTGGGGCTTCTTTCGCAAGAACCGCTTGTGCCGCCGACAGTTTAGCTCCCGGTTTGGCGAATTCCGGCTGTTTATTGGCGGCATCAGCACCATAGGTCAGGCCATACGTATCGCCCGAGGCGTCGTCTAAGCCGACACATAATATCATATATTTGCCGGGGACCATGGCGATCTGGTCTTGCGGCAACAGAAGTTCAAACGTTTCGGTTTGCGGCTGTCCTTGCCCATAGCCCTCCTCTACCGAGGGATCCCAAGGGGTGCCGATTTTTCATCAGTAGCTGGGAAGCTACGACCTTGGGTTTTTTTCGGGTCAATATCGTCCGCGGTCATATCACCGCAATAATAAAGGATGGCGTAGATTTGAGTCACGTGATGCAAGCTAGCCTGGCTGTACAGGTGTGTCTTGGTATCCAACTGCCCGGTAGTCAACCTAACGACGATACCCTTCTCGGGAAGACCCTCCGGAGAATCTATCGGTTCGTCAGCGCAACCCGCGAAGAGACAGGCAAGGAATATCAGGATTAAGATGCTCACATGTTTCATCATATCAGAAACTTTTCTTAAATTACTCGTTCTTGTTTTGTATAAATAGACATTATAACCGGCCCGTGTGCTTCCTTACATATAAAAAGGGGGGGGTGCCGGGGTGCTTATAGTTTCCTGTCTAGGAAACTGAATAGAGGAGCCGTGCCTTGTCGGCACAGCTCCCGTATAAAAGTGATTGTCCCTTATCAATCGGGAAGTCCGATGCGGGCGGACATTAGTCGATCTCCAGGTCGTGGATGAATTCCCACTGGTCGTTGATCTTGATTACCAACTCTTGGGATTTATCCAGCGGCTGTGGTTTATCCGGGTCAACGCCTGGTTTGTCGGGATCGTCGCCACCGCCACGCTTACCGATTTGGTACAGGTGGTTACGGTAGATGCTGTAATGATATTCCGTATCTTTCAGGGTAGCGTCGATAGAGGCGTCATCCAACTTAACAGACCAGGTCTGAAGGATGTATTCTTTGTCATTATCGTCAGTAGCGAAGCCTTTGCCTTGATCATTTCCTTTCTTCTTACCGACCAACTGAAGCTCGAAAGTATTCAAGGTCTCATCCTTGTCGAACGGGATGACGAATTCGCCGGCCAATACGGCGCCATCGGCTACGGTTACGGCGGCGTTGGTACCCTCATACGGGTTCTTCCATTTGGAGGTCTCACCGAGGTACTTCTTACCATCAACATCCATCGCAACACCTGTCCAGTCTCCATCATTGCCAAAGCTGAACCACTTCGTCAAGTCGATCTCATAAACGGTGTAGGCGTTATCTGTTCCTTCTTTGAATTCTGCGTCTTTAGTCAAAGCGCTGTCACTGAAACCATTGACAATATTCTCCTTGCCTACCTCGGTAGCGTCGTCGTTCTGCTTGTTCAGCTGGATGGTCATATCCAGACGGTCGTTACGGTTGGAAGCGACCAAACGCAATTTGGTAGACCAACATGCTGTTGTACCATCAGATAAAGCATTTCCATCCGCCGGGATATTCGAGAAGTAACCCAGCACACCGGCAACCTGACGCTTCAGCAACACGGTCCAAGAGACACTTTCCTTCGGTTCTAATGTCACCGGTTTGGATTGACCGGAGAATACCTCGCCGACAGCCCTGCTGGCGAATTTCGTATCTTTAGAATACTCAACAGACTTTGTTAACAGGTAAGGGAAGCCGGAACCCGGAGTGGTGGCGAAGTTGTGGGTGATGCCTCTCTTAATGTCATCCTCAGTAAGGTAAAGCCCCGGGATATTTTTCCAGTTATCATCATCCGGAGCAGTTTGCGCACCTTGGAACTTGAACGGAGCCGGATTGCCTTCCACCTCTGTCTCGTTCTGGCCTACGGCGTAGATCGTATAAGTCGAACCAGCCTGCAACTTATCCTTCCCTTCCAGCTTAATGGTTCTCTTACGGCCATATTTATATTCCTCGCAAGTATTGTCCCAGTTGTCCACATGGATGGTCTTAATCAACTTCTGTGTTCCAGTCTCCTCTTTGAAGATATACAGCATCACGTCCGTCACATCCTCGGATCCCCTGTTGTCCGTACTATACAAGGGACGAGACTTCGTGCTGAGCACGTCCGTATCTTGCATATCCAACACGATTACCTGTTCACCGGTGGCAACCTCGTTACCCGGTCCGTCCAAGATAGGATCGTCATCGTTGCCACAAGAAGTGAACGCTAACAGACCGCACAAAGCGACCGCGCCAAAGAAATAATTCATTTTTCATTTGCTTCTTCTTTTAAATGTTAAACTTCGGTTTTATCTATAAATAACGTTATTCCACATCCATGATATGCAGGGTCTCCCAGTTGTCGTTTATCAAGATGAAGATCTTGAAACGGCAGCAGCAGGGGTCGTACTCGTAGCGCAAGATGGTCAGCTCGTTGCGGCTCATCGTCACGCAGACCGGCTCCGGGGCGATCCAGTTGCCGCCCTCCGAGGGCCTGTCGCCCACGTGGTAGCGCAGATCAACCTGCGACGCGCCCCGTTTCCGGGAGGGGGCCAACAGGCTCTTCGCCACCATGGCCGGCTCCTCGCGCTCCCAGCTACGGTCGAAGGCCAACGTCGTCGGCTCGCGATAGCCCCCCTCGGCACTGAAACGGCTCATGATATCCGATACCTTCCACTCGCTGAAGGCATACGCCTCGGGCATCCTCTCGGTAGCCAGGATCAACTTGCCCTTCAAGCGCCTCATGCCGCACGAGAAACGCTCGCTATCCAAGGCATATACCAGCGTATCGCGGGTGAAATAGGCGTCGCTACCCTCCGCGCCGCCGGGATGCAGCCCCAGCGAAGCGAGATCGCTGTCGAAAGCCGCGGTATCGCCCAGGTTGCCCCAGGCTGTCAGCACGTAAGAGCCGTAGGGAAGGTCGGCCGGTAGGGGCACCTCCACGCTTCCCGCGTCGCCTTCCACGGGTGACAGCGCGCGCTCGGCCACGACACGGCCCGTCTCCAAATCGCTCACCCGATAGGCCAAGTCCGACACATACTCCCTGAAGGGAAGATCCTCCGGACGCTCCTCCTCGTAACCCAGGCGAGCCGCCGCCGCGCTGTTGACATAATTCTTATCCGCCACCTCCAGCGAGAGACGCAACGGCGGACAAGGCTCCAGCTCGTCGCGGATGCAGCCGCACAGCAGCGCCATAGCCAATCCACCCAACAGGGTTATTCCATGCAAATGTTTTCTTTCCATCATTTTACGCCTCCTTTCCGGCTGTTCGTCATCTGCCATTCATGCTCGAGCACGGCCAAGTTGTTCTTCCCGACCTCCGAAGCCGGATAATAAGCAAGCAACTTACGGTACGCCTCGATCTTTTCGGCCAACGAAGGCATCAGTTCCGCCACGCGAAAAAACTCCTCCTCGCTGAACGCGTCCGGCCGGGTGGCATACATCCGCAACAGTTCCTCGTCGGAAGTGAAACTCTTCAGCGTGTAGGTGTAACGGTACTCCACCTTGCGGTCGCGTTGCAGATAGTTCGTGCGGATACGTTCCCAGCAGGACAGACGACGGATCTCGCGCTCCTGCACATCATCGTTGTTGCCGTCGGCGGGATAACGCTCCAGGATAGCCTCCACATCGGCTGCATCCGGGTCACCGGCTTGCCGCATGGCTTCCAACACCGGCTCCCAACCTTCGGGACGGACATCGGCAAGGATACGCTCCTTCATCTCCGGGGCTATCGCCATCCTGTCTTGCAGCCAGCGACCGGCGGCCACCGCCCGTTGGTACGCAAGGTTCGTGTTGAACCCGAACGGGCCATCGGCAGATGCCATCCCGATGATGTGTATGGAGTGTACGCTCGCCAACGAATCTTCCAAAAATCGGGCGTAACGTCTTCGCCATTTTTCTCCAGTTCCGCCCGGGTTGTCACCCAGCGAGCCGTCTATGTCCGAACGATTGATGGTAAACTGCAAGACGGCGATCCCTTTTTCCCCTCCATCACTTTCGGGCGCTTCGCCAGCGTGGGGCGGATCCATTGGAGCGAGAAGGTATCCACAGGCTCCGATTGCCGAAGCTTAGCCACAAACAAGGTATCTATAATTCCGCATGACGCACATCCCTCGACGGAGACCAACGCGTCTATATAGGCATCATCCCAGCCTTCAGGAACCGCGACCCGCGTCTCGTAAGGTATCTCCATCAACTCAGACCAACGGTCGGCACGGACAACCTGCCCGGGCAGGGAGTCAACATACCCCTTCCAACACCTTTTTTCCTATATATTTTCTTCGCATAAACCGGCGCGTCAACGGCTACCGGCTCATACATATCCGCCACCTTGCCATCGGGTGCCACCAAACGGGGCGTAATAAGCAAACGTCCCCTTTTCGACAAATAATCCACCGGCACCTGAAACTTCATTTTCACCGTTCCCTTGCTTGAGGGATCAAGCATCACCTCACCCAACCTCGGAGACACGGAGACACCAACGGGTGTCTTGACCGGCGAGCAACTCCCGAATATCCCCAAGGAAAAAATGAGCGACCAACAATTTTTTCGTGAATGAAATCTCATACCCGTTAGAATATATAAATCAATGACAGGGCAGCTTTGGTAGGCCCGAAATAGTTCTTATGTTTGTCTTCTCCGCACTTCTCGCAATAGACGCGGGGGTCTCTCCTCATACCACAGGCGGGCATAGCCGATACCGATGGCGGCCTCCAGGTTCCAATGCGGCGAGAGAATCCAGTCGTACCCGTAAGTGAAACCTCCTCCGGCCAGATAGCCATCGTAGCGTTTCTTCTTGAATCCCCCGAAGTACTGCGCCCCATGCAAGTGCATACCGACAAAGTGCCCCTCGGACTTCTCGCAGAACCAATATTTCAACTCAGGTTGTACCAGCCAGAAACGCATCTTCTTGTCGTCCTTGAATGTCCAAGGATTGTAGGATCCGGACAGTTCCAGCGTATATCTCGGGCTAAGAGCTACTTCCAATCCTAGATTCGGCGTAGTGGTCGCCCACATCAAGGTATTGGTCTTCAATGCCACGTCTTGCGACTTGGCTGTTTGCGCAACCCACAAAACCAATAGAAAAAATTAATAAAACCTTATATCTCATCATTTATTATTTGTTTTTTTAGTCCGCCTTCCGGCACATGACACTCTTTCGCTATCAGGCGACTGACATATCGGCAGTGGCATACAGAACAACGCTTCTTCGTTCTTACGAAATGCGGCCTCCCGCCGTATCTGTGCATACTTCTCTGTTTCCAGTTACCCTTTCTGAGCCTTCCTTCTAGCCATACACACAAAAACTTAAAGTTCTTCCTCTTACAAAGAGGAGGAACTTTTGTTGAAAAACGAACTTTGTTATTGATATATAGTGTATTATAATAATACGCTCATCAGTTCCAATGATTAAAAAAGCGATCCCTGTTCTACTTTTTTTAGGTAATAATTATAATTAAAGAAAAACAATGAAATCGAGACGGAACATATCCAATGATCTGAAGTATACAAAAGAGCACTTTGTCTGTGAAAATTATATTTCTGATGAACGATCCATCTTGGAGCCTATAGAGGTAAAGGGCGGCGAATATCTGATACGGGAAGAAGTGGAACGTTTCACGCTTGGATTTATTCTTTCCGGGGAGATGGATATATCGACTGCCGGATCTGTATGCCAACGGGTGGGTGAAAAACAGATGTTTCTCATAGCTGCCGGTGACAATTTTCATGGAAGAGCGATTACGGATATCTCCCTGATGCGTTGTTCGTTCACTAGAGATATGTCCTTATGCAATCGTTTCTCCATTGAACAGTTACCAAAAATATATCCCGCTAGGTTTCCAACAAGAAAAATGCGGGATTACCTTACTTCCCATCCATGAATTGTTATTCAAGGAACTTGAAGTGACACGGGAGATCATGCGAACAGGAATGTCATGCATTCATTATCAGCGCATCAAAAAAGAGATGTTATTTATTGAATTGCGCGGATTTTATCAGAAAGAGGATTTGGCTAGATTCTTCGCGCCAATCCTGGGCACGGATAATGATTTCAAGGAAAATGTATTACGAATATATCCACAGGTAGAAACCGCTCAGGAATTGATTGACAGGTTAAATATGTCTCCTAGTGCATTCAAACGAAAATTCCGGGAGACTTTCGGTATATCGGCTCGCCAATGGCTAATTCGTAAAAAAGAACAAAAATTAATCAGGGACATTTTGATGACCAATATATCCATAGCAGAACTCGCTGAAAAATACAAATTTACGGCCAACTATATGACCACGTTTTGTCGGAAACGTTTTGGCAAATCACCGACAGAGCTGCGCTTGGAACACAAGAAGTAAACCTTTTTATAGCCTATACACTATAGTACTGTCTCTTTATTATATGTAGAGGGACAAGATTTTCATGTATCTTCACATCCATCACTACCACTCATCTTATCATGGTCTATTTTTGTAGTTTTAAGGACTACTTTTGTTGCCGCCTATATTTCAATTATATCTACTTTTGCGGTCGAAATAAAAGTTCTTTATAAAACGTTCCCCCTCTTTGTAAGAGGAAGCACTTTTATTCGAGACAAAAAATATAATTTCCCAACGAATTACTCAAATCAGAAATCCTCAAATATCCAATTTCATGGCTTCCCATCAGGGGATACGCTTTCTGAACAGCGAGGTTATCACCCGTTGATTGGCCATGGCAACCATACCGATATCCAACGAGGCTAGGTAGATAGTTGTCACCCCTACGTGACTATGCCCCATCGCCTCGCTGATTACCGTATCACTTGTCCCGCATTGTCGGGCAAGCGAGGCCCAAGTATGGCGGGCCACGTACGATGTAACGGCTCGTCCAGTTCCAACAAGGAGGAAAGGCTGTCCAGACGCTTGTTATAGACACGCAAGGCACTCGAATACTCCCGTTCTGTCATTTTTTTCCGGATCATACAGGATAGGGAACAAATAGGGGCAGCCCGGATCGGATACCATGTACCGATCTATGATAATCTGCGCCTGCGGGTGTATCTTGACCCTCAACTGACGATTGGTTTTCCTGCGCTGGTAAGTGATACATCCGTTCCTTACTTGTTCCTTTTTGAGATAAGCCATGTCAATAAAGGGCATTCCCTGCATATAGATACTGAACAAAAACAGGTCTCGGGCAAATCCGAGCATCTCCTTGTCAATAAGGGAGAGAATCGCCAGACGTTTGACAACCCCGCCGTCAACGGCTCGCTTGCGAGTTTTTTCCTGCCCGGTGAACGATTTGCGGAAAGGACGCTTGTCCATCTGTATGATCTCCTCGTCTAACGCATAATTGTAAACGGCCCGGAGTTCCCTGTTGTACAGCGAATGGTATTCATCCTCAGTCCCTCGCCGATTAAATATGATTGGAAATCCTTCATCTGTCCGACAGTCAGATCTTCAATAGCGATGTCCTGATGCCCCCCTGAACCGTTTGAATGCTTAAAGGCGCAATGTAATTACTCGCCGTCTTCTTCTTGTCCAGCCTTTCGAAATACAAGATTCTTTGTTCAATAAGGTTGAAAAAGCTTACTTCTTCTCTTTCTTTGTTGTTTTCCGTTTTTTTCTCTCCATACTTTACGTTTTTAATTTAACCAAACATTATATAATACCGTCAACAGCGAGAACGGTAATTCTTTGATTACATAAAATAGGATATTTTCTGGAAATTTCATGGAGAGCAGACGGATACCAGTGAGTTCCCTATAATCAAAGATAAATCAAAACCGTATTGTCACGGGCGTTCCGGCTTCGCTTTCCATGAGTATTTTCCTTGCGACAGGTCGCGGAAAATACACATGGAAACAAACGCCCGGACAAAGGTTTTGATTTCGGGAAGGATTATAGGGACTCACTGCGACCGACGCGACGCATGACCGTGTCATTGATGAAAAAAATGGAGGGCCTCCTTTATATCCCTAATAAATCCGGCAGGAAGTACGGGATATATGGGCAGACCTGGCAATGTCTTATGAAAAAACCACCGCCCCATGAGAAGACAGGGACTTCAGCTCCCTCTGCTCTGCATAATCCTCCCTTTGCGCCCGTGCCGGCTTTTTCGCCCTTCCCCTCTGCATACCATATCCTTGTTTTCACGGCATGTTTCTCTCACGGAAAACCAGTCTTTCGGACATTTGATGACATCTGATGACACCTGATGACATCCTTTTTGAAAATCAGTATTTTATTCGGATTTAGCCCATATTTTTGAAGTGTCAAAGCAATTTATTAACCCCAAAAAGAAAAGGGTATGGCACAAGAAAAGAGCCCGAACGAAAAGCCTAGACGGCCCCGGAAACCGAAGGTCATGAACGATGACCCTTTTGGGTGGAACAGATCACCGAGCTGATGATGATTCATAACAAGAGCGATCCGAAAGCCGGTGTACAAGTGGTCAGCGAGATCGACAAGGACGGGAAGGTCAAGACGGTTCCAGCGGACGAGAAGAATGAAAACTCATTCCTGAAATTCGACAAGAACTCGAGCATACTCGAAAACTTCATCAAGAATTTCTGGAGCCAGTTCAAGGAACCGACCCATTTCCGCCTGCTCCGCATGACCTTCCACGACTACAAGGTGAACAAGCAAGCGATCAAGGACCTGGCGGAAGGGAAAAATGACGGACGTGGTGAAGGAGTTCCTCAAACGCTACGAGATCCGTCCGAGAGAGAACAAAGAGGAACACACATGAATAAACAAGAGACAGCCATGGCAAAAAAAGAAACGCAACCGCAGGAACCCCTGCAACAGAGTGAGGTACAACAAGCATCCCAGCAACAACAGCAACCGCAGGTACAGCAGGTGCCACAAGAGCCGCAAGGCCCGCGCTATCGTTACAATGAGAACATGATCGACTGGGAGGGATTGGACAAGATCGGTATCTCAAAGGCGACACTCGAACAGCAAGGACTTCTTGACTCCATGCTGAGAGGTTACAAGACCAACAAGCTGGTGCCGCTGACACTTAACATTCCCGGCGTGCTGACAGCCAAACTGGATGCGAGGCTCTCGCTCATACCGCAAGAGAACGGGCAGGTGGGGCTGGCCGTTCACGGTATACGCAAGGAACCGCAACTGGAACGCCCTTATTTCGGGTTTAACTTTAGCGAGGAAGACAAGAAGAACCTGCGTGAGACCGGCAACATGGGACGTGCGGTGGAACTCAACCTGCGTGGCAGCGAGTACACCCCCTTGCCTGATCTCCATCGACAAAAATCACCAACGAGCTGGTCGCCGTCCGGCAGGAACATGTCTACATCCCGCAGGAAGTGAGCGGGGTAAGACTTACGGACGAGGAGATCAGACTGCTGAAGGAGGGACAACCCGTCAAGGTGGAGGGGATGATCTCCAAGGCGGGGAAGGAGTTTGACGCCACGCTTCAATACAGTGCCGAGCGCAGGGGGTTGGAGTTCATCTTCCCGAAGAACCAGGTATTCAACGAGAAGTCCATCGGGGGCGTGCCACTCTCGTCCCACCACGATCGAAAGATGCTCAGCGAGGGACATGACCATCCTGGTCGAGGACATGAAGTTCAAGAACAGGGACGGAGCTTTCTCCGCGTTTGTCACGATAGACCAGACGACGGGACGGCCGAATTACACCCGTCATAATCCGGAAACCGGAGAAATCTATATTCCAAAGGAAATTTGCAACGTGCAG
>ENA-OPYU01000759-OPYU01000759.1-human-gut-metagenome-genome-assembly--contig:-NODE-759-length-12179-cov-2.340524_pt1 | contig 12179 bp, 16 predicted proteins | sample MGYA00242637_ERZ504482 | MGnify/ENA primary metagenome ERZ504482 (study PRJEB26092, sample SAMD00036237) | human gut metagenome | host: Homo sapiens | study: EMG produced TPA metagenomics assembly of...
CTTATTACAAATGGGTACTTGTGGTGGCAGTGGCAGTGATTGCACTCGGAGTGTTTGGGGTAAACTGGTACAAGAACTTGCAGAAAGAAGAGCTATTAAATGTGGTAATCGTCAATTCTTCTGCGCCGAGTACAGAAAATTTAAATCAAGATTTGCGGAAAGCACTGAAAATCAAAGACAAGAATCAGATTATCACGATCGATACTTCCGTCTATACCGGAGAAGGAAATCAGACGACATATAACAGTACGATGAAGCTATCTGTTGTAATGGGGGCAAGAACCGCGGATATTTTTGTTTGTGATAAAGAAACATTTGCAACATACGATCAGGATGGTGATTTTTTTAAGTGTAGAAGAGTTAATGGGAAGTGAATTTTGCGAAGAACATGCAGAGGAGGTTGGAGAAAATTATATGCTTGCCAACCAAAGTAAACTCGCAGAGGAATATGGAATAGTCGGGTATGAAGATGCGTATATCGGAGTATTTTCTTACACGGAACATCGAGAACATGCGAAAGCATTTGTAGAATTTCTATTCGAGTAAATTGTTTGCTTAGCGGCGATGTGATTCAGGAAAAGAGTGGAAAAGACAGTCAGGATTTCAAAAGTCTGTAGATCAGAATTTTGCAAAAACTTGGCTGTCCTTTTTAATTGATAGTAAATTTATTGGAAACTCCCAACTTTTTACAATGGCTTTGGCACTTGTTTCTGTAATTTATTCTACCATAAGAAAGATTGGAAACAAAGACAATTCTAGGATGAATCTGGAAAAGACAGCGGTAGTACTTAAAAGTATTTTGGCAGGAGAGTATTTTGGAGTGGAGATTTGACCGGGGATTATGGGAAAAGAGAAGAAAATTGTTAAAATGTAAGGATATAGCAATATTTATAATATTGTAAACAAGATTTGCGTAGATTTGCTTATGAGAAGAAGTTATACTAGATTTAGAAAAATGCGAATTTTTTAGAAAAGGAGAAACATTATGGGTAATGAAAACACAGAGGAAGGGTAACGATCCCGACAGATGTTGATGTTGTACCAGAGACACTGGAATTACTGGAGCGCTGGGGAGCAGATGCGATCCGTGACTGTGATGGAACAGACTATCCGGAAGGATTAAGAGATGTAGATGCAAAAGTGTATTCTACTTACTATACAACAAGAAAAGATAATGAGTGGGCAAAGGCGAACCCGGATGAGATTCAGCAGATGTATATTATGACTTCTTTCCATACAGCAGTGGAGGAAGAGCTTTCGATTCATTTGATGGATCATTTATATCCGGATATGCTGAAGGTAAATTCTCATGACGACATTAAGCGCTGGTGGGAAGTAATCGACCGTACTACAGGGGAAGTTGTTCCGACAGATAGTTGGTCTTACAGTGAAGAGACTGGTGATGTGACGATTCATGGAGCAAAGGCATTCCATGATTACACAGTAAGCTTCCTTGCATACATTATGTGGGATCCGGTACATATGTACAACGCAGTTGTCAATGACTGGAAAGGTGTGGAGAAGCAGATTACTTTTGATGTGCGTCAGCCTAAGACAAAAGAATTTTCCATGAAACGTCTCCGCAAATTTATCGAGGACAATCCACATGTAGATGTCATTCGATATACAACATTCTTCCATCAGTTCACACTGATCTTCGATGAACTGGCAAGAGAAAAATATGTAGACTGGTACGGATATTCTGCATCTGTCAGCCCGTATATTTTAGAGCAGTTCGAGAAGGAAGTGGGATACAAATTCAGACCAGAGTATATTATTGATCAGGGATATATGAACAATCAGTACCGGATTCCGTCAAAAGAATTCAAGGATTTCCAGGCATTTCAGAGAAGAGAAGTTGCAAAACTTGCCAAAGAGATGGTGGATATCACGCACGAGATGGGAAAAGAAGCAATGATGTTCTTAGGAGACCACTGGATCGGTATGGAGCCGTTTATGGACGAATTCAAATCCATCGGACTGGATGCAGTTGTAGGAAGTGTTGGAAATGGTTCTACGCTCCGTCTGATCAGCGATATTCCAAATGTGAAATATACTGAGGGACGTTTCCTCCCATATTTCTTCCCAGATACTTTCCACGAAGGCGGAGATCCGGTCAAAGAGGCGAAGGTGAACTGGGTAACAGCAAGACGTGCAATCCTTAGAAAACCGATCGATCGAATAGGATACGGCGGTTACTTAAAGCTTGCACTGGAATTTCCGGAATTTATCGATTATGTAGAAAGTGTATGTAAAGAATTCCGTACATTATATGAGAATATCAAAGGAACAACACCATATTGCGTGAAGACTGTTGCAGTACTCAACAGCTGGGGTAAGATGAGAGCATGGGGAAATCACATGGTACATCATGCTTTATATCAGAAGCAGAACTACTCTTACGCAGGAATTGTGGAGACGCTTTCCGGAGCGCCGTTTGATGTGCGTTTTATCAGCTTTGATGATATTAAGACGAATCCGGCAATCCTTGACGATATCGATGTTATCATTAATGTCGGAGGAGCTTACACTGCACACAGTGGTGGAGCTGCATGGGCGGATGAAGAGATCGTGACAGCAGTGAAGAGATTTATCTACAATGGCGGTGGATTTATCGGTGTTGGTGAGCCGACAGCTTATCAGTGGGAAGGACGTTACTTCCAGCTTGCAAGCGCACTCGGTGTAGAAAAGAAAATGGATTTAACTTAAATACAGATAAATACAATTGGGAAGAACATGACCACTTCATCAAAGAAGACTGCACAAAGGACATCGACTTTGGGGAAGGTCAGAAAAATATTTTTGCACTAGACGGAACAACAGTATTAAGACAGATTGACAAAGAAGTGCAGATGGCAGTCAATGACTTTGGAGCAGGACGTTGTGTTTATATCAGTGGGCTTCCATACAGTTTCGAGAACAGCCGTCTTCTGTATCGTTCTATCCTTTGGTCTGCACATGACGAAGGAAACCTTCACAAATGGTTCAGCACAAACTTCAACGTGGAAGTGCACGCATATGTGAAGAATGGAAAATACTGTGTAGTAAATAATACTTATGAGCCACAGGATACAACAGTATACAGAGGAGATGGAAGCAGTTTCGATCTTCATCTGGATGCAAATGAAATTATCTGGTACGAAATCTAGTAAAATCTTTAATAGAAAAAACCTCCGGGGGAAAGCATATGACAGCTGACCTGCGGAGGTTCTTTTTCTATATAAGAAGTTTTGTGATTTTTTACTAAGTTTTACTCAAAGCCTCATGCTTAGACTTCTGAAAGTGCTTTGATAGACGAGACATATTCGGACGGTGTCATGCCGGTGATTTTCTTGAACTGCCTTGAAAAATAGTGGATGGAAGAATAGCCCAGTTTCTCGGCAATCTGTGTGAAATTCATTAAATCTGTACGCATCATTTGCTTTGCGGCATCGATTTTCATATTGGAAAAATATTCAATCACACCAAGTCCGGTCTTCTGTTGGAAAATCTTTTGCAGCTGCGAGCGGCCAATCATATTGTCGCGGCAGATCTGCTCAATCGTCAGGTGCAGACAGAGATTTTTTTCCCATATAAGCAAGCACACGGTTAAACACTTCGGAATTGCCTTTGGAGGCGATCACTTTTGGAGTCGAAGAAGGACTGTCCTGTTTGCGACGAAGCAGATGGAGCAGAAAATGCTCCAGATGAATCCGGATAAATTGTTCTGCACCAAACGGAGGCTGCTCGCATTTTGTCATTTCGGTAAGGTAAGGGTCATCCAGCCGACAGTTGAACAGTGTCTTCGCCTCTTTGACGATCTCACCGAGCAGAATCTTTCGGTTTCATCGAGAGAGAAGATCTTTCCTTCGAAAAAACTGCATCACTGCATCACTGCATTCGAAAGAGATAACGACAAGGTTTGGAGCAGAGCTTCCGGTTGCCTGTAGTCTGTGAAATTCATTTGGTTTGTGAAAGGCGACCTCCCCATTTTTTTAAACGTGCATGGATACTTTCCATATAAATATCAATCTCACCTTTGTCAACGAAGACAAACTCCCAGAAATTGTGGGACTCTCCGGCGAAAGAGAAATCGCTCATATATTCAAAATAATGGATGGTGAATACTTCGTGGATGGATATGGTGTCCGTCAGAAGTGTTCCTTTGTACATCATATTAAACCTCCTGCCTCATTTTGTGAGTCCATACTCTTGCGGTATTTGTTCGGAGAAAGCCCGGTTTCTTTTCGAAATACTTGCGAAAAGTAGGATTGAGAGGAAAAACCGACGACGGAAGCAATCTTTGCAATTGGGAAATTGGTAGTGCCAAGCAGATGTTTTGCCTCAGAAATCCGCTTCTCAATCAGGTAGTTGATCGGGGAAACTCCTTTATAATTTTTAAAATGCATGTACCAGATAATATTTGTTCAGATACGTCAGGTCACTGAGTGTCTGAAGTGTGATATCTTCTTTGAAATGTTCATCCAGATACTGTTCGATGAACCGACATTCCTTTGTGATCTTCTTAGTCGGAGCAACGGACAGTGTTGTCTGTGTCTGACGAGTGATATTCCAGATGATCAGCTCCAGAAGATTCTGGCAGATGGATTCAAAATTTTCTTCTTTTTTCCGCACCTCTTTGAGCAGCATTTTCAGGTAAAAATGGAGCTCCTCGCGGTAGTGAAAGAAATTATGAATCGTATAATTAGTAAATTCGTCCTTGTCCGTAAATTGCAGTCCGTTGATCCCAAGGACAATGTATTCAAGAGGAGTGCCGGTTCCGCCTGATTCTGTGTGGGAAACATTCGGATTGACAATGATCAGATCATTTTCTTTGACCGGGAAACACTCGTTCTCAATTGTAAATTTTCCGGTTCCGTGGGTAATAAAAAACAATTCGGTAAAATGATGCGTATGTGCAAGGCTGTGCCAGTCCTGCTCATATTTTGCTTCTGTGATATAGAGCAGATGGACATCGAATTTTTTTGGAAATTTTTCTCTTCCAGGCGATAAATTTTGATTACTCATAATAGGTCTCCTTTGGGTTTATTATATAGATGTTTGTTGAAAAAAGCAATAAACGAATCGGTGTCATTTACAAGCTTGCTGTCAGATAGTATAATCCGTGTAATGAGGAGGAGAAAACATTATGAACTATCTTTCATTTTTAGTAAAACCTGCATCATCCTTATGCAATTTGAAGTGTCCGTACTGCTTCTATGAGGACATCAGTAATAGGAGAGAACGTCCATGCAGTGGGAAAATGAAGCCGGAAATCATGCGGAAATTGATTGACTGTGCCATTGCAGAAACGGAGGAAGATGCACAGATTACATTCGCATTTCAAGGTGGGGAGCCCACCCTTGCCGGGCTGGAGTATTATAGACAATTTACAGAGTATGTCCGTGAAAAAAAGGGGGCACGCACAGTACGATATGCCATTCAGACAAATGGTACGCAGATGGATGAGTCGTGGGCACGGTTCTTTCGAGAAGAAGACTTTCTCGTGGGTGTTTCGTTGGATGGGTATGAATCTAACACAAACCGTTTTCGGGTAGATCAAGAGGGAAAGGGAATGTATGCGCAGATCATGCAGGGAGTCCGGCTGCTGGAACAATATGAAGTGGCATATAATATTCTTACTGTACTGACACCACGGCTTGCGGCGCATCCGGAAGCATATTATCATTTCTTGAAAGATCAGGGATTTTCTTATGTGCAGTGTATTCCGTGTCTTGGAGAATTTCCAGAACAGCAACAGAGCGCAGTGACTGGAAATGATCAGGAACTAAAGCCAGAACAGTACGCCGAATTTTATAAGCGGTTCTATCGGCTCTGGCTGGATGATTATGTGCATGGAGATTACATGAGTGTGACTCTGTTTGATAATTTGCTGTTGATGGTGTCTGATCGCCCTCCGCAACAGTGTGGAATGCTTGGATTCTGTACAGCGCAGCTTGTGGTGGAGGCAGACGGCAGTGTATATCCGTGTGATTTTTATGTGTTGGATCAGTATTGCTGCGGAAATCTGCAAGATCAGACACTTCAGGAACTTTTATATAGTGAAGCGATGAAAAACTTTATTCAGGAAGAAAGACAGATAAAAAAAATTCTGTGAGACATGTCCATTCTGGAAAATCTGCCGCGGTGGCTGCAAGAGACAGAATGGAACCTATCTCACAGAAGAGTGGTGTGGTCACAGAGAATTTCTGATGGAGGCATATCCGACATTGTTCCAGATTGCACAGACACTTTGAAAGACTCTGTGATTAATTTTTTAAAAGTAGCAGAACACAGCTGGAAATCAAGATTTCCAGCTGAATTCTTATAGAATATGAGATAAATTTGCGACCGGTGTACAGCCGCTTTGGAGTGAGACTCCGTCGCTGTATCCCTCTTCGCGGCCATCGAGTTCTTGAATCAGAAGAGCGCGAAGATAGGCGATCCGAGCCTGATATGCTTCATCGGTGATTGCATTGTGTTCTTCCCGCGGATCTTTTCTCAGATCAAAGTACTGTTCAGTATTTTCTCGCTGTACCAAATATATTTATCAGTCTCCGTCACGATAAAATGACTGGACAGACCGGAGTGGAAGCTGTGTTCTCCGTGCAGATACTCGCGGTTGTTTTGCTCTTCTTTCGGCTTTCCGACAATCTCTGGCATCAGAGAGAAGCCGTCCACACCCTCTGGAACCGGGATACCTGCAAAATCGAGGAGTGTTGGAAGGATATCGCGCAGTTCTGTGATCGTATTGCTGCGAATCGGTTTGGAAGGGCATACAATTTTTGCCGACGTGGAACAGAAGTGGGATATGTGTGCTTCCTTCGTAGGCAAATACTTTTCGGTACAGGTGATGATCAAAGAGTAGTTCCCCGTGATCGGACAAGAAGAGAATCACAGTGTTGTCATATTCTCCGCTTTCCATCAGTGCAGAGAGAAGCCGTCCGATCTGGTGGTCGACATGTGTGATGCAGGCATAGTATCCCGCCATTGCATTGTGTTGCTGTTCGGCATCGTTGCAGCCGTAGATAGAGTCTTTCCTATATCCGAACTGTTCGGTACTTGCGGTGTCATCCCAGTCGCCGCAGGCAGGTGCCCTAAGTTCTTTGTCTTTGTACAGATCGAAGTAGGATGCCGGCGCATCAAAAGGCTGGTGCGGACGGACATAGGAGCTCATCAGGAAAAATGGTCTGGTGCGATCACGTGTTTCTAAGAAGCGGATACTTTCTTCCGTCACCCAGTTTGTCGGATGCAGCCGTTCTTCATAGATCCACGGGTGGGTCACCCAGGAGTTGCATTCCGGTCCGCTGGCATTGAAATCCGCATGGGATCCGAGAGCGTTTTTTAAATCATAAAGATAGTCATCAGTCACCGTCTGGTGCTGAAAATGCGGAATGGAGGCATCCCGGTAATATCCAAGATAGCCATCGTGCAGACGCAGTCCTTGGAACCCGCAATGTTTTCTCACCGGATGTACATGCATCTTTCCAACACACTGTGTCTGGTATCCGTGTGTACTGAACTCTTCTGCGAGCATGTGATCGTAGTTCCAGTCGATACCATCCTCATATCCGACACGTCCGTGGTGCTCTTGACTTTTCCCGGTAAAAAGCGCAGCTCTTGCAGGGATACAGCTTGGACAGGAGGAATAGGCGCGGTCAAAAAAGGCACCATCGAAGCGAGCGTGTCAAGGTAAGGTGTCTTGACGTCCGGATGTCCGGCATAGGAAAGACAGTCTCCACGAAACTGGTCACACATAAGAAGTAAAATGTTTGGTTGTTTCATCATTTTTCCTTTCATATATTACAATTTTTTCGGTTACCAATGCAGGCAGCTTTTGATACAATCATAAACACTGGGAAAAAGGAAAAGCAAGGAAGAGTTTTTCTTTGGTGAAAAACATGGTCAGCAAGGTCTTTTTTGATTCCCTGGAAGAATGGACAGTATCCATCTGGACATAGTCTGTAAGGGCAAGGGAGCAGAAGTCATGATATAATCGGTTGCTAAAGACTGCTCTGTCCGTGATTTGTGTTTTATGGCACTTTCTTGGTTTGAAATGAACTTTCCGTTTCAGATCTATGTTCCTTGCCGTAAAGAGTCCCTGGTCAAGATACGAATACAGGGTACGGACGGACATATCCAGCTCCGGATGGTTTGCCAGGATATGATAGGGAGACTGTCCCTGTTCGATCAGTTGGGGAAATGATCTGGTCCTTTTGCGAAGCTCCCGTTTGGTCATGTTGATCCCTGTTCTGGAATCCCGGAGTTTTTCCCGGTATTTCCTGTCAGCGAATCTGGCGTTATAAGAGTATTTGTGTGCAATGGTGCAGTGATTGAATTTTTTTCGTACAGCCGTTGCAGACATAAGGAGCCCGGTCAAGTCTTACGCAGCGCTCTTTCTCAAAGTCTCTGCAAGTTTGGTTGCAGGTAGGACAGGATGCGCATTTGATCCCGCACAGGACAATCTTTCCACAGGCGTTCGTCTTCTTGCAGTGATAGCGGTGAATACAGAAATTTTTGGCGTTATAGAAAGAACCTTTGTGATACCAATCTGAGAGACGGTGAGCCCTGACTTCTTTAGAGATTGTGGTAGGATCCTTGCACAAGAACCTGGCAATATCCTTAAAGGAAGTGCCCTTATTTAGTTCGTTTTCGATATAGATACGGTTTTCAAGGGTAAGATGTTTTTGGTTACCAGGAATATATTTACTCATGATGAGCCTCCTTCTACTGCTGTCAGAAGGAGAGATAACCATACCATTTCTGTATGAAAGAGTAAATATCAACTATGCGGAGGTAAATTCCACCGCATAAGGGCGGTGGAATTTAAAATTTCATTTTAGGGGTAACCAGCAACATTTCGGCTGCACTTGTCAAAAGTGCGCTCTTTTTGCTATAATAAATAAGAAAATCCACGAAATTAATATAAAGGAATCTGCCATGAAAAAAAACTAAAAATATACCTCTCAATCTCAGAGAAAAAATGCAATTCCCGGATTGCCTTTTTCTGCTCTGTGACAGTTCTGGTCCATTCTGGTTGTCCTTTTCCTCCAGCTTGACTACAATCTGATACAGAAGCCTGCAGAAACTGCAAAAAAATGAAGCATGCATAAAAAATGCAGAAGCAGAAAAATGGCCAATACTCGGAAGTATCTACCGCCACTGTTATCGCTGTAGGAGACAATCTTTACCATGGAAGTCTGATAGAGTCCGGCCAGTATGAATCCGGAACATGGAATTACGAGCATATCTACGAGAATGTTAAGGATGAGATCCAGGCCGCAGATATAGCCATGATCGACCAGGAAACTGTATTTACCACAGACCACAGTGCGGTCAGCTCCTATCCTTCCTTTGCCACACCTACAGAAGTAGGCGACGCTCTGATCAAGGCCGGCTTTGACGTCATTGAATCAGCCACCAATCACATTGATGACTATGGTCCTGACTACATAGAACAGACTCTGGATTTCTGGAAGACCAACTATCCGGAAGTTCCTGTACTGGGCATCCATTCCAGTCAGGAAGATGCAGATACTGTAAAAATCACTGGAGGTAAACGGGATTAAAATTGCTTTTCTTGACTACACCTACGGAACTAACAACGGAGATTATGTAGACGGAAAAGATTATATGATCGATATTTTTGCAAAAAAGCGAAGTTGCTTCTATGATCCAGAAAGCAAAGGAAGACAGCGACTGCCTTACTTTTTGTCGCTCACTGGGGAAAAGAGGACGAAACCATGCCTACCGAATATCAGAAGCAGTGGGCTGCCTTTCTGATGGAACAGGGGGTCGATGTTGTAATCGGCGGTCATCCTCATGTACTTCAGCCATATGGACGCATGTCTGACGATAACGGAAACGAAATGCTGAGTTTTTTATTCTCTTGGCAACTTTGTTTCCACTCAGCAGGAGCTTCCGGAGCTGCTGGAAGGCATGGCCGGTTTTACCATCCAGAAATCTGTGCTGAAAGGAAAAACCACTGTAGAAATTCTGGATGCCACTGTAAAGCCTATGGTTATGCACTATAATAAAGATGAGGGCGTCTTTAGCCCATATATGCTGGAAGACTACACCGAAGATCTGGCATCTCAGCACGGAGTGCGGGACATCATTGGTGATGAATTCACCCTGGATAATCTCCGTAAAAAAATTCGATGAGATCATGTCCATGAATGTGGAGCCGTCCACCAGAACCAATCTTCTGGAGGTTTCCTTTGACTATGAACTGAACATGACGGATTCCAAAGGAAATTATGTAGAAGATACATGGTCTGTCAGCTCCGATCAGTATTATGAACAGCTTGGAAGTTCTGATAATACCTCTTCTGATGATACCGGCGAAGGTTCCGGGGAGAATTCAGACGGAGGATCTGACAGCTATGATAACGGTTCCGGGGATTCCTCTGAGGAAACAGAAGATGATGGCTATGATGACAGTTCCGGAGATTACGACTCCGGCTATGAAGATGAGGAAGCTTAAACGTATATAAAAACTGCTGCAGATTTTGTTTACCTGAAACAATTTCCACAGCAGCTTTTTTATATGATTTTATTTTATATGACTCTATTTTATGCGATGAAAAAGAAGCTTCTCTGCATTCTGACCTGTAATGCGAATCACTTCCTCCTCTGAAATCCCTTTCAGTTCTCCAATAGCCCGGGCTACATAGGGCAGGTTCAGGGAACTGTTTCTTTTTCCTCTGTTGGGTTCAGGACTTAAATACGGACTGTCTGTTTCCAGAACAAGCTGTTCAAGAGGGGCATATTCTACAACCTCTTTTAAATTTTTTTGCATTTTAAAAGTCACTACTCCGCCGATTCCAAGATATAATCCCATATTCAGGTACTGCTCAGCCATTTCCTTTCCGTAGGAAAAAACAATGGATGATTCCGCCGTACATACCCTCGTCCATATACTCCTTCACAATATCAAGAGTATCCTTTGCAGCATCTCTGCTGTGGATCATAAACGGAAGCTTTTCTTCTCTGGCAATATCCATCTGAGCGCGGAACACTTTTTTTCTGGATCTCGTGCGCTGCCTCTTCCTTATGCCAGTAATAGTCCAGCCCGATCTCGCCAATGGCAAGAATCGTTTTCTCTGCGGGAAAGCTCACGGATCTCATTTAATGTCTGCTCTGTCATTTTATCCGCATCATCCGGATGCACTCCCACTGCGCCGTAAACAAAGGGATACTTTTCTGTGAGAGCAATTGTGCGCCCAAGCTCCCCCACAGAGGCGCACACATTTACCACGGTGCCGATTCCATTCCCCTGAAGAGAGCTTAAAAGCCGTCCCTGCTCCGGCTCAAAAGCCTCAATCGTCATAATGTGCATGTGTCTCAAAAATACTGTATGTTTTCATTCATCCTGTCCTTTTTCACAACACAGAAATTCGTCTCCCGGACGGATCACACCGCCGTGAATTACTTTTGTAAATACGCCCTCTCTTGGCATAATACAGTCTCCCATAGCCTGGAAAATCGCACAGCCATGGTGGCATTTTTTTCCGATCTGTGTCATTTCCAAAATTACGTCATTACAGCGGAATCTTGTACCTACAGGCATAGCGGCAAAATCAAAGCCCTCTACTACAATATTTTCTCCAAAGGCTCCGTCTGTCACCTCAGCGCCTCTGGCACGGAAATCTTCAATCTTGTCAAACGAAAGAAGACTTACCTGTCTGTGCCACTTTCCGGCATGGGCATCCCCTTTGATTCCCCAGTCCTCAATAAATTCCGCTTCCTGTACACTGTGTTTCTGTGTGCCTTTCTCCTCACTGATACAAATTGCTATTACTTTTCCCATAATTCATTACCTTCTTTATTATTATGATTTTCCCCTGTAAAACCTCTCCGAGCCCCTCAGTCTTCCCGGCTTCTGTCCGGAAATCTTTTATTTTCGGGCGCAGTCAGACGCTTCTCCTGTAAGGATTTCTATTCCGTGCTCCAGAGAATCAATAATATATTCCAGATTTTCCCGTACTGCCTTTGGACTTCCGGGAAGATTGATGATAAGTGTTTTTTTGGCGGATTCCTGCTGAAGCCCTGCTCAGCATTGCTCTCTTTGTAATAGTCATGCTGTAAGCACGCATAGCCTCCGGGATTCCCGGAACCCTTCGCTCAATAATATCCTCTGTCGCTTCCGGCATTACATCTCTCTCCGAAAAGCCTGTGCCGCCTGTAGTAAGGATCAG
>ENA-OPYU01000760-OPYU01000760.1-human-gut-metagenome-genome-assembly--contig:-NODE-760-length-12175-cov-3.694306_pt1 | contig 12175 bp, 19 predicted proteins | sample MGYA00242637_ERZ504482 | MGnify/ENA primary metagenome ERZ504482 (study PRJEB26092, sample SAMD00036237) | human gut metagenome | host: Homo sapiens | study: EMG produced TPA metagenomics assembly of...
AAAATTACTTGAAAATAAATAAAACAAATATTATTATCTAGATAAACAAAGACAGATTGTTTAGTAAACGGAGGTGCAACATGAAAAAAATTTACATTTATAGGAGCAGGATCTTTGGATTTTACAAAAGATCTTGTAAGAGACATTCTTACGTTCGAGGCATTTCGGGATGCGGAACTTATGTTGATGGACATTGATCCGAAACGTCTTGAATATGCGGTAAAAGGAGTACAGAAAATCGTAGATGCCGGAAAATATCCGGCAGTAGTAAAAGGAACGCAGGACCGGAAAGAAGCATTGAAAGATGCGGATGGCGTTCTGATCACGATTTTGCAGGGAGGTGTGGAAGTATGGCGTCATGATATCGAGATTCCGAAGAAATATAATGTAGATATTTGTGTAGGAGATACGCGTGGCCCGTCCGGTATTTTCCGTTTTTTGAGAACGGCTCCGGTGCTTCTCGATATTATAAGAGACTGTGAAGAGGTATGTCCGAACGCGGTAGTTCTCAATTATACGAATCCGATGGCAATGCTCGTAAGTTATCTGCAGTCGATGTCTGACATGAATATTACAGGATTATGTCACAGTGTTCAGGGAACGGCGGAAATGCTTGCAAAATGGATCGGAGCAGAAGAAAAGCAGGTTCGTTATACATGTGCAGGAATCAATCATCAGGCGTTTTATCTTGATTTTGAAGTGGATGGAAAAGATGCTTATCCGGATCTTTATAAAGCAATCGAAAGAGAAGAAGTGGCGGCTGAAGAACCTGTCAGAATCGAAATGTTCAAGAAACTTGGATATTTTAATACAGAATCGTCGGGACATAATTCGGAATATGTGGCATGGTTTAGAAAACGTCCCGATCTGATCGAAAAATATTGTACTCACGGAACAGGATGGAATCCGGGAGCGTACGGATTTATACTGGATGAGTATTTAGGACGGGAAGATACATGGGAAAAGGAATATACGGACTGGCTTGAAAACGGAGAAGTCGATCTTGAAAGAGGAGAGGAATACGCTTCCAATATTTTCAACGCAGTGTTCGGCGATCACACACCTTACTTCTTTAACGGAAACCTGAAAAACCATGGTTATATTACAAATGTGAAACAAGGCGTATGTGTGGAAGTTCCGACAGTCGCAACAGAAGCGGGAATCGTTCCGATCAAACAGATCACGCTTCCGGATCATCTGGCAGTGCTTGTAAATAATTCGGCGCTGATCGAAGACCTTGCCGTGAAAGCTGCCATTGAAGGCGATCCGAACCTTGTATTCCAGGCTGTTTTGTATGATCCGCTTACAAGCGCGGTCTGCAGCATGGATGAAATCCTGAACATGGTTCAGGAGATGCTTGATAAAAATGCAGAGTATTTGAGTTACTTTAAGTCGTTAAAGATAAATATGGAGGTGCTTCATGAAAAAGAGAATCGTTAGTTTAATATTATGTGGGCTCATGGTATTTTCAGCGGCAGGATGTTCAGGCGGCGGAGAAAATAAAGCAGGAAAAGACGACGTTACACTGACAATGTGGACACATATCAATGAGCCGTGGAATGCGGCATATAAAGATGCGATCAAAGAGTTTGAATCGGAAAATGAAGGCGTTCGGATTAAACTTGAGACGTTCCCATATGATGAGTTTGAATCAAAAGTACAGACCGCTTTGATCGATGGTGAAGGCGGAGCGGATATTTATGAATTGTGGGGAGGCTGGGCATTAGATTTTACTCCTTACGGAACATTGATGGAACTGCCGGAGGAAATGGCAGAAAAAGTGAGAGAAGAAAATTACGAGCCGACATACGGAGCACTTGAGTATGAGGATAAAATGTATGGTATCCCGCTGGAATATAATATCGAGTACGGCGGAATGCTTGTGAACGATACATTGCTCAAGGCGAAGGGGCTTACTGTTCCGAAAACATGGGAAGAACTTCGTAAAACGGACAATCGAAGGAAACAGAGCACGACGGCAATATTTTCCAGTGCAAAGGTTTGATTTTGTGAACTGGGATTCCGTGCCATATTATTTCCTTGCCTTTATCCTTCAGCAGGATGCGGATTACATGACGGCGGACGGAAAATTCGACGTGACGACAGATGCGGCTAAGACAGCGTTTAATGAACTTGCGACAATGGTGACAGAAGATAAAGTTACAGATCTTGAAGGACTGACAGGCGGAGCGGATATGGAAGGTTATCAGCAGTTATATGCCGGACGCAACATGATCGTACCGCGCGGACCGTGGACGATCTCCGAAGGAGAACAGTCATTCGGATTAAAACTCGGCACGGATTTTGATTATGCAGCTATGCCGCAGTATGGAAACAATCAGAAATTTGCTTCGGAAAACGGATGGTCGCTGGCGGTAAGTTCCAGTTGTAAAGAACAGGAAATCGCTTTGAAATTCCTTGAATATCTGTATCAGGATGATGTTATGTTAGAGCATAACATACGCTGCACACAGATTCCGGCAAAGAAAAGTCTGGCTCAGAGCGAAGAGTACAAAAAAGAAGTTCCGTACGCGGACGTTCTTGTAGGAATTCTCGATCAGGGACAGTTTATCGGAAACTTTAACACGGATCGTCTGAAAGAAACAATCAACAATACGTTTGTTTCCTATTGTTCCGGGGAATACGGATCGTTGGACGAGGCGATGGAAGATATGAATACGAAACTGAATGGAATACTGGAATAAAATAAAAAGACTGCCGTAAAACGGCAGTCTGACTCACAAGGGGGTGCGTCATGAAAAATAAAAAATTTGTAGGGACGGTCATGGTACCGGCTATGCTGCATATGTTTGTATTTATCGTTATCCCGATCGTGATAGGTCTTGTGATTTCTTTCTTTAACTATAATCCACTCAGTTCAGACAATAAATTTATAGGACTGGAAAACTTTGTAAGGCTTGTTCAAGACGCGGATTTTCGTAAGGCGCTTTTAAATACGCTGTTATTCGTGCTCATCACGGTTACTTTGAATATCGGCATCGCGCTCGTTGTGGCGCAGATGATCTCATGGTTTAAATCAAATAAGGTGAGAAGTTTTTTCCGTATGGTATTTTTTCCTGCCGTGTATTGCGCCTATGGTTGCAACATCCGTTGTATTTGCCCGTTCTATCTTCCCGACGACAACAGGATTTCTGAACGTGGCTCTGAACAAGATCGGGATCGACTCGATCAACTGGCTCGGAGATCCGAAAGTAGTGATGATCTCACTTATTATTTATACGATCTGGGTAGACGTCGGTTATAACGTGATCCTGTTTTCGGCAGGTATTGACGGAATTCCTTCTTATGTGTATGAGGCGGCAGATCTGGACGGAGCGAGCGAATGGGTAAAATTCCGCAAGATTACATGGCCTTTGCTCGGAAGAAGCTTTCAGTTTGTCATTGTACAGACGTTGATCTCACATTTTCAGATGTTTGCGCAGTTTGCAGTGCTCATTTTGAAAGACGGCCCTCAGAATTCAGGACTTGTTCTTTCAAGATATATTTACAAGATGGCGTTTGAGTATAAAGACATGGGATATGCATCGGCTGTGTCGCTTGTTCTCTTTGTCATTATTATGACACTGTCATTGATCGAGCAGAAGAAGAGTGCGGTAGACTGGGAGTATTAGGAGGCATATTATGAAAATGTTAAAAGACAAAAAATGAACAGAAAATCTAAGGATTATTTCATTCGTGATTTTGTTTTTGGCAGCGATCGTGTTTCTTGCGCCGTATTTTTGGATGCTTTCCAATTCCTTTAAATCTACGAAAGAGATTTTGCTGGAGCCTACGAATATGCTGCCGAAGCAGTTTACGCTTGACGGATATGTGAAAGTGATTACAGATTCGCCGTTTTTTCAGATGGATGGGAAATTCGCTTTTTGTAACGGTTATTGATACGCTTGTCGTTTTGTTTACGAGCTCTTTGATCGGATTTGTGCTGTCGAAATATAAATTCAAACTGAACAAATTTTTGTTTTATGTAATATTGATCACAATGATGATGCCGACGGCGGCAATGATGATCCCGAACTTTTTGCTTATATCAAAACTGGGATGGTATGATAAGATCATTTCTCTTGTTGTGCCTACGTTTGTAAATGCATTTGGAATTTTCCTGTGCAAACAGTTTATCGACGATATGCCGAAGGAACTTTTCGAGTGTGCGATGCTTGATAATGCGGGGCCGTTTACGATCTATCGAAAGATCGTGCTTCCGGGAATCCGCCCGGCGCTCGGAAGTCTGACGATCTTTACCTTTTTAGGATTGTGGAATGATTACCAGACGCCGTTGATCTATTTGAACAGCTCGGAAAATATGACTCTGCCTCTTGCAATGTCGTATTTTTCAACTCAGCATTTATCGGATCTTTCGGCGACGATGGCTGCCGCTTCCCTTATTATGATTCCTGCGTCGATCGTATTTATTATATTCCAGAAGCAGTTCATCAAAGGAATTACGATGACCGGAATGAAATAACGAAAAATGTGGAAAAGAAAAAGTTAAAAAATGCAAGAAGTATAAAGATAAAATGTAAATGCTAAGAACATAAAAATGAGGAAAACATAAAAACGAGAATCAGAAGGGGTGATTCTGTATGGAATTGGAAAAATTTGATCCTGTCTGCGCCGCAGTGCTGAAAAAAACAGAAATTGAAAAACCGGCATATCCGGTGATAGATTTCCATATGCATATGGGAAAATGCTGTTGGGCGAATCGTATGAAACAAAGTATGACACGAAGGAATATGTCCGGGAACTGCAAGATGCCGGCGTTGTATGCGCTGTGAATATGGATGGATATTTCGGAAAGAATCTGGAAAAGATGCGAAAAGAAACAAGAAGGATTCGAGGAAATGTTTTTTAATTTTATGCAGCTTGATTTTTCTGCGTATGATGATCCTGATTTTTGCGATAAAACGAAAAAGGTAATAGAAGATTCCTGTATGCGCGGATGCCGGGGGATCAAATTATGGAAAGATCTTTCGCTGTGGGAGCGGGATAAATACGGCAGGCCGATCCGTACAGATGATCCTCGTTTTGATATCATCTATGATACGGCGGCGAAACTGCACATTCCGGTGCTGATGCATGTAGCTGATCCGGCGGCGTTTTTTACTCCGAAAAGTGAAAAAAAGTGAACGATGGGAAGAGCTTGATGTCTGTCCGGAATGGGATTTTTCAGATCATGAAAAGTATATGAGTTTTGAAGAACTTATGGAAATGCAAGAGAATACGGTACGCAGTCATCCGGAAACGACGTTTGTGATCGCTCATGTCGGAAGTTACGCGGAGAATCTGGAATGGGTAAGCGGGCAGCTGGAAAAATATCCGAATATGTATATAGATGTTGCGGCCCGGCTGGCGGAGCTGGGAAGAGTTCCGTACAGTGCGAAGAAGTTTTTTGTGAAGCATCAGGATCGGATCTTGTTCGGTACGGATTGTACGCCGCTTGGTATGGGATATCATAAGATTTATTATCGTTTCTTCGAGACAAAAGACGAGTATTTTCCGTATCAGCCCGAAGGAGAACTTCCGGGACAGGGAAGATGGGCAATCTACGGAATCGGACTGGAAGATGAGATCTTGAAAAAGATATATTATAAAAATGCATGTAAAGTTCTTTCTCTTGATGAAAACCGCTTTGTAGGAGGTGTGAGATGAGACGGTATTTAAGCGTTGATTGTGGCGGAACAAAGACGGCGTTTCTTTTGTGCCGTGAAACGGGAGAGCTGGAAGCTGCGTGTACGTTAGGCCCCGGCAACTATATGGTGAACGGAATCGATCATGTGCTGTCAGTATTAAAAGACGGTATTTTGCAGATCTGCTGTCAGGCGGCAATCGCGCAAAGTGAGATCACTCACAGTTTTATAGCTATCGCAGGGTTTAAAGATATACCGGCGGATGTGCCGGTGCTTACCCGCCTTGTACGGGAAACGTTTCCGAGGATGTCGATCACTCTCGGGAACGATACGGAAAATGCACTGGCAGGATCTCTTCTCGGAAAACAGGGAATCCATGTGATCGCCGGAACGGGATCGATCGGGCTTGGATTTGACAAGGACAGTTACTATGTGCGAAGCGGCGGATGGCATCATCTTTTCGGAGGGGATGAAGGAAGCGGTTATTGGATCGGATGTCAGTTGATCCGGCATTTTACAATGCAGGCGGACGGAAGAGAAGTAAAAAACGATGATGTTTGATTATATTTTGGCAAAAAATACGGTCTTGCGTGTCCTGAAGAGATATTAAGGCTCGTTATTAATGAGTGGAAGGGAGAACGGGATAAGATCGCATCTATGTCAAAAGATGCATATGAACTTGCGGAACAGGGCGATTCTGCGGCGGCAGGCATTTTTTAAAAGCGCGGCGCGCGAACTTGCGAAGATCGTAAAAGGCGTGTACAGAAACGGGAATTTTGATATACCGGTTTATGTGTCTTATTCCGGAGGTGTGTTCAAAGCGATGAAGTATATAAAAGAAACGCTGGAAGAAGAGCTGCGGGACGTATCGTGCGTTTTCACAGAGCCGTGTCTGCTCCCGTCGGCAGGCGGGATTATACTGGCGTGCAGAGCTGCGGGAAACGAAGTGAGTGAACAGATGATAGAAAATCTGCGTACGGCACAGCATATGCGGGTATAAAATTGATATGAAAAAATGAAAGAAAAGTATAAAAAATATATTGGAAATAAAGCCTTTTATATGATGGTCATGGCGATCGCCGTTCCGATCATGATCCAGAACGGACTTACAAATTTTGTGAACCTTTTGGACAATATTATGGTTGGAAGACTGGGAACAGAAGAGATGTCGGGTGTTTCGATCGTCAATCAGATCATATTTGTGTATAATTTATGTATTTTCGGCGGAACAGCAGGTGTGGGAATCTTTACCGCCCAATATTTCGGACAAAAAAATTGATGAAGGGATACGCAGTACATTCCGATATAAGATTTGGTTGGCGCTGATAATTACTGTCGGCGCCGCTTTTCTTCTTCTGTTTTTCGGAAAGCAGCTGATTCTTTTGTATCTGATGGGAGAAAACGGAGGAAATGAAAAGCTGGCGCTGGAATATGGGATGACGTATCTTCGGATTATCTTATTGGATCTTCCGGCGTTTATGATCCTGCAGGTTTATGCCAGTACGATGCGTGAGTGCGGGGAAACAGTAGTGCCGATGAAGGCGGGAGCTGCGGCTGTGGCGGTCAATCTTATTTTCAATTATCTGCTGATATACGGAAAGTTCGGATTCCCCCGGCTGGGGGTGGCGGGAGCGGCTGTGGCAACGGTGCTTTCGCGTTATACGGAAACGGCGATCGTCGTAATATGGGCGCATACCCATGAGAAAGAAAATACATATATGACAGGACTTTATAAAACGTTGTCCGTGCCCCGGGATCATGTAAAAAAAATATTTTATAAAGGGAACGCCGCTTTTGCTGAACGAAGCGTTATGGTCTTTCGGTATGGCGGTTTTGGCACAAAACTATTCTGTGCGCGGGCTGACGGTGATCGCGGCGATGAACATAGCGAATACGATCAATAACTTATTCAGCGTTGTGTTTGCGGCGATGGGAGAATCCGTGGCGATCATAGTCGGGCAGGCGCTTGGCTTCGGAGATATGAAAAGAGCGAGAGAGATCGACAATAAGATGATTGTATCCTGCGTTCTTATCAGTTTCGCAGTATCGGTTTTTATGTTTCTTTTCGCGCCGTTTTCCCCCGGATTTATAATACGACGGAAGCTGTGCGAAAGGCGGCTATGGGACTTGTTTTGGCACAGGCGGTGTTTATTCCCCAGAATGCATTTCTCAACGCCGCTTATTTTACCCTTCGGGCAGGCGGGAAAATCAGGTGTCACTTTTTTCTTTGACTGTGTATTCTTATGGTGCGTCAACATTCCGATCGTTTTTTAGTTTCATGCCGATATACCGGACTTGCCCCGTGGGCGGTCTACAGTGCGATGCAGATCGGGGAATGGCTGAAGTAGTATTGCGGCGCGGTAATGGTGAAAAAGGAGTGTGGCTTGAGAACCTGACCGGTAAAGGGGAAGATGAAAAATATCTTCTGCGGGAAAAATGAAGAAAAGCATTGACATTTCCGAGTGTACATTGTAAAGTCTTGTTTGTAACAAAACAGTTTAATAAAAATACTTTCTCTTATTCAGAGCAGTGGAGATACAAAGGATCTGAGAAGCTGCGGCAACCCCTGAACAGGAAGGTGCCAACCTGAGCGAGTGATCGAACAATAAGAGGATTGTTGTGATAGAGAGACAGTCCGCTTTTACGGGCTGTTTTTATTTGCGGCGGCGAGTCAAAGTCCGGGTCATCCGGGGATCTTGACGACTGCTTATGATCCGAAGCAGTCTGCCGCAGGCAGATATCTTTCTTGATCGTAAAGAAATAGAGAAAGTGAACGAAAGGAGAATGGTTATGGAGAGAGAAAAGATTTTATTTACTTCCGAGTCGGTTACGGAAGGACATCCGGACAAGATGTGCGATCAGATTTCGGACGCTATTTTGGATGAACTTATGAAGCAGGATCCGATGAGCCGTGTCGCATGTGAGACATGCTGTACGACAGGCGTCGTTATGGTGATGGGAGAGATCACGACGAAAGCTTATGTAGATATTCCGAAGATCGTACGTGACACGGTTCGTGAAATCGGCTATACAAGAGGAAAATACGGATTTGACGCCGATACATGCGGCGTGATCACAACGATTGACGAACAGTCGTCCGATATTGCGATGGGAGTGGATAAAGCGCTCGAAGCAAAAGAAAATAAAATGTCAGAAGACGATATTGAAGCCATCGGAGCAGGAGATCAGGGAATGATGTTCGGTTATGCGTCTGATGAAACAGAAGAATATATGCCGTATCCGGCGGCGATGGCGCATAAGCTTGCGCGCCGTCTGACAGAAGTAAGAAAGAACGGAACACTGCCGTATCTTCGCCCGGACGGGAAAACACAGGTAACTGTGGAATATGATGAAAACGGCGTTCCAAAGCGTTTGGATGCGGTTGTGCTTTCTACACAGCACGATCCTGAAGTGACGCAGGAGCGGATTCATGAAGATATTAAGAAATATGTATTCGATGAAGTGATTCCGGCAAATATGACAGATGATGAAACAAAGTTTTTCATTAATCCGACAGGACGTTTTGTGATCGGAGGACCTCATGGAGACAGCGGTTTGACAGGACGTAAAATCATTGTTGATACTTACGGAGGAATGGCGCGTCACGGCGGCGGAGCTTTCTCGGGAAAAGATTGTACAAAAGTGGATCGTTCCGCGGCATATGCGGCGCGTTATGCGGCGAAAAATATTGTTGCGGCAGGTCTTGCGAGACGATGCGAGATCCAGCTTTCTTATGCCATCGGCGTAGCGCAGCCGACGTCGGTATCCGTAGATACGTTCGGCACAGGGAAGGTTTCGGATACAAAGCTTGTGGAGATCATCCGTGAGAACTTTGATTTCCGTCCGGCGGGAATTATTAAAATGCTGGATCTGCGCAGACCGATCTATAAGCAGACCGCTGCGTACGGACATTTTGGAAGACTTGACGTTGAACTGCCGTGGGAAAAACTGGACAAAGCAGACGATCTGAAAAAATATCTTGAATCATAAAACAGATTTACCGGCGGGAAAGACCGGTATAGAAAAAGGATAGAAAACTAAGATGACGATTCGGCCGTCTTTTCGATACAGGGTAACGGATATCCATATCGAAGAGGCGGCTGATTTGTTTATAAAAAGTTTCGTTGAAGAAGGGGAGGGGTAACGGTATAATATATAATATCATGCAAAAGTGAGAATCTGTTTTAGGAGGAGCGCCTATGAAGCTTAGGACAAAATTGATCGTGGCATTTATGTCTGTTATGATTTTGCCGATGATCTTTTTGAATGTAGTGATGCATACGTTCGCGTCGCGGGAAGTAGGAGAACTTCAGCAGCTTTATATGATTGTCGTATTCATCACAACGACGCTGCTGATTTATTGGATCTACCGTTCGGTTTCTGTTCCGCTGGCGAAACTGCAGAAGGCGGCAAGAAATATCAAGGAAGGGAATCTTGATTTTGAGATCAGGCAGGAGTCGGATGATGAGATCGGACAACTCTGTCAGGATTTTGAGGAGATGAGGCTTAGGCTGAAGGCGAACGCGGAAGAGAAGGTTGCATTCGACCGGGAGAACAAGGAGCTGATCAGTAATATTTCCCACGATCTGAAAACACCGATCACGGCGATCAAAGGATATGTGGAAGGGATCATGGACGGGGTTGCGGATACCCCCGAAAGGATGGACAGATACATTAAGACAATATATAATAAAGCAAATGAGATGGATCTTTTAATCAACGAACTGACGCTTTATTCCAAGATCGACACGAATCGTATTCCGTATAATTTTACGACGATATCGGCGAAAGGGTATTTTGGAGACTGCGGGGAAGATCTGCATATGGAGCTTGAGTCGAAAGGAATCGAATTTACTTATTGCAATACGATGGAAGAAGACTGCAAGGTGATCGTTGATCCCGAGCAGCTTAGAAGGGTGATCAATAATATCGTATCGAATTCGTTGAAATATATGGACAAGCCGAACGGAAAAGTCACGATGGAAGTAAAAGATGTCGGCGATTTTATACAGGTTGAATTAGGCGACAACGGCAAAGGGATCGCCGCAAAAGACCTGCCGTACATTTTCGATCGCTTTTACAGGACGGATGCTTCCCGCAATTCATCGAAAGGCGGAAGCGGAATCGGTTTGTCGATCGTGAAGAAGATCGTGGAAGAACATGGAGGAAATATATGGGCGACCAGTGAAGAGGGCGCCGGAACAACAATGTATTTTGTAATCAGAAAATATCAGGAGGTATCTATTGATGAGTAAGCGTATTTTGATCGTAGAGGATGAAGAGAGTATTGCGGATCTTGAGAAAGATTATCTTGAACTGAGCAACTTTGAGGTGGAAGTGGCGAATGACGGAGATACAGGTCTGCAAAAAGGACTGGGCGGAGATTTTGACCTGATTATTCTTGATCTGATGCTCCCGGGAGTTGACGGTTTTGAAATATGCCGTCAGATCAGAGATCAGAAGAATACGCCGATTATTATGGTTTCTGCCAAAAAAGACGATATTGATAAAATCAGAGGTCTGGGCCTTGGAGCGGATGATTATATGACGAAGCCGTTTAGCCCGAGTGAGCTTGTGGCCCGCGTGAAAGCGCATCTTGCCAGATATGAACGGCTGATCAACAGCAATGCGGAGGAAAATGAAGTGATCGAGATCCGCGGATTGAAGATCGATACGACGGCGAGACGCGTATGGGTCGGAGGAGAAGAGCGGTCATTTACGACGAAAGAGTTCGATCTTCTTACATTTTTGGCGAGTCATCCGAATCATGTGTATACGAAAGAAGAGCTGTTTCGCGAGATCTGGGATATGGAGTCGATAGGAGATATCGCGACTGTGACAGTGCATATTAAGAAGATTCGGGAGAAAATCGAATATGACACGTCTCATCCACAGTATATCGAGACGATATGGGGAGTGGGATATCGCTTTAAAGTGTAATGGCATGACGAAAACACAGTTTGATTTTATATTTGTCATGAGAGAAAAGGGGTTTCGTTTTTCGGAACTCCTTTTCTATTGTAAATGAGAATAAATGCGTGTATCATATAGAAGTCAAAAGGGAAGCGGCATAATATGGAATATATATGCCGTGTATGGGGAAAACAGATTAAGATCATAGGGTGGTTTTTAGAAATGGAAAAGAAAAAAATGAGTCCGAGGAGACTGAAGTTCAATACGGTGCAGACGGTTGTTATCGGATTTTTACGGGGTGATACTCGGGGGCGGAATACTTTTGAGCCTTCCGATCTGTAATCAGAAGCCGATCGAGTTTATAGACGCGCTTTTTACGTCTGTCAGCAGCGTATGCGTTACCGGCCTTGTGACGATTGTTCCGGCGGAACAGTTTACATTGCTAGGGGAAAATTATTTTACTGCTTTTGATACAGGTCGGCGGACTTGGAGTGATCGCCTGCATGTCTGCGTTTTTTCCTTTTATTGGGAAAAAAGAATCAATATGAAAGGAAGAATCACGATCCAACAGGCATATGGACTGGATACGCTTTCAGGTCTTGTAAAGTTCGTGATCC
>ENA-OPYU01000761-OPYU01000761.1-human-gut-metagenome-genome-assembly--contig:-NODE-761-length-12161-cov-3.477314_pt1 | contig 12161 bp, 16 predicted proteins | sample MGYA00242637_ERZ504482 | MGnify/ENA primary metagenome ERZ504482 (study PRJEB26092, sample SAMD00036237) | human gut metagenome | host: Homo sapiens | study: EMG produced TPA metagenomics assembly of...
TGAGTGCAATTCAGATATATGAAACACCAAAGGCTCCTTATTCTAAATTGGGATATGCAAGGCCAGTGGTGTTAAGTGATGGTGGAATCAGGGAAGCAGTATTGGAAAATGCCTATGACATTATCGTTACGAGCGAACTGAATGGTTCTGATTATTTGGAGTTTTCTATTTCCATTCAAAGATGGGAAGAGGTCTATCTTGATAATGAAAAGAACTGCAGATTACTAAGGACATTTACCGTATCCGAACAGTCACGGATGATAAAGGTGAGGACGGAAAGACGGTAACGAGCATTTATGCGGAAGCTGCGTTTTATGACCTTGCGTATTCTGAAAAGAAAAGTGAACAGACATATGAAGCGGAAACCGCAGAAAAACCGATGGCTTATGCACTGCAGGGAACCGGATGGAGTGTTGGGAAAATAACAGTATCAACGAAACGTTCCTGGCAGTCCATGGATAAAAATGCCCTTTCCATGCTTCGTACCATTCAGTCCATTTATGGTGGTGATTTGGAGTTTGACAATGTAAATAAACAGGTCAGCCTTCTGACACAATCCGGAAGTAACAGTGGTGCTGTGTTTGCCTATCGTAAAAATATGAAATCCATACAGCGGGTGGTGGATACCAGAAGTCTTGTGACAAGACTCTATGCTTATGGTGCAGATGGTATGACCTTTGCAAGTATCAATAATGGAAAGGAATATGTGGAGAATACGGAGTATTCTACAGAAATCAGGGTATCAACGCTTGATTGTTCCTCTTTCACCAATCCCTATCAGATGCTTGAATATACCGAAATGCGACTGGCAGATTATTCTAAGCCGAGTATTTCTTATGTCATACAAGTAATGGATCTGTCTGTACTGACTGGGTGGGAGCATGAGAGTTTCGGTATCGGAGATGTGGTAACCGTGGATGATAAGGATTTGGGAATCCGAATCAGCACGAGAATTATTCGTATGGATTATAATGTGCAGGAGCCGTGGAAGACTGTCATTGAGCTTTCCACCAAGTTAAAAGAACTGGGTGATTCATCTGCTTCGTGGGAGAAGGCAGCAGATACTCTTTCCTCATCGGATTTGCTGGACAGACAGGAGATGAAGGATTTGGTGGTAAACAACCATCTGCTGAATTCCAGAGCAGATGATGGATTCAGCTATTGGCAGAATTCAGGTTTTGAGGTGGATGGAGAAAATGGTGCTTCCGGCAATGCAAGTTTTAAGTGTGTGGGAGCGTTGAATACCACAAAAACATTGTCACAGGAAGTATATCCGGCTACCAGAAGCAGCTACACAGTATCGGCAAGCATAGCAACCGAGAATCTGAAAAAGGGAGCAAATGGAAGGGTTGGCATTGAACTTATCATTGAATATGAGGATGGTTCGGAAGAAACAAGATTTGTAGAGTTGTATTAGGAGGAATGCACCATGTATTTTACGAGGTCGGCAGGAGCGGTCAGTGTTACCGGAATAGAAAAAGTGAAAAAACTGACGGTAAGAGTCGTGGTGCAGGACTGTACAGGAACCGCGCGTTTTACGGATATTATGCTGCAGGGTGGTTCGGTGGCAACCGCATGGGTTTCCCATGTGTCAGAGCAGAGGTACACCTTTGATGCACAGGAGGTGTAAGGATGGAGTTTATTCGATTTGCTGGAACAATCAATACACATGAAGAAAAGAAGGTGGCAAAGGCTACCGTAAATGTAATCTTAGAGGATTGTACCGGAACCTTTTATATAACAGATATCATGTTTCAGGAAGGTAAATGGCTGAGCGGGTATGTGGTAAATAATCTGGAACTTTTGCAGAAAAATCGTGTGAATGGGGAGATAACACCTGTCCGCTTTTTTAATGGGATTGTCCGCTCCGGTGTTACAGCAGTGATTACTAATGACGGAGAAGTATCAGCCGGGCTGAATTATCACATCATTCCAAAAGATACGATGGCAGCAGGAGACATGAGTGTGGCTCATAATTACGGAAGCCACAAGCTGACTTTGCAGAGCATTTTTTTGGAAGATGATGTTGTTGAAATTAATGCTGATGCAAGGGTGGCAACAAGGAATGGAAGCCGGATTAAGGCTGATGGATTTTATTCTTATTCGGCAGCAGGGGACAGTAAACACCAGATTAAAGTAAAGGACAGGAAGTCAGCACTTGTGCGTATGTCTTTTCAGGAAATGGCATATGGGATTGGAGGAAAACGGATGTGAGAAGGGCAAGTAACCGAAATGTTATGGCATGGACATTCATGGGAAATACGAGAATGCATCAGGTGTTAAGAGAAAAAGGTAATAAGCTGTCTCATGTTGGTATTTTTACCTTTGAAGTTTCAGCAGATGGAACAATCAGCGAGACGGGAACTGCGGTCAGTACTATCCTTCCTTATGTTAAGAAATGGCCACATATTAAATGGCTTCTGACCATTATGAATCATGGTACTGCCTCTATTTTTACAGCACTCAGAGAGAATACGGATGACGCACAGGATACGTTCATTTCAGAAATCGTGAGGATTATTGATAAATATCCGTGGTGTTCCGGGATAGATATTGATTTGGAACGTGGAGGGGAGTTAGCGAATAGGGCGAAGGCAAATGCGTTGTTTTCCCGGATATATTCTACTGTAAAAGCAAAGGGAGCAAGCCTTCATGTCAATATCTGCCTTCCGGGTATGACCAGTGTGGGCGGTTCAGTTGGTGGCGAGAACTGGTGCGTGTATGCCGATTTGGATGCATACTGCGACACAGCAGCAATCATGAGTTATGGTATGAGTTGGGCGGGTTCAGCACCGGGACCGGTATCTCCGAGAAGCTGGCTTGAAGGCATCTACAGTTATGCTGCCAATGCAATGAACCCGGATAAAATCATGATGGGGCTTCCCGGATATGGATGGAGATGGCAGATATACGATACTACGGAGAATCTTGGTACGACCTATCGGGGAACAAGCCTTACCTATTATGCTGCGAAATATTGGATGGAGGGCTTATATAATCATACAGGGGATGCACCGCCACAGCCATTTATTCCATTCTTTTCATATTGGGATTGGACGGATATGGTCCCTTGGGGACTGCTTCATGTATATGACTTTATGGAAGGATGGGATACGAGCAGGGAAACGGCAGAGCCGACAAAGCATGAAACCTATAGTGGCAGAAAATATCTCACAACTTATCTGAAGCAACAGAAGGTTTCTTTCGGAGCAATAAGTGTTGATAGGAACGGTGTGCCGGATTCTTATTCAGGCAATGCAGTCATTGGAGAAGGATATGCGTCTGTTTTGGATGAAGAAGCGGTGCTGAAATACACATTTGAAGTACCAACAGCAGGAATATATGATGTGGCTGTCGAGATAGTCTATCCAAGATGGGATAAGAATAGCATCGGAATCAGTCTTGATGGGGACAGTCAGATGCTGTCGGAATCAAGGCTGTATTTCTTATATTGGAGAAAGAAATTCTGGAGGATATTAAAAAGTGGAGTCAGCTTGTCAGCAGGAAAGCACATCATTACTGTGTCCGGTGGAGTGCCTGGAGTGTTTTTTAATGGCTTTCGGGTATGTTCGGATTTTTCACAGAAAGCGACTGCCGGGGAAGTGTACTATGGATTGAAGCCAAGAAAATTCATGGATGTGACCGGAGAAATGGTACAGCCTGACAGGGCATTTAAGGTTACTGCAGAGGTGCTTCGCAGAAAGCCGGAAAGTGCGCTTGTATGGTATGAAGATTTCTGTGATTATTCAGAAATCCCTACCAACTATTTTACAGTACTTGACGGTTCGTGGAAGATTTGGAAGGATGAAAGTTCTGACCGTATCCGTAAGTATTCGCAGCTGGAAGGCAGTGGAAAACTGGCACTGGATTACACCGGATTTTCTGAAATCCATGTGAGGGCGAGATTTGCCTTTAAATCATCGGGAGGCGGTAAGGCAGGAGTGTTTCTTGGAAGCATTTTCTGCTGTATAAATTACGATACCCAGTGTGTGGAGTTGTATCAGGGAAGTAAGAAACTTGGCAGCTATGCATCTTCTTTCAGTAAGACCACAAATGCAGATTTACGGAGTGATCCAAGCCTATATACCGTGGAAATGAGAATCCGTGGAAATAAGGTAAGGGTATATTCCGGTGCAGCCTACACACTAAGGTTTACAGCAACCATTACTGCAGAAACCGGATATGTGGGATTCATGGCGGAGAAGGGAGTGGTGTGTGACCTCTTGCGACTTGGGGATGCATGGTATTATGAACCTTATGAGTGTTTTGATATTACCTTCCCGGATGGAAAGCAGACCACCTTCGGAAGATGTACTCGTACCGGAATTTCATGGGATAATGAATTTGAATTGTTCCGTGTTAATTCTGATGTGGAGGAAATCAGCACAAGAAGCCAGGATATTTCTATGGATTACGATTTTTTTCATTCCCATGAAATGTCACTGGAATGTGGCAACGATTATGAAATGAAGGTAGTACCACATGATTTGAATGTCTGGCTTTCGAGGATGTATCTCGGAGATGCGGATGGTTTTTCTATTATGTATTACTCTGATGTGGACAGCATTGTCTATTGGGCAAATGAAGCAGCATACACCTATGGCGTGTCAGGGATTGCAATATGGAGTCTTGGTCAGGAAGATATGAGGTTATGGGACAGTATGCCGGATCAGATATAGTTTTGGAATCAAACAGCCTTTTGCGGGCTGCTTTTTTTCATACCAAAAAACAAAGAAAGGCAGGTAACAGTTATGAGACAGGCAGTAACAACAATGCAGTATGTATTTGCAGGAATAGGAGGCTTTATGGGTTGGTTTCTTGGAGGACTGGATGGTTTTCTGTATGCACTCCTTATGTTCGTAGTCATCGATTATGCCACCGGGCTTATGGCAGCATTCGTACAGAAAAAGGTATCCAGCGAGGTTGGTTTTAAAGGCATCTGCAAAAAGGTGGCAATCTTCTGTCTGGTAGGTATCGGCCATGTGCTTGATACACAGGTCATTCAGAATGGAAGTGTACTCCGCACAGCAGTCATTTTCTTTTACTTATCCAATGAGGGAATTTCCATTATTGAGAATGTTGCCCTTATCGGACTTCCGGTTCCAAAGAAGCTGAAAGAGGTATTGGAACAGCTGCATGAAGAAGCAGATGAGAAAAAGGAGGATGAGTAACATGGCAGTAAAGGTATGTCTGGACGCAGGGCATTATGGTAAATACAACCGCAGTCCTGCGGTTTCGTCTTATTATGAGTCGGACATGACTTGGAAACTCCATAATTATCTTAAGAAGGAGTTGGAGTCATTTGGTATCGTTGTGGTAACCACAAGGACAAATCAGAATACGGACAGAGCATTGTATGAAAGAGGTGCGGCTTCCAAGGGCTGTAACCTCTTTATTTCTGTCCATTCCAACGCTGTGGGCAATGGTGTAAACGAAAATGTGGATTATCCGGTGGCATATGTCCTTTTAAATGGAAGCAGCACGGATATTGGTCTGAAGCTGGCAAAGGTTGTGGAAGCAGTGATGGGGACTGCCCAGAGTGGAAGAACCGCAACACGTCAGGGGACAAACGGAGAATACTATGGTGTGCTTCGTGGTGCGAATGCAGTAGGAACACCGGGTATTATTCTGGAGCATTCATTCCATACAAACACCAGAGCAACAAAATGGCTTTCTATTGACAGTAATTTGCAGAAACTTGCCAAAGCGGAAGCAGAATGTATTGCTTCCTATTATGGAGTAAGAAAAAGGGAGAAAACACATTTACAGAGATTATGGGTAACGCAGTGGCAACGATGGAGCAGATGACAGCTTATATTAAAGCAAAGAATCCTGATGTTGCACAGTCGGTTATCGACATGATTCCGCTTTACCTTTCGGAAGGAAAGGCAGAGGGTGTCCGTGGTGATATTGCATTTGCACAGTCTTGTCTGGAAACAGGTAATTTTGGATTCTTTGGTTCTGCAGTTACGCTCGACCAGAACAACTTCTGTGGCATGGGAGTGACTTCCAATGGAATGAGAGGAAACTCCTTTGATACACCACAGCTTGGTATCAGGGCGCAGGTGCAGCATTTGAAAGCCTATGCTTCCACAGTGGATTTGAAGAATGAATGCGTTGATCCACGATTTAAGTATGTCACAAGAGGCTGTGCGGAATATGTGGAGTGGCTTGGACAGAAAGAAAATCCAGACGGAAGGGGATGGGCAGCAGGAGCCGGATATGGTGCAAAGATTATTACAATCTTAAATGCCATGATTGGAATTAAGAACGAGACAGCAGAATCGGAAGAAGTCTGGTATCGTGTGCGTAAGACATGGGCGGATGCTGCCACACAGAAGGGTGCATTCCATAGTTTGGAAAATGCCAAGAGGTGTGCGGATGAAAATAAGGGATATTCCGTATTTGATGAATCCGGTAAAGTGATTTATTCCAATGATACATTCACACCGTATCTTGTGAGAGTATCCATCGAAGATTTGAACATCCGCAAGGGTCCGGGAACAGACTATGATAAAACAGGTAAGTACACGGGAAAAGGTGCTTTCACTATTGTGGAAGAAGCAGAAGGCAAGGGTGCGAGCCTTTGGGGGCTTCTGAAATCTTATCAGAAAAATCGTGACGGATGGATTTCGCTGGATTATACCGAGAGGGTTTAAAGATAAGCCGGACAGAGACAACAGGTTTCTGTCCGGCTGCTTTTTTCGGCTCCTGACAAGTTCGGACAGAGTGAAAAAAGAGTGGGTGGAAACCGTAGAATTGCTTGACTTTACAGGGGTTTAGAGTGATTTATATACTACCAAAAACGAAAGGAGTACTTATTTATATGGTGATTGCAGGAATGATAAATAGAGTAGCTTTTTACTGCAGAGTCAACCATCGTGACAGAGACTATGAAAAATATCTGGACGATGTAATGAGGCGGTTGGAAGAAGAATATGGAAAACAGAAATGGGGTTTGCAGATATTCTTTGAGGAAGCTTCAGGAGCCGACCCGAACAGAAAAGAATTTAATCGTCTGAAAGCAGAAATCGCAGCAAAGAAGATTGATGTGGTGGTTACCATGAGGGCTGCCACGATTGCCCGTAACTGGGGACAGTTTATAGAGTTCATGCTGATTTGCAGTAAGAGAAATGTGGAAGTGGTGTGCATTGACAAGGTAGAGGATGCACAGGCCATTTTCCAAAGGATTCAGGAGTTTAAGAAAAGGTTTTTTGAAGGAAGTGATGTAACGTGCGAGTAAAAGTGATTAACAAACGACCAGCTTCGGTCTTACAAAAGAAAAGGGTTTGTGCTTATGCCAGAGTTTCCACAGACAGCAGAAGACAGGAGGACTCTCTTGAAAACCAGATGGAAACTTATGAGAGACTGATTACCGGAAATCCGGAATATGAATTTATCGGAGTATTTGCTGATCAGGGCATATCTGGTTATTGTGAGAACCGCCCACAGTTCCAGAGAATGATGGAAAAGGCAAGGGCAGGAGAGATTGACTTAATTATTACAAAATCCATATCGAGGTTTGCTAGAAATACCGTCACCGTTCTAAAGTTCGCAAGGGAACTGAAGGAACTAGGTGTCGGTATTTTTTTTGGAAGAACAGAACATTAACACTCTATCAGGGGACGGTGAGATGATGCTTGCCGTCCTCGCTTCTTTTGCACAGGAAGAAAGCAGAAGCATGAGTGAAAACAATAAATGGTCCATTCGGAAGAAGTTTGAGAGAGGGGAAGTGATGATTACCACATCCCGCTTCCTCGGTTATGACAAAAACGAATATGGAGATTTGATTGTGAACCGAAAGGAAGCGGAAATTGTCAGTTTGACTTTTGACCTTTATTTGCTGAATGTCGGCTCGTCAAGGATTGGGGAGCTGCTTGATTACCTGGGCGTGAAAACGGTGACGGGAACCACATGGGAAAGCGGGACCATCAATGGGATGCTTTGCAATGAAAAGTACAAAGGGGATTTTCATCTGCAGAAGTATTACACCCCTGAAAACAAAAGAAATCATACGAGGAAAAACAACGGGGAAGTGCAGAGTTATTACATTTCGGAAAATCACGAACCAATTGTATCGCCGGAGGTATGGGAAAAGGTGCAGGAAGTCAGGGAACAGAGAAAACGTGACAGGAATATCGGACAGGACAGCACAATGAAGTTCCAAAACCGCTATCCCTTAAGCGGAATGCTGATTTGCCCTTACTGCGGAAAAACGCTCCGGCGCAGACAGGTTTACAAGAAGAAAATCCAGTGGCTCTGCAGCACCTACATTGAAAAGGGAGTCAAGGCATGTAAAGGGATAAGGATTGATGATGCCGAATTGCAGGGCTTAAACATTGCGGAACAGACAGTGATTGAGGAGGTGGTTAAAAATGGCAAGAAGCATTACTGTTATACCAGCAAAGCAGATTTCGACTGCGGAATCAGGAACAGCACAGTCAGTGCAGAAATTAAAGATGGCAGCGTACTGCCGAGTGTCAACCGACCAAGGAGAACAGTTATTAAGCTATGAGAATCAGGTCAATTATTACACAAATTATATCAGCGAGAATCCTCTCTATGAATATGCAGGGACTTATGCGGATGAAGGAATTTCGGGAACCAATACCAAAAAGAGAGATGAATTCAATCGTATGATTGCTGATTGCAGGGCGGGGAAAATAGACATGATTATTACTAAGTCTATTTCCCGATTTGCAAGAAATACGCTAGATTGCTTGAATTATGTGCGAGAGTTGAAAGATTTGGGGATAGGGATTATTTTTGAAAAGGAAAATATCAATACCCTCGATGCAAAGGGAGAAGTGCTGCTTACCATTCTTTCCTCACTGGCACAGGATGAGAGCCGGTCCATTTCAGAGAACTGTACATGGGGAATTCGCAGAAGGTTTGAAACAGGAAAACACAAAATGAGTACAAAGCGTTTTCTTGGCTACGATACGGATGAAACGGGGAAGCTGGTAATCAACAGGACGCAGGAGCCGATTGTGGTTCGGCTGTATCAGGAATTCCTGGACGGAAAAACAACCGATTACATCAAGCGGATTTTTGAACGGGAAGGTGTGAAAAACTGGGATGGCGGTACGAAGTGGCAGTCCACAACCTTAATGAGTATGTTGGAAAATGAAAAATACAAGGGTGATGCCTTGCTGCAGAAAAGTTATACGGTGGATTTCCTCACCAAGAAACGTACACAGAACAAAGGGGAAATTCAGATGTTTTATGTGGAGGATGATCATGATGCCATCATTTCAAAGCGGATATGGGAATGTGTACAGCTTGAAATAAAACGCAGGAAAAAGTATCTGGAGGAGCATGGGACAAACTCCTATTCCCATCGGCCGGAAAGCAATCCATTTGCATCTAAGATAATTTGCGGAGACTGTAATAAGGTATTTGCACGGAAAGGCTGGCGGAGCAGCACGGGCGTTGACCGTAAGGTATGGCAGTGCAGTGAACGCTACAAGGTCAAAGGAGTCATGGGATGTGCTAACCGCCATGTGGAGGAAGAAACGCTGATAAAGGCTTATCTGATGGCTTGGAATGCATTGGTGGAGAACCGAGAGGATTTCATGGAGCAGTGGACGGAACAGCTGAAGAGCGAGAACCTATTGGAAGGTTATCGGGCAGAGAAGTTCATAGAATACACGGATGGAGCAGAACCTCTGACAGAGATGGATACGGACTTCATGCTGAAAACACTGGACCACATCAAGGATTTTTGAGGATGGAACATTGTTGGTGGTGTTCCTGGACGGAACGGAGATTGAATGTAAAAATGAAGAGGAGTAAGAAAAAATGCCGATTGGGAGTTGCGATTCCTGAACGGCCTTTTTTTTCTTGCTCTTTTTCGGATAGTAAAATGTAGGTGGATGTGGTAAAATATTAGTGCATATTTTAAATGCAAAAGAGGTGAAACAAATGAACCTGTTAGCTTATTTTAGAATATTTAACAATGAAGATTGCCCTTGTGGAAGTGGAAAGAAGTTTAAGGAATGTTGCAAAGGAAAAAACCGATCAGGAACCTGTGCAGAGTAAAAAGCCTCCAGAAGTACAAATAATGGAGCAGATGAGAAAAGTCTATGGTTAAATGCTGTATGCATCCTGACCAAAGCAATTGTAATGGTAAGATTAAAAATGCTCATGCACTGCAAAATAATAAAATCATATCATTACTTGCAGGGACTGAACGCCATGTGTACACTATGGATAAAAAACGGCAACCACTCATTATACCTATTGAGGGCGAAGAACCAGAAGTGATGGTGGAGTTCTCCAGGGTTAGTGCGAACGATGCTACAACAGAAACTTGTTTTTGCGATAGACATGACAATATCGCCTTTGCTGTTATTGAAAAAGGAGCGCCAGATTTTGATGTAAATAGTGAACCAATGAAATTTGTTTATGCATATAAAGCTTTTATTTTGAATATTATAAGCAGGAAGTTTCACATAAAATTTTTCAGCAATGTTTTAAGAAAAGACCACCTGTTTTTCAACTACCTCAGATGGTTGGCTTATATAGAGTGTCGCAATTACGCTTGAAAGAGTTTAAACCTGTAAAGAGACATTTCGATTCAGAGATAATGGCTGGTACATACAATGGAATAGAAACGTGTGTAATTACTATCCCGGAAAGAATTAATTTTGCAAATTATACATTTATAGCACCGGATTATGATTTGAATGGAAAAAGGATAAAGCATACTATAAAAGGTGTCATGCACCGGATTGCAATAACTGCTTTTCCTGAGGATACAAGTCATACATACTTTGAGTTGTTTATCTAGTGAGAAGCATATTTACGCTTAAGATTTTTGAACAGATAAATAATGCATCTTTAGAGAAAGTTAAATTTTATTTTTCAATGATATTACCTTTATATTCTGAAAATATGGTATTAAGTCCGGTTCTTTGGAATAAGTGGGATGACGAAATAAAAATGGCGTTTACTTTCTACGCAAATCTAAATGGAAAAATATTCAAAAGGTACAGTATTGCAATAGGAATGGGATTGAGAAACGCAGCAAATAGTAAAGTTCCATTTGATTACAGTAAAAGAGGAAAAATAGATTTGTTTATGAAATAAAAGATTTTATTATTAAGAAACTTTGATAGCATGGATTATACATAAAAATACTTGCAGAAAATAATAGTTGGAAAGGAAAACATGGATAGAAATACAATTGGAAATGAAATCGAGGCTGAAATAAATGCAAGCTATAGATATAAAAATTTGAGAGAACTTATAGATATACTGCTTTCAGTAATTATTCTGAAAACAGGAAAAAAGGAATTGGTAGGTATTGAAGAAAGACTGTATGTTTCCTTAGGTAAAATTTTTGATGGGGAGACTACTATAAATGACATAAAACTGTGTTTGTCTAATGTCATCAAGATAGAACCTCTTTTGCAAAAAAATGATTTTACTTATTGATGAAGATGAATATGATAAGATAGTACAAGAGAATTTGGGTTTAGCACATGTAATTACTCAATTAGGTCTTAATCCAGATAACAAGAAATTGGATCGAAAGCCGGAGGACTATTTGGGCGATAGTAATTATATGGAACATATAGCAAAAGTTGTTATGACAGCTAAAGAGAGGGGAGTTTTTGCTAGAAGCTCTCACTATGTTTCTATATTAGAGGGAGATGTCCACAATGTTTTTGATGTATTAGAGGAGATTTTCAAATATGGAGAGGAAAATCTATCTCACTATATTTTACAAGTAACTATTTCTGTAAATAGTCCAACAAAGGAGTAAGAGTATGTTTAATTGGAAATTAAAAGATGTAATAATGGTTTGTATTTTTTTACAGTGGTATTTTCCATTTATCTATCTATGGGTCTGTATATTTTAGCTAATTTTTATGGCGACACTATTAGCACCATTTGGATTAGCTCCATATGCCTATGAGATAGTTTTTGGTGTGTGGTTTATGGCTTCTACATTTGTTCCATATATTATTCAAAGAGCTGGAGTAGCTACAATTTCAGAAGTTTTAATCTGCTGTAATAGAGGTAATTATGGGAAATATGTTTTGGACCAATAGTTATTTTTGATCTGGAATAATTCAAGGAATGGGACCAGAGCTTGTTTTTGCAAGAAAAGGTTATAGAGATTTCTCTATGAAAAATTATGTGTATAGCTGCTG
>ENA-OPYU01000762-OPYU01000762.1-human-gut-metagenome-genome-assembly--contig:-NODE-762-length-12155-cov-3.227303_pt1 | contig 12155 bp, 15 predicted proteins | sample MGYA00242637_ERZ504482 | MGnify/ENA primary metagenome ERZ504482 (study PRJEB26092, sample SAMD00036237) | human gut metagenome | host: Homo sapiens | study: EMG produced TPA metagenomics assembly of...
ATTGGTTACCTGAAGCACTTTCAGAACAGCAGTCTGTCCAACCTGAAGAAGTGGTTCTCTGGTGGTTGCAATAAGACGGTCCCTGGAATCCTTGTAAATAAATACATCCAGTGCATCGCCCTCTCTGGTTCCTTCCGGAACCTGTTTGGCTGGAAGAAGTACTCTGTCTTCCTGGCCTGCAATTTTTATCTTCTGCAAGGTAAACACCGAAATCTACGGTCTTTGCCACAATAAGCTTCTGCTTTTTTCCTATTTCAATCATGGATTCTCCTTAATTCAATTACGGTTAAATATAAAATTTCTCAGTAGCTTCCCAATCTATTGTCCAGTATAGCACACATTTACCGCCACTGTGAACATTAACTTATTGAAGTAAGGATAAAAAATGCAGAATCCCCATCTGCAAAGCGACTTTCCGGCTCATGCATTGCGGAAGCGGCTCAGGAAATCTTTTGTCAGCGGGTCTTTCGGATTCTCAAACAGTTCCTTCGGCGGTCTGTCTTCTACGATAACACCATTTGCCATGAAGATTACACGCTTGGAAACGTCACGGGCAAATGCCATCTCATGGGTGACGATGATCATGGTCAGGCCTTCGTGTGCAAGGTCTCTCATAACCTCCAGAACCTCGCCTACCATCTGGGGATCCAGCGCGGAGGTTGGCTCGTCGAAAAGAAGAATTTCCGGCTCCATGGCAAGGGCTCTTGCGATTGCCACACGCTGTTTCTGACCTCCGGAAAGCTGTTTGGGTTTGGCGTTGATGTACGGCGCCATACCTACGTTTTTCCAGATAATACAAAGCTTTTTTTCTCTGCCTCTTCTTTGCTCTTTTTCAAAACCTTTACCTGACCTACGGTGCAGTTTTTCAGAGCAGTCATGTTGTTCAAAAGGTTAAAATTCTGGAACACCATACCTACCTTTGAACGGTATTCCGGAACGTTTACGTTCTTACTGGTGATGTCAGTTCCATGATAATTGATTTCTCCGGTGGATGGAGTTTCCAGCATATTCAGACAACGAAGAAGCGTGGATTTACCAGAACCGGACGGTCCGATAATACACGTCACATCTCCCGGACTTACGGAAAAATCAATGTCTCTCAGTACCTGATTGCTGCCAAATGCTTTTCCCAGATGCTTGACTTCAAGAATTTTTTCACTCATGATCATTTCTCCTCCTTTTTCTTAGGGTAGGAATACAGACCACTTGTGTGAGCCAGTGTATCCGTTGTGGCAAGGTCATAATTCTGCGGGCCTTCCATCTTGTGTTCCAGCAGGCGGAGCAGTCTGGAGCATACAAAAGTAAGGATAAAGTACATTACCATAGCGATGGTAAAGGATTCGAAATAAGTGTAATAAGCTCCGGCTACGCCTTTTGTTGTGTAGAAAAGTTCTACAATTCCAATAATGGAAAGAACGCAGGTATCCTTGATATTGATGATCAGGTTGTTGCCAATCTGAGGCATGATGTTGCGCAATGCCTGTGGAAGGATTACGTTCATCATAGTCTGTACATGCGTCATTCCGATTGCTTTTGCAGCTTCTGTCTGACCTTCGTCAACAGAAAGGATTCCGCCTCGGACGGTTTCTGCCATGTAGGCTCCGGTATTGATAGATACTACGAAAAATGCCGCAAACCACATGGACATGTTGATATTGAACAGGTAAGCACTTCCGTAATAGATAAACATGGCCTGTACCATCATTGGGTGCCGCGGAAAAATTCCACATAGCAGGCCATAATAAATTTGAGAAATCCAACCAGTGTCCTTTTTAACGTCAGAATCTCTTTTGTCCACAGGAATTGTCTGGATAATTCCAACTATAAAGCCAATAAGGCACCCTAAAAGGTGCCTACAATGGCTATGATCATTGTATTTCCGGCACCTGTCAAAAAGGAGGTGCCGTATTGCTGGAGCAGATACTGGATCCGGCCCCAGAAGGTTTCAGGAAGCATATTTTTCTCTCCTATCTCTCTCGACTTTATTTACAAAGACCGTCTGCGAAATATCCTGCAAAGTGAATCTTACAAAATGCAGGAATGATTTTTCAAACAGACTCAAATGCAGCGAAATCACTGTAACCCTTACTCTGACAGCGGCTGTACGGAAATTGCTTCGTCCATCATTTCTTTGTAATCATCCTCTGTCATTTTATCCAGTACGCTGTTCAGGGCATCCAGAAGCTCTGTATTGCCTTTCTGTACGGAAATACCAATGTTGATATCCTCATCTGATACCTCAAAATCTCCGTCTGTGCCAGAGAAATCAAGAAGTTTGAAATCCGGGTAAGCTACGCAGGCAGCCATTCCGGTAGGCATATCAGTTACAACAGCGTCACATTTTCCAGATTCCAGGGCAACCAGCATGGCAGGCGCACTTTCCTGTGCAGGAAGAATGTTTGCGTCCTCAATCTGCGGCAGGCAGGAATCATACCAGATAGTGTTCTGCTGGGAAGTACAGGTAACGCCCTTCAGATCTGCCACACTTTTTGCATCTGCATAATCGCCGTCGCTTTTTACCAGGGTAATAATGGATGCATAGTAGTATGGCTCTGTGAAATCTACCATCTGCTGACGTTCGGATGTAATGGACTGACCTGCGATTACGCAGTCAACTTTTCCAGACTGGACAGCCGGTACCAGGGAATCCCAGTCCAGTTTCACGATTTCCAGATCGTATCCCAGCTCGTCACAGATTTTTTTCGCCATCATAACGTCGTATCCATATGCGTAATCAGAGCTTCCGGAAATGGGAACAGCTCCGTTGGAATCATCTGGCTGTGTCCAGTTGTATGGTGCATAGCTGCACTCCATTGCTACCTTTAATGTTTTCTTCTCTTCTGCCTGTACCATTGTAAGTCCAAGTCCCGGCATTGCTGTCACGGTAACAGCTGCTGCCATAAGACCACTTGTCATTTTTCTCCATAAATAGCTCTTCTTCATTTTTCTTTCCTCCTCTTTGTAAAAAAACTCATTAATCACAGCACCACCGATATTTTATCGGTGTGTTTCCTCATTTCGAGGTTGTTTCCCCATTTCCGGGTAAAAAAAATGCAATGGCGGCGTTATCACACTAACGCGCCATTGCGTTGTAGTTCATATTACTCTTGTTTGTGGGAGAAGTCAAGAGGGGGGAGTTGCAGAATTCATGGTTTTTCTCCATATTTCTCTGGCTCACAGATTTCTTTTCATCCTTCAACGCACATATTTTTTTCAACCGTTAAACCAGAAATATCTGCAATTTCCTCAATCGTATACTTGCCCACTTGCAACATTTTGACGGCTGTAGCCATTTGATTTTCCAGTCTTCCAAGCTCAAGTCCTTGCTCAATCAGTTTATCCGACTCTAATTCCAGCACTTTTCCGCCCATAATTTCACCAATTCCTTTCTTTCAGCCTAATCACCCGGAACACCTGCTCTACAGCACTTTCCATATTTTTCTGTGCAGTCTGCGGATCCATGGCTTCTTCCAGAGTGGTCACCTGACGGAGGATTGGGAAAAAAGCGTCGATTCCAGCTTCATTACAAGAGGCAGCATCTTCAGTGACCGAGCCAGAAAAGGCAAGCACTGGCTTTCCATATTTCTTTGCAAGTCTGGCAATTCCGATGGGCGCTTTTCCCATAACGGTCTGGCCATCCAGACGACCTTCACCAGTGATTACGATGTCTGCATTTTTTATCTGATTTTCTATGCCGATTTCTTCCAGGACAATGCTTATACCTGGTTCCAGTTTTCCATGAAGAAAAGTACGGAAGGCAAAGCCAAGGCCTCCGGCTGCTCCGCAGCCTGGGTAGTTTGGATCATAATTAAATTTTCCCAATTGGGTTTTGAAATCTGCAAAATATTCTTCTGTTATCTTTGCATAGTTTTCCATCCACCCGTCCATCAGCTCCACCATCTCCGGTGTTGCGCCTTTCTGGGGGCCGAAGATATAGCTACAGCCTTTTTCCCCATATAAAGGGGTGTCCACGTCACAGGCAATGCGGAAGCTGCATTCTTTTAATTCCGGAAGCAAATTTTTGCAACTGATGGAGGCAAGCTTTTCCACACCTTCTGCTCCAAATGGCACCTGTTTTCCACTTTTATCCAGAAGCTCTCCTCCCAAAGCCTGAAGCATACCGATTCCACCATCATTCGTTGCACTGCCTCCGATTCCGATGATAAAATTTCGGCAGCCTTTGGAAATGGCGTCTTTTATGACCTCTCCAACACCATAGGTTGTAGTGTTTATAGGATTCAGAAGTTCAGGTGGAACCAAAGTGATCCCGGCTGCACCAGCCATTTCTATAATGGCAGTCTTTCCGCACTTTTTCTCATTCTTGTAGCCACGTTTACTTTCTATTATAGAAGTATTTTCTACTACGGAAGCATTCTCTGAAACAGCCATCATCTCTTTTCCCACAAAATCAATTCTACCTGAACCGCCTATATTACGTTTCTCCCAAATTGCATATTCGCAGACAACCGGGGCTCCAAGTGGTCCAGTAACTGTCACATTCTCCAAGCTTCCCCCAAGTCCCTGGGCCAGTGCCCGCACTGTCCCTTCCCCGCCATCTGCCAGCGGATAAACCTTGGTCTTGGCTTCCGAATATACTTTCCGAATGCCTGCTGCGGCAGCTTCACCCGCTTCTATAGAACTCATGCTCCCTTTGAATGAATCAATTGCAATTACTACTTTCATGTTCTTTTCTCCCGTTTTTTCAAATACGATCTACCCTTCTATTTTTTCACTCCACAAATCCATTCCAATTGCAGAACTTCCTTCTTTTATCGTAATTTTATAATCAGAATCCACCTGAATATCATAGCCATATATGCTTTCTTTTCCCCGCTTCTGCGTCTTTTTCGATCTGCATAATAGGAAAAACCTACACGGTAGATATCCGGATGCAGGTCAATCTGAACATAACTATATCCCCGTATCCAGTCTTCTTCAAGATTTTTTTTGCATTGAGCAACAGCTGTGTTGCGTACTGTTCTGCCACATCCCCCTTGCTGGTTCCCATGGCATTTTCTATGGACCTGGCAGCAAAGCCATGTAAAGTCCACGCCGTTATCAAAATCTCCAGAACCACCACAACAGCAATAAGTACCGGGTTCTTTTTTTCCTTGCACATTCTCTTTACTGCAAATCCAAATGCGTATATCACAGTCGCCAGATTCACCAGACATGTGATGAGACTTGCTTCCTGTCTATGTTGTTCCCAGAATCCGTCAGGAACCAGGAAAGAACATATTGTGAAAAAATATGCCGGTCAGAGTGATTGTAAAAAAATCCATAAATTCTTTTGCTTTCCTTATCTTCCCGATTCACCCACAGATAATATCCACTCACAGCAGCTCCCGCGCCAAGAAGCCCGGCAAATAACGCACTGCCAAGGTTTGCATGACCAGAGAATTTAAACACAGCCACAATGAGCAGAATTACCGGTATCGCAAGATAGCCTGCGATTTTATCCTGATGCTGTTGCTGTTTTCGTATTTCTTCCATTGATGCATCATCTCAGTCACCTCTGCAGACGTGTACTTTTTTCTCTGCTTTCTCTCTCTTTTCTGCCATCCCGATTTTTTTCTGCTGCTTCATTCATTTCTACTGTCCCATCTTTTTCTGCTGCCTCATCTTTTTTACACGTTAGCCCCTTCGGTTGTCTGCATTTCTGATCGCATCAGCTCCAAAAGCGATACATCCAGTGCCTCAGCCAATGGTTCCATTGTATTAATATCCGGAAATCCAAGTCCCCGCTCCCAACGGCTGACCGCCTTATCCGTCACTCCGACTTTTTCCGGCAAGATCGGCCTGTGTCATATGATGCTCTTTTCTTCTTTCCGAAATAAATGCCCCAAACCTTTTGCGTCCACTATATGATATCCTCCATAATTCTTTTGCGTTACTCTCTTATATACACTAAAATGTGGATTTTCGTCAATCGACGATTTGTTTACCTGGAAAAAAATCGAAAAATTTTCTATAACTCTCTTGTATGTATTGACATTTTGATATCTAAATGATATCATATTTATATCTCGCAAAAGATAATTTTCATTATCAGGAGGATTGCTATGAAAGAAAAAGTTTTGGACAACAAGGAAAAATGGTATGGGAATGATGGTGCTGTTTATTCTGCTCTATGCCGTGGCCGCAGCCGCTGTAATATTCGGCGCAGCCTTCGAACAGATTCCCCTTATGGTCATCGGTATCATCTGGGCTTCACTTGGATGGATCCCGTTCCTTGGCCTTAAAGTGCTGAAGCCGCAGGAAGCCCTTGTACTCACCTTATTCGGCAAATATGTGGGAACTTTAAAGAATGACGGTTTCTATTGGGTAAATCCTTTTTGTACAGCTGTAAACCCGGCTGCAAAGACGAGACTGAACCAGAGCGGTGACGTAGATGGAGGAAATGCCGCCAAATCCGTTCTCACACTGGCCACCGGAACTTCCGCTTCCACAAGCAGTACATATGTAAACAAAAAGATTTCCCTGAAGATCATGACCTTAAATAACAACCGTCAGAAGATCAACGACTGCCTGGGAAATCCGGTAGAAATCGGAATTGCCGTTATGTGGCGTGTAACAGATACTGCGAAAGCTGTTTTCAACGTAGATAACTATAAGGAATATCTTTCCTTGCAGTGTGACAGCGCGCTACGAAATATCGTGAGAATTTACCCTTATGACGTAGCACCCAATGTAGATACCACTGGGGATGGTGTAGCAGATGAGGGAAGTCTTCGCGGTTCCAGTGAAATCGTAGCCGGACGCATCCGTGATGAAATCCAGCAGAAAGTAGCAGATGCCGGTCTGGAAATTATTGAAGCCCGCATCACCTACCTTGCTTATGCACCTGAGATTGCAGCGGTTATGCTGCAGAGACAGCAGGCTTCCGCTATCATCGACGCAAGAAAGATGATCGTAGACGGTGCTGTTGGTATGGTAGAAATGGCATTAGAGCGATTGAATGAAAACAATGTGGTAGAACTTGACGAGGAGCGGAAGGCTGCCATGGTTTCCAATCTTCTCGTAGTGCTGTGCGGCAATCACGATGCCCAGCCGGTGGTTAATTCCGGCAGTCTGTACTAATGGCTGAAACCAGAGATACCCGGCCTAAGAAACAGATCCCGCTCAGGCTTTCTGCCAAGCTTTATGACCAGATTGCAGCCTGGGCGGAGGATGATTTCCGCTCCGTAAACGGGCAGATTGAATATCTGCTCACCGAATGTGTCCGCCAGCGCAAGAAAAATGGGAAATACGTTTCCGACACGATGGATAAACCGCCGGAACTGGATATCTCATGATTTCCAGCATAAAAAGCCCTTCTACTTGCCAAACCCACTATCGACAATTATAAAACAATACAAATTTTTCACATTTTAAACAAATCAGGGAGTACAGATGTTATAACAACAGTGCTGTACTCCCCGCTTTTATCTATTCGTGCACAGAGGGTAATGACTTTCTGAATGCTCTGAACACCAATTCTGTTTTGTATGGTATTTAACGCTTATAATTATAATTGTTAAGCTTATTTTCTTCGTTCTTTGTGTTAATTTATCTTTTGTATTTTAGTATTTCTATAATTCTATAAAATGATATATTACTTGCAATTTGCTTTCTCTATATGTATTTTTCTGTTTCGTTTTTCTATTTTGTTTTTCTATTACGTTTTTCTGATGCATTTTATATTTCATTTTTTCTGAGAGTATTTCTACAGCCATTCTTATGTATGAATGGTTCTGTCAATCACATACACAGCCTCTGCTTTATCGCGGTGATGTCTTTCTCATGTTTGTTCACGTAAAATAAAAGTCTTTCCTGCGTTTCCCATCTCTTTTGTTGTTCTTCCAGCTTTTGTAAAAGATTGGAATGATTCTCTGCTACAACCTGAAGCTTCCAGTCTGTAGTGTTCTCCACATGAAGCCAGAGTTCTTTTACACTTCTTTGCAATTCTGATACTGATGCATCCAATTCACATACATGCTTGTCTACGCTGCGCAAGTTCGCTTCCAGATTCTCAAAGCGCCTCTTGGTTTCGCTTTCGAAGTTGTCAACGCGAGTTTCTAAGCTGTCAAAGCGGCTTTCCAAATTATCGAAGCGACTTTCCAACTTGTCGAAGCGGCTTTCCAAATTATCGAAACGGCTTTCCAAATTCCCAATCCGTGTCTCAATGGGCACCAGCAATCCTGCAATCGCCTGTAGATCTTCTTTCGTCAACATTTCTTTCACCTCCCGTATATTAAGATAAAAAAAGTATATCAGCAAAATAATATAAAACAACACTTGAAGTACATTTTGTTCTGTGTTATAATCACGCCACACATGGAATTTGCAGCAACACATTTCAGAACAGGCAAAAAAGTCCACTGTCTGGGAATCCCCAAGGCAACGGACCTTTAAAGCATCTACTCACCTAATCTATATTTTCTATTACTTTCATATTCTTACCAACTGTGGAAATTTCACCAACACCCCATCATTTTTTATTCCCCAAGGTGCCTTTACGACTTCCTTCGCTTCAAACAGGTGCTTCATCCAGTCACCGGCAAGCTGAATCCAGCTCTCACATTCTGCCTGGATTCCATAGCCATTGGGGCATGCTGTTTCTGCAGTGGCAAGTCCCAGACCATGACTGCCCACTGGATAAATATGCAATTCTGCCGGAATATCCAGAGCGTGAAGTGCCTGGAAAAACAGCAGGGAGTTCTCTACCGGTACAGTATCATCCGGTGCTGTATGCCACAGGAAAGTCGACGGGGTATCCTTCGTAACATTATATTCCAGGGACAGGAATCTGCGTTTCTCTTCATCTGCATAATCCTCTCCCAGAACGCTTTCAAAAGAACCCTTATGTGCTTTCTCGCCAGAAGTGATTACCGGATAGCTGAGCATAAGCCCATTGGGGCGAAACTTTTCGGAGTCCATGCCCAAAGCTTCTGCAACAAAGGGCTTGTTCCAGAATACACCAAGGCTTGCCGCCAGATGTCCACCAGCAGAAGAACCCTGGACTACGATCTTCTCTGTATCAATATGCCATTTTTCTGCATTTTCACGGAGCATTGCAACTGCTGTAGCCAGCTGAAGAAGCGCCTCCGGGAAACGTGCCGGAGCAACGCTGTAGCGCAAAATCGCAGCATGATAGCCCATTGCCATAAATCTGACAGCAAGAGCTTCTGCCTCTCTGTCAGAAGTCATCTGATAGCCGCCGCCAGGACAGATCAGCACAACCGATCTCTTTCTCTCCGGCTCGATCTCCGGGGAATTATCCAGGAAATATGTAAATAAATTTGCCTTAAACTCAGAATCTTTCAATTGGATTTCTATTTTTTCGTGAATCATTTCGCGAGCCTCCTGTTGTATATATTTCGTTCATTTTATGATACCAGTGTCAAAAGGTCAAAAAGCTGTTCGTGCTTGCACGATAAGGCTTTTGAACTTGGGACACGCCAAATATGAGAAAGTAGCGATTTACGCAGTAAATCAGCGGATTTCGAATATTTGGAGGATTGCGGGAGCAGCGTAGCTGCGTAGCAATCCGGGTATCAAATGAGTGTCAAAAGACCTTTTGACACTCATATCATTTTATAATGTCAGGAATAACCAGCTTATCCCCTAAAGCATGTTTGGAAAAAAGCTTTCTGTAAGACGTGCGTCACAATTTTGGCGTGCAGTTTGCAATAATGCTTTTTCAAACAGGCTCTAATGCCATAATAATTTTCTTCCTATAAGAAATCAATACCTAAATAAAATTGACACCTGCTATTTCAAACACGCTCTAGTTCCCCATCTTCGTCCTGTCATACATCTCCCTGAACTCCGTAGGCGTACAATTATTCATCAGCTTAAACATCCTAAGAAACGCCGACAGACTGGAAAAGCCTGACTTAAATGCCACCTCCGTCACACTCACTCCCGGATCCTGCAGCAACGTTTTTGCAAATTCAATTCTCTTCGATTCAAATACTTATAAAACGTAGAATCTGTATACTGCTTAAACAACCTGGAAAAATGATACTTACTGAATCCTGCCTGGGAAGCCACTCCCTCCAGGCTCAAATCTTCCGCAAAATGATTGTTAATATAATCTGTAACCAGGATAAACTTCTCCACATATTCCTTCTGCCTGCTGTTTGCTCCGTTTTCTTTCTGCTGTCCCGCTACAGTATGTGCATTTACACGCTGTCTTCCAACGCATGTAAGAATCTCAAGGAATTTCGAAATAATCATAGTTTCCAGATAGGGAGACTCACCGAAATATTCCTCTTTGATTTCCAGCATAAGCGTTTTTACTTTTTCATAAATCTGCGGATACCCCTCCGGTGTAATCAAAGTAGCCGGGGTTATAATCATAGTAAGCAAGTTCAGCTCCTTGGTAGAAATATTGTTCAGACACGGCTGAAAAATAATCCGCTCTCCGCTTTCCGGAGCAAAAAGCTCATGAAGCATACACGGACCGATAATCAGCACATCCCCCTCACGCAGATTGTATTCCTTTCCACCGCACAGTGCCTTATAGCCATTTACGATTGGCATAAGTACCTCGAAGGAGGTATGCCAGTGCGGTGGGTAATTCTCGTATTCATCATTATAATAGAGACAAACCTGCTCATCCTCCCGGAAATCTACTGTTTCATGTATTCCACTAAGCTTATGTATCATTTCCCCATGCTCCTTCCCTGTATATTCTTATTATAATGCTCCTGAGTTTCACCCTTTTACCAGAGCATGTTTGAATTTTCCCAACATATATCATTTTCCGACGGTCAGTATCAAATGTTGTCATTCAGTTCTCAAATATTGCGTTTTCAATATGTTTGTATTGTATCAAATGTTGCTTTTTTATCAATATATAGCCAAATTTATATTTTAAATCTAAATAAGTATCGTTTATCTTTGTCTATATTGCATAATTTTCTATGTTTCAAATTATATACTTTGACATGTACTTGTTTTTGTACAATTTCAGATAGCAATAATTGATAGTAAACAAACAAGAATTAGAAAGAAAACCCAGGCAATCTCTGCTATAGTAAGAATTACCAAATACGAGATCTAAATTTTTAAAAGGAGGTTCAATATGAACAAGAAACGAGCACTTTCAATATTAGTAGCTGCAGCAATGGCAGCTGGAACTCTGGCTACATCTGTACCGGTTTATGCTGATGATGTTGAAGAAATCACATGGATGTTCTGGGATGACCTGGAAGCTACGGAAGATCTTATTTCCAAAGGTTACAAAGAAGTCATTGATCGTTTCAACGAAGAGTACGATGGCAAATATCACGTAACTCCGATCACCACCAACCTGGAAGAGTATGATGGCAAGCTGAACGCACTGATCGCAGCCGGACAGACACCGGACGTTTACATCTGTAACCCTGGTCCAAACATGGACGTATATGTAAATGCAGGCGCAGCAGCTGATCTTACCGATATCCTTGAGAATCAGGAAGCAGACTGGTACGCATCCTTTACAGATGGTATCTTCGAAAGAATGACCTATGACGGAAAGATCATGGCAGTTCCTACCAACTTCGCAGCAGCCTGCGTTTACTACAACACCGAGATGTTTGCAGATGCTGGCGTAGAAGTTCCTACCACATACGACGAACTGATTGCTGCATGCCAGAAGCTTCAGGATGCCGGCTACACACCAATCTCCTGCTCCGCTGGTACCGCATGGTGCTTATCCATGATCGCCGGTTATCTGTGTGACCGTCAAGGCGTTGACCTTGCAGCTATCGCAGACCATACCGCTAACTGGACAGATGAGAACTGCATTGAAGCAGGCACCAAGTTAAAAGACCTTTCCCAATATTTCCAGGCTACAGCAGCCGGAGATTCCAACGACCAGGCTACAGCAGCTTTCTATAACGGCGAAGCAGCTATGCTGGTTCAGGGTTCCTGGGCAATCGCACAGATCAATGGTAACAACCCGGATTTCGAGTCCAAATGTGGTGTATTCCAGTTCCCTGGAATCGACGGTGCAAATGACCCGAACCGTATGATTGTTAAGACTGATAACCTTCTTATGAGCTCTACAACAGAGCATCAGGACGCAGCTATCGCTCTTATGAAAATGTTCACAGACGAGACAGCTCAGAAATACACAGCAGAAGTCGGCGGCAAATTCCCAATCGTCAAAGACCTTGAGATCGACT
>ENA-OPYU01000763-OPYU01000763.1-human-gut-metagenome-genome-assembly--contig:-NODE-763-length-12141-cov-6.326286_pt1 | contig 12141 bp, 7 predicted proteins | sample MGYA00242637_ERZ504482 | MGnify/ENA primary metagenome ERZ504482 (study PRJEB26092, sample SAMD00036237) | human gut metagenome | host: Homo sapiens | study: EMG produced TPA metagenomics assembly of...
GAAAAATCCAAAACAAAACAGGGAAAGCAGCCTTATGCGTAGTCCCCTTATTTTAGGATTATCAATGGTCCTATGCATACCGGTTGCCTATTCGCATGCAAAGTCAAGTAACATAGTGAACAATGAATCGGTTCAATCGATCCTGCAAGGACGTACTATCAAAGGTCAAATTATTGATGAGAACAATGAACCTTTAATTGGAGTATCCGTCACTGTAAAAGGCGCAAATACTATAGGAACCATCACTGACTTTGACGGAAATTATACATTGGATGTACCCGCAGGAAAAAATCAGTCTTGAAATATCTTATATAGGATATAAAACCCAAGAAATAACCATTGGCAAAAACACACAATTGAATATCAAAATGCAGCCTGATACTCAAACATTGGATGAAGTGGTAGTGGTAGGATACGGCACTGTAAAAAAGAGAGATTTGACTGGAGCTGTTGCTTCCGTAAAAAGTGAGGATATTGTCCGAATGCCAACCAGCAATGTACTAGAGGCTATTCAAGGACAGGTGGCAGGTTTGGATATCACTCGCAGTAGTGGAGAAGCCGGTTCCGGAGTGAACATGACCCTACGTGGCACACGCTCCATCAATGGTGACAATAGCCCGTTATTCATCATTGACGGCATGGAAGGCTCTTACGATGAATTGAATCCGAATGATATCGCTTCTATTGAAGTACTGAAAGATGCCTCCTCTACAGCTGTTTATGGTGCTGCCGGAGCAAATGGAGTTATCATCATCACCACCAAAACTCCTAAAAAAGATAAATTCTCCATCGATCTGGATGCCTACTATGGTTGGAATGTCATCTCCAGCTTCCCCGAAGTAAATCGTGGAGAGGATTACATTAACTTCCGCAGAGAAGCACAAAGAACGGTAGGTGCCTGGAACAGCCCGGCCGATGACGGGAATCTTTTTTCCCAGCTATATGCAAAAATATATAGACAACAATCAATGGGTGGACTGGTTTGATTTAGCTTCACAAACCGGTATCACCAATAGCTACAATCTAAGCACATCTTATTCTAATGACCGGGTCACCTCTTATTTTTCTTTAGGATATTACAATTTGGAAGGATTATTGAAAGGAGACGAACTGGAACGCTACTCGGCACGTGCCAAAATAGATTTTAAAGCCAATGAAATGGTAAAATACGGACTAAACCTATATGCCATGTATTCTGAAAATGACAAGCGTTACAGCCGTATATGGAACCGTATTCTCTGTATGCCACCATTGGGTACTCCTTATGATGAAGACGGCAATCTGGTAGACTACCCGTTGGGAGACGGCAACATGAATCCTTTGGCGGATATGGGAGAAGACCAATATGTAAATAATGTGAAGACATTGAGCGTAGCCCCACAGATTTATGTAGAATTGACTCCACTAAAAGGACTTTCATTCAAAAGTCTGTTAGGCGGATATTTCCGGAATGTGAAAGAAAGTAAGTATACCGGCACAAAATCATATCAGGGACTAGAAAGCGGACTAGTTCAGGCCACTATCCCAAACACCTTCACTTATAATTATAAATGGCAGAATATTCTGACTTATAACTTCAAAATAAAAGAGGATCACGATTTCACAATAACCGGAGTCACTGAATGGTCAAAAGACCAAAAAGAAAAAGCGACCGCCACTGCCAACAAATTTGATACGGATTCTTATCTATACCATAATTTAGGTGCCGCAACCGGTACACCCACAGTTTCTTCTTCTTATGTAGGTAGCCAAAAAATGTCCTATGTCGCCCGCATTAACTATAGCTATAAAGGACGTTACCTATTGACATTAAGCAGCCGCTGGGACGGTTCATCCATCTTGGCAGATGGAAACAAGTGGGATATGTTCCCCGCAGGAGCTATTGCCTGGCGCATTAGTGATGAACCCTTCATGCAGAATGTAAAAGCTGTTTCCAATCTGAAATTACGCGCCAGTTACGGTGTCACCGGTAATGCCGGTGCTTCAGAATACGCCACATTAGATTACAGCCGCACAGGCATTATCGGATTTCAAGATGTAGGAGTCCCTTATAGCGGTTATTCCCAATCTATCGCCAACAAGAGTCTGGGATGGGAAAAATCTTATATGACAGATCTGGGATTCGACTTGGGATTATTCAGTGACAGACTGAACGTGGCGTTCGACTGGTACCGGACAGATACTAAAGATATTTTATTCGAGAAAAACCTGCCCTATGCAACGGGAGGTTATGGCTCCTCTCCTTTCAAAATATGGTCTAATGTAGGCGAAACACGTAATACAGGTGTGGAATTAAGCATTACCAGCCGTAACTTTGTCGGACCTAAATTCCAATGGAGCACCACACTGGCATTCTCAACCAACAAGGAAGAAGTGATAAAAACAACCAGCGAAGGCCCGCTTCAGTTCGGAGACTACTACCTGATTCCCGGTGAGGCAATCAAAACTTATTACGGATACAAGTATGCCGGAATATGGGGTACAGCCGAAGCAGAAGAAGCAGCCAAGTACAGTCAGAAACCCGGACAAGTCCATATCGCAGAAAATGGTACTCCCGATTACAAACTGAATGCGGATGACTATTATGTTCTAGGAAGCGCTACACCGAAATGGTCGGGCAGTTTACTTAATAATTTCAATTATAAGAATTTCGACCTAAGCATTTTGTTGATTGCCCGGTGGGACTGGACAATCCCTTACGGTCTGACCGGATGGTATCGTACAGACGGTCTGACGCCTTCACCTACTGTATGTGACTACTGGACTCCTGAAAATCAAAGTGCCCGCTATCCCCGTCCGGATGCAAGTATTACAAACGGACAGGACCCGTATCAACAATGGGCTAATTATTTTGATGGTTCCTACTTGAAAGTAAAAACTATTTCACTAGGTTATACATTTCCCGAAAAAAATGGTTGGATGCCGTAAAGATTAACAAAATGCGTATATATTTACCGCAAACAATCCGTTCATTTTTTACAAAGTGTGACTACTTACAAAACTATGATCCCGAAAAGGGAGGAAATGATGACGACGCACCGTTGTCTAAACAATACGTATTTGGCGTTAATATCTCATTCTAAAAACTTATACTGATGAAAAAACATAAATTACTCTCTATATCAGCCGTAATCATGATGTTGTCTGTCTACGGCTGTAGCCTGGATGAATTTAATCCCTCCGGCATCTCTACAGAACAAGAATGGTCTACCCCGGCAGGCTATGAAAAGAAAGTGAACGACTGTTACTTTGACCTAGTCCGCATAGTTTATGGTCAGGCAGAAGACACCTATCTAATGGTTGCAGAAGGTGGAACAGACATTTGGCAAGATACGAATCCCGATGGTACCAACGGTAACTGGAGCAAACTACTCCGTTATGAAGATTACGGTGCTTCCAACGGTATGTTGAATGAAGGATATGCGGGTTTCTATGGTATATTGAGTGCATGTAATGCAGCTGTCCATTATGCCGACAAAGTGGAAGGTCTAAGCGAAACAAGAATCAACGAGTTGGTCAGCGAAGCAAGGTTTATCCGTGCCCATGCCTTATATAATATTGTAGAGCAATGGGGAGGTAAATACCTGCCATTGGAGCCTATGAACAGTCCTATTTCCGTTCTTCCTTGCAGTTCGGTTAATGATTTTTATAAAGTAATTCTGGAAGATCTGGAATTCGCCATGAAAAATCTTCCTATCACACAGGAAGTAAAAGGGCACGTGACACGTGCAGCCGCTTATCATTTATATGCCAAAGCCTGCCTCACCTTCTCGACCTACACAGATGGTTTAGGCAATACTACTGCCTTGACGGAAAGCGAAAGTAAAGCCTATCTGGAAAAAGCGAAGACAGCGGCAGATTATCTGATTCAAAATGCAGGCTCACTGGGGGTCAAGCTCTATGATAACGTAGAAGCTGTATTTGATGAGAACAATAACAAAAATAATGAAGAAGCACTGTTTATTGTCTGCCACTCTACCATTACGGCTTATAATCCTCGTGGAAACTATTTCAACCGTGTATGGAAACACTCCGAAGCATACAATAACAATACCTCAGGTATCTATCTTTCGGGCATGACACCCAGTTACGCCACAAATATCAACGGATACGAAGTTCCCAAACTGGCTAAAGGTAACTGCTATATGGAACCAAGCAAGTATATGCTTGATCTATATGGAGAGAAAGACGGTCGCTATAAAGCTTTCTTCAAAGACACTTATTATGTGAATAACGCTACGAACAGTACCAAGAACGGATATACATGGAACGAAGCCGATGCACAAAGATACGGTCTATCCACCAGCAGGGTCGGTAATTCTGCCTATGATATCACTTTAGGAGATACGGCTGTCTATTTATCTCGTAAGACCTATACACAAGCCGAAAGAGACGCTTGCCGCTATGCCATTTCAACTTGGAAGACAACTATGCCAATACAAAAAGTCCTCTGAAGTTTTCCCAAGTCTGAAGAAAGCAGATTGTCCTAGCCTATATGCCGGTTCAAATGCCTCCAAACCTTATTCCTCAGCAGACTGTATTGTTTATCGTTTAGGAGGAAACCTACTTGCTATCAGCCGAAATTGACTGGAGATTAGGCAACAACCAAAGTGCTGCCGAAAGACTGAACATACTTCGGAACCGTGCCTGTAAAGGACATGACCATAGTATGGATATCACAGCTTCGGAAGTTACCCAAGATTTCTTGTTGGATGAATATGCGCGTGAAATGATAGGTGAATGGAACCGTTGGATGACCTTGAAAAGATTCCGTGCTTTCGAGAGCCGTATCACAAAAGCTAACCCGCAAATCACAAAATTCGATAAGAACATTCACTATTTACGCCCCATTCCCACAGCCGAATTATTGCTGATTGATAATGCTAATGAATATCAGAATCCGGGATATTAACCGGTAATGGCAAATATCATTAATAAAAAGACAGCTTGGATAAAATTCACTATCCAAGCTGCTTTTTTAAGAGGAATACTTCACTTACTGAACCATCCCCCTTCTGACCTTAAATTATTCACAAAAGGACTACCGCAAATAAGCAAACAATAATTATCAGCTTTCTTTTTGAACGAACCTATATTACTTAAAATTCAAATATTGCCGGTTTCCCGATACCCCATTCTGTTTTGCAGGACAGAAACGGAAGGAGAACGACATACGTTCAGCCGGAATCAAATAAGGCTGATGAGGATAAGCCCCCCAACTGGTGTCACCACCCACTCCCATCTGTTTCAGGTCAATGTTCCATGTCACCATATCCTTGAACTGGATATCAGATAAATGACGCTGCGATTTACGAAGACCTGGCTCATCTAAATCTTCTGTAGGGAACAGATAAGCACTGGTGCTGACATAAGGCTGTCCGACAACCATCAATCCCTGTCCGGCGGTATCTGTCAGGCTCATCCAACGGACTTCAGTCTTATTACCGTTTTCCTGCGGACGGTCATACGGGAAATACTGATCGGCCACACTTCCCTTGTACAGACCTACATAAGAAGAAGTATTCCGGTCTATATAATTCTCATGAGGACCACGTCCCAGCCATTCCATCTGACTAAACTGCCTGTTCAGTGTAATACTAACCCCCATCCGAGGCAATAAAGGCAATGTATCGTTACCCGGAATGAAAGTACAGTTCACATCCAAATACCCTTTTCCCGAAAAATGATAGGTAACGATAAAATCAGACTCTCCTACAGGCAACTTATAATGAGAAACAACCTCATAAACTTCTTTACCCAACGCCCTTTTGTTTCATGGACAACAGTTTTGCCTGACGCCCCGCATCACGCCACGGACGCAAGGTTTTATTCATGCCATTTCCCATATCATTATCCGTCACAGGACGCCAGAAATTAGGACGTAAAGCTTCTTTTATCAGTTCCGTACTTCCCTCTTTATAAGAAATCAAAGCACCGGTTTCCTTATCAAAACCTACGCTCAGATTACCGGCTGTAAGTGTCAACAACGAAGCCGCATCATCTGCTATCACCGGTGAAGACTGAACCTCAGCAACAAACGGCTGATAAAATGGAAGACTCACCTGGGCATCAGCCAGTTTTGTTCCGGCTTTCAGCAGACCATCCTCATTTTTCAAACTGGCATAGAAATTCAAGAAATACTCCACACCGGGTTTTACCTGTATGGCTGGAAAAGAAGTCTTAAACTTACCCGTCTGCCGAGGAGCCAGGGATACATTATCAATAGTTCCGGTAGCCAAAAGTTCACCATTCCCCTCCAGCTTCCAAGTAAAATTGAAATCACTTAAATCCGTAAAGAAGTACTTGTTACGTAACTCTACCCATCCCTCATGATAATCCAATAAAGAGAATGCTATATTTTGATATACTTTTTTTCACTTCATGGATATGCGGCTTCAAGGTACGGTCGGCGGCAATCAGACCGTTCATACAGAAATTGGCAGAACTTGGAGTACCTTTCGGAGCCAGGTCACCTCCGTATGCCCAATAGAATTTTCCATCCGGCGTCTTTGCATACAAGCCCTGATCTACCCAGTCCCAGATATGTCCGCCCTGTAAAGAGGGATATTTCTCTATCACATCCCAATAATCCTGAAGATTTCCTTCACTGTTGCCCATAGCATGGGCATATTCACATAGAATCAGCGGTTTGGACGGAAGATAGAGAGAATGATTGATCAATACATCTATCTTTTTATACATTGGACAGAAAATATCGGTATAAGGTCCCTTTATTCCGTCTTCCGAATGCACGGGACGCTGTGAACGGTCATTGGCATGTACCCATTTATAGGTAGCCGCGAAGTTACATCCCTCACCGGTTTCATTACCCAATGACCAGATAATGACACAAGGATGGTTTTTGTCACGCTCGAACATACGTTCCGTGCGGTCTATGAAAGCTTTCTCCCATTCGGGCTGGTTAGCTAGGCATTGATCGGGCTTATATCCCATGCCATGGCTCTCGATATTGGCCTCATCAACCACATACATACCATAAATATCACATAATTCATACCAGCGGGGATCGTTGGGATAATGAGAGGTTCGTACACTGTTGATATTATTCTCTTTCATCAATTGAATATCACGCAGCATGGATGCCTCATCTACCACATGACCGTTATAAGGATCGTGTTCGTGTCGGTTTACTCCTTTTATATAGACCGGCTTGCCATTTATCAGCAATTGAGCATGTTTGATTTCGGATTTACGGAAACCGACGTATTGGGAAATATATTGTTCCGGTTTGCCATTTACACGCAAAGTAATCAGCAATCTATACAGATTTGGTTTCTCCGCACTCCATAACAAAGGTTCTCTCACTTCCTTTTTAAAATGAAGTTCCCGATCGGCAGCATTCCAACGCTTACGCTCATTGTAGATACTTTTACCCGATTTCTCCAACAGGCTTACTTCCACTTCAGCCCCTTTTATTTTACCTTCTCCTGCTTTGCCCAACTCTACAAAAAAGATGAAAGTCAGCATTCTTGTATTCCCCGTCAAGATCGGTAACCACTTCATAGTCACGCACATGAGTTGCGGATCGGGCATACACATAAACATCACGCTGTATGCCGGCAAAACGCCAGTAATCCTGATCTTCCAGATAGTATCCGTCACTGAACTTGAAAACCTGTACGGCTATTTCATTCTCCCCTTGTTTTACATACGGCGTAATATCAAACTCCGAAGGTGTTTTGGAATCCTGAGAGTAACCTACTTTTTCACCATTCACCCACACATAAAAAGCAGAAGCCACTCCTCCGAAATAAAGAATAATCTGACGTTTATTCCAATGGGCAGGAATAGTAAAAGTACGTCTATAAGAGCCAACCGGGCTGTTTTCCACTGCAATCAATGGTGGATTCTTCTTTATACCATACCCACTGCCTACATAAAAAGGATAGCCGAACCCTTGAAGCTCCCAATTGGAAGGAACTTTAATATCATCCCAACCTGAAACATCATATCCTTTTTGGAAGAAGTCCATCGGTCGTTCATCCGAACGGGGTACAAAATGAAATTTCCATGTTCCGTTCAAGGATTGGAAGTAAGGAGATTGTGATTTATCACCCTGCAATGCCAATTCTTTAGTGGGGTATCCCATAAAATTAGCCGCCGAAGGCAGACGATTGATATGAAGCACATCAAAATTCTCCCAATCATTATCCGAACGGGGGTATTTGTTTCTACGCACTTCTACATTGTCTGTGCTCGTTTCGTTAGCGCTCCTGTTTACCGGAGCGCCGTCATATTGGGATTGTGCCATACCTGCCAACGACAAAGATATGGCAATCCCTGTCAATATAGAACGAATTTTCATCATAAATATATCTTTTAATAAATTCGGAGTATCCGCATACTGATTTTTACTTCCACTATCATTGATCCAACAACAATCGCAAAATCAAAGCAGAAGACCAACCAAAGTTGGGTGCATTCAACACTTCACCTGTCAGTGGATTGTAGTTTTCATGAATCGGTCCGTCGGTCATCAGTCCTTGAGCATGTGCCATGAACTTGCGAGTCAGCAAGTCGGCTTCCTCCACATATCCGTAGCGCTTCAATCCGGTTATACCAAAATATACCTGGTTAAACCAAACCGGACCACGCCAATAACCGAAAGTAGGACGCAATGCAGGATGACTTACATCAAGAGTACCTAGCGGCAGGTAAGAGTTGAAATGTTTTTCATCCATCATGATGTTCTTCACACTCTCGGCTTGTTCCGGGGTAGCAATACCTGCCCACAAAGGCAACCACCCCTCAGCCCCCATCACCTTGACAGGTGTACGGTCATTCAAACGAATATCATAAAAGAAACCACTCTCGCTGTCATACATTTTAGTCTGTACATACAGCTTGATTACCTCAGCCTCCTTAGCCAACTGTTCAGAAAGCTCTTGCTTTCCCAAGATAGAAGCCATTTCCGAAAGTGTCAGTTTATCTACATAAAGGAAGGAATTCAAACAAATATTCTCCTGATCCATCGACCAAGCTTTCTCCATCTCATTCTTTAGCATCCGGGTGTCATCAAAACGCACACCGTTATCCATGCCGCTCTCCCAAGCCGCCGCAATCAGTGTACCATCAGTAGAACCATATTCGCAAATGCCATTGTGATCGTGGTCACGCTCAGCATACCACCATTGATGGAACCTATACAATTTATCAAATATTTCGTCCAAAAACGCTTTGTCTCCTGTAACCTTATAGACATTCATGGCTCCCCATGATGCTATAGGAGGTTTGGAGTCGCGCCAATTGTTACGTACCTTATTATAACCGATAAAATCAGGAACCATACCATTCTCTGCTTGATAATCGAACAAAGAAAGCATTTCACTCTTGGCCCCCTCAGGATTGTAGTACACATTACCCGATGCAATTTGCCAAGCATCCCACGACCAACATCCACCGATGAATCCTATATAAGAAGGGAAACTACAACCATGGAAGATATCACCAGCCGGAGTACGCCAATTGGAGTTTAACGTCATCAATGCTTTCACAGCAATGTTCCTGTAAGCGTTTTCTTTCATATAAGGACTGTCGGCAGATAGTACCCGTTGAAGCCCCTGATTCCAACGCTGCGCATTGTCGGCAAAACATTGATCAAAAGGTATGGACTTTATTGCAACATACTCCTTATCTGCCTCTTCGCCTTTCAAGGTCAGTGTCTGGCTGTATTCCGAAGTATAACTTTTGCCGGATTGCAGCAAATAGTCACTCTTCTCAACAACTCGCAAACTGTCGTTCCCCACAGTCATCACTTCATCGGCTGTATGGAAAAGCACGGTAGCCGTCACTTCGTCTACCGGCGGTTCGTTACGCAATGTGATAATCTGGCGATTGGTTCCCCAACGGCGACCGTAGAACGGACAATGGAACCGGACGCCCTTATCCACCTTAGAGGCAATAGTATTCTCTTCGAAAACACCGCCACTCCAAGTCAGCGACACATTCAAAGGTGTGTCACTAAGATTCGTAATAACAGAACGTACAAAAGCAGTGCGTGAAGTAGCAAAACACAACTCAGTAGTGAATTCCAACTGCGCATCTTTAAAATGTTGTATCAACTTTCCGGGTAGATACTTGGCAGTCTGCATATTGCGAACCAAGTCGTACTTTTCACCATTGACCACCAACGTAGGCTGTGCCAACGTTTGGGCAATCCATCCTCTTCCATGCATCGTCATAGGGCCGATGAAGGCACCCGCAAATGCCCTGCTTTGATTTACTGGCAACGCATAGCCACTCCATGCACCCAGATCAGAGAACAAATTGAGATCCCCATCTACAGATTGTTCCGGTACATTTTTCACATTCAACAAATTGGGAAAATCTTCCTGTGTCGTAAACAGGGACTTTTCTGGCTGTGTAGCGACCGGGGTACATGCCCCCAGCCAAAGAATGCTACACATTCCATATATAGGAAATAAATGTTTCATAAACGGTTCTTCCAAAATTATACAAACAAGATTACTTGCTATAGTTCGGATTCTGCTCCCAATCAGGATTCAACAGAAATTCACTATGAGGAATAGGAAACAACTGGTGCTTGGTATCTACATAATTCTCAACAAATGGTTTATTGTGAGCTTTCAGCGTTTCTTCTACAATACCCCAGCGAACCAAGTCATACCAGCGTGAACCTTCCAATGCCAACTCGCAAGGACGTTCTTTGTCTTGCAGATGTTTCAAGACTTCGGCTTTACCCATGGTAAGCGGCAATGCCGGTACATTGACACGTGCACGAACCTTATTTATTATGTTAATGGCCTCTGTTGTTTCACCCTTGTCATTTAGACATTCTGCATAAAGCAGCAATACATCGGCATAACGGATAACGGAAACATTAAAGAAACTATAGTCCCAATAATCACTCATACCCTCGGTATAAGTAACATATTTGTGCCAGAAGATTTCTCCTTCTTTGTGGTAATCCTTAAAGGATTTTCCATTCTCATAATAAAAGGGACGACACTCGGGATCGTCAAAAATAAGCGTATGAAGTGCACGGTCGCTAGACTTACCGTCTATAGTCTTATCAGCCAATAACGTCTGACACATCCAGTCCGTAGGATAAGCTTCTTCATATGCATCCAGTCCAGCCATAGGTCCCAAATGAACAGTAAACAAGTTATATTCATACTGTCCGCCTGAACGGTCTCCGGTAAACTGGATCTCAAAAAGAGACTCTTTATTGTTCTTGTGCATACCGTCAAAATTATCAGCCCAATTCTCCATCAAGCCAAAAAGACTTCCTTCTTTATCAATGATCTTCTTGAATTCAACTTCGGCTTTACTCAATTCTTTGCGGAACATATAGAACTTACCCAAAAGAGCCGCTGCCGTATAACGCGTGACACGTCCTTTTTCACTTTCCTCATAACTTTCGGGAAGGTCGTTCTGTACTTCTTTCAGTTCGGTCTCAATCAGACTTACCAATTCTCCCGGATTGGCCTGTGGCGGATAGAACTCTTCATCCGTACCTACCAATGCCTCCTTATAAATAGGAACTCTCTCACCAAAGTTCACATACAAACGATAATAAAAGTAAGCACGCAAAAAACGAGCTTCGGCTATGGACTGCTTCTTCAAGGCATTGAGTGATTCCGAGTCACCAGGTACAGTGGGAATGTTGGTCAAACATTGATTGGCATAGTTAATACCTTTATACAAATTAGTCCACTCCGTCTTGACTACGGAGTTAGTGGGTTCCACATTGAATGATGAAATATTCATCCAACTCGTCACATCATCTCTGTGGGTAATCTCATCACTTCTGTATCCGTCTATTACTATATAGCGTTCAAACGGTATCGCCCAAGATGCATTCGGCTGCAAAGCTCCGTATACACTAGTCAATCCTTTCATAATATCCCCTTCACTCTTCCAGAAAATACTAGGTGATAAAGCATTGGGATTAGAGTCTTCATCCAAGAAATCAGTGCAAGAGGAAAAAGACATTCCGCTCAGAAGAGCTGCATATAATAATATGTTTTTGAATTTCATAATCTTCGTATTAAATTTAATTAGAAACCGAATTTAAGACCCATCATAAAGTCACGACTCAAAGGAATGGCTGCATAGTCGTATCCCATCTGTCCGACTGAAGAACCGGTTGAAGGATCA
>ENA-OPYU01000764-OPYU01000764.1-human-gut-metagenome-genome-assembly--contig:-NODE-764-length-12139-cov-2.131036_pt1 | contig 12139 bp, 15 predicted proteins | sample MGYA00242637_ERZ504482 | MGnify/ENA primary metagenome ERZ504482 (study PRJEB26092, sample SAMD00036237) | human gut metagenome | host: Homo sapiens | study: EMG produced TPA metagenomics assembly of...
ATGGGTGAATTTATGGAATCAGAACAATCCCCATTAATTGAGACTAAGGCTACGAGTGAGACTTTTAGTGTGACAGGATATGATAACACATTCTTAGTGGAAGAAAATAAAAAAGGTTCTTATCAACAAATCACCTACAAATATTCCTACTGGTTATTACTTTTGTGATATCTATATTGTTAGAAAAAATGGTGACCCTTCCGGACGGAACCCTGGGAGTAACTAAAGAGTCTCCAAAATGTGGATTTGATCCGAACTCAATTGGTGGGGGACTGCGAGGTTGTGCGGTAGATGGTCAAACAGGTAATAGATTCTATATGAAAACGGCTGCATATCAAGTTAAATATGATATGCTGGGGCGTCAGTGGAATCGATGGGATCCCAGTTTGAATGCTTTGGTTTGGAATTACGCTTATATTTATTAAACGTTACTGTTTGTGCAGGCTAAACGATGATCATGGCCTGGATATAAGGTTTGATGGTCGTTTGTTTAGTCTGTACTAGGTTTGCTATCCGGTAATTTTAGTAATAACATAAAAATTAGTGATGAGGATGTTGAGAATTTCTTTGTTTTGTATTGTTATATACTGATTGATATGTCTCTCACTCATGGATTGATTTACAATGTCTGTATATTTGCCTCCTTTTTCAAGGTAACCAATGGAACTTGATAAATAGAAATGTTTTGTTTGTAAATACTCGATATCTAATGATATTTGATAAGTCGTTAACTTATGGGGGTATAAATCTATATTTGCACCTTTGACTCCTTTGTTTGTAATTCGAAAAAGCTAAGCCGTTTTCTAATTTAAATACTTGTGCGTTCAGATTAGAGATACATGATAATAGATTAACATACAAGAGCAAACAGTTTCTCCTAGGGAAAACTAAAGTTTCGTAAGCACAAAACTAAGGTTTCCTCATGAGGAAACAAATGTTTCCTAGCGGAAAACTTTTGTTTTATACTAAGAAAAACTATAAATATCAATTAATCAGTTTTTTAGATGATATATGAAGCATGATCAAATAGATAGCTTGCCGGCTAAGCAATGTCTCCGTCTTCTGCCGCTTCTTGAAAAAGATAGGACTAATAATGCGGTTGGCGAGTAGGGGACGATGGTGTTTTGTGATTGAAAAGTAGTAAATGGTGGTAGATACGAGCCAATAGTGGTAGATGCTATTTATCTACCACCACTCGATAAATAACTTATGACCAATTGCTTATAGCTATAGTTGTAGGTGTGGTAGATGATTTGATGAAAAAAAATCCCGGATAGCGTTTAATCTACCCGGGATTATATATAATGTATAAGACCTTATCTTAGTCTCTGTACTCCCTGCGAGGTCCGCGATCACCACGATCTTGACGAGGACCACGGTCTCCACGGTCTGGACGAGGTCCACGCTCACCTCTTTCTGGTCTTGGTGGACGTTCCTCGTAACCTTCCGGTTTCGGAAGCAATACCTTGCGGGAAAGTTTGAACTTGCCTGTCTTCGGATCGATATCAACCAACTTGACAGAAACCGTATCGCCTTCCTTCAAGCCGGCTTGCTCAACGGTCTCCAGACGTTTCCAGTCGATCTCGGAAATGTGAAGCAAACCATCCTTGCCCGGCATGAACTCAACGAACGCACCATAAGGCATGATAGAGGAAATCTTTCCTTCATAAACCTCTCCGATCTCAGGAACAGCCACGATACCTTTGATCGCCTTGACAGCCGCGTCGATCGTAGCCTTATTCGTGCCGGAGATCTCGATCTTTCCTACGCCGTCTACCTCATCGATAGATACCGTAGCTCCCGTCTTCTCTTGGATACCTTGGATGATCTTACCGCCCGGGCCGATTACCGCACCGATGAATTCTTTACCGATAATCATCGTCTCGATACGAGGTGCATGAGGTTTCAAATCCTCGCGAGCTTCCGGTTGAGCCTCCAATATCTTGCCCAAGATATGCATACGACCCTCTTTCGCTTGAGCCAAAGCATTCTCAAGGATCTCGTAAGACAAACCGTCTACCTTGATATCCATCTGGGTAGCCGTGATACCGTCTTTCGTACCCGTTACCTTGAAGTCCATATCACCCAAGTGATCCTCGTCGCCTAAGATATCAGACAAGATGGCGTAGTTCGTACCCTTGTTCTCGGAGATCAATCCCATAGCGATACCGGATACCGGTTTCTTCATCGGAACACCTGCGTCTCTCAACGCCAAGGTACCGGCGCAAACCGTAGCCATAGAAGAAGAACCGTTAGACTCCAAGATATCGGAGATTACACGTACTACATACGGATAGTTGTCCGGGATCATACGTTTCAGCGCACGGTGAGCCAAGTTACCGTGTCCGATCTCACGACGGCCTACACCACGTGTTGCTTTGGCCTCGCCTGTGGAGAACGGGGGAAGTTATAATGTAAAAGGAAACGCTCGTATCCATGGTTCAATACGTCGTCTATCATTTTCTCATCAGACTTCGTACCTAAAGTTACCGTAGATAAAGACTGAGTCTCTCCACGTGTAAAGATAGCGGAACCGTGAGGACCCGGCAGGCAATCTGTCTCGATCCAGATCGGACGGATCTCGGTAGTCTTACGACCGTCCAAACGCTTGCCCTCATCAAGGATGGCACGGCGCATAGCCTCTTTCTCTACATCGTGATAGTAGCGACCGATCATTTCCAGTTTCTCGTCCGTCAACTCCTCCTCGGAGAATTGAGCCTTGTATTCCTCTACGATTTTCTCGAATGCCTCGCTGCGTTCGTGCTTGCCGCTACCGGATGTGGCTACGGCGTAAGCCTTGGCGTAACATTTGTCGTGTACGTCCTTGCGCAACTCGTCATCGTTTACCTCGTGGCAATATTCGCGTTTTACCAATTTGCCGCAAGCCTCGGATAATTCCAATTGAGCCTTGCATTGTACCTTGATAGCCTCGTGAGCGACCTTGATAGCCTCAAGCATCTCAGATTCCTGAACCTCGTTCATCTCACCCTCAACCATCATGATGTTGTCTATGGTAGCGGCAACCATGATGTCGATATCAGCTTTCTCCAATTCCGCGGAAGTTGGGTTGACGATGTATTTTCCATCCGTACGAGCTACGCGAACCTCAGAGATCGGTCCGTTAAAAGGAATATCAGAAACTGCCAAAGCGGCGGAAGCGGCCAAACCTGCTAATGCGTCCGGCAAATCTTCGCCATCCGCGGAGAACAATATAATATTTACATATACCTCAGCGTGGTAGTTGTCCGGGAAAAGAGGACGCAACGCACGGTCTACTAAACGAGATGTGAGGATTTCATAATCAGAAGCTTTTCCTTCTCTTTTTGTAAAACCTCCGGGGAAACGTCCAAAAGCGGAGTATTTCTCTTTGTATTCTACTTGCAACGGCATGAAGTCAACACCCGGGTTCGCATCTTTAGCGGCACAAACAGTGGCGAGCAACACGGTGTTGTTCATACGAACGGTAACCGCTCCGTCCGCCTGTTTGGCCAAATTTTCCCGGTTTCGATGGTAATGGTTCTTCCATCACCTAACTCGATCGTCTTGTTAATTGGATAAGCATAATCTTTTTTCTTATTTTTCTATCTGTCAAAAAATTGGTGCAAATGTAATGAAAGTTTACCTGTAATTGCATGAAAATGAAAAGAAATAACAGTCTTGAAATACTTTTTTTGAAAAAAGCCTTGAAGAAATACGGAATAATAGTGCCACAATTGTAAAATAATGTATATTTGCACCGGATTAGTAATATAGACAAACTGGAATAATGAAACAAATATCTACGAATTTACTAGCTGTGCTGTGTGTTATGTTGCTTTTGTTCACGGCTTGTAAGAAGAATTCTGATTTTACGGTGGAAGGTGTAGTGTCCGGCGCTGATGGCCCAGATGATGTATCTGGAGAATGTAGGTGTGTCGACGGTAGAGTTGATGGACTCCGTAAACTGACGGCGGCCGGTAAATTCAGCTTTACGAAGCCTCGTCCGGCATTCCCGGATTTTTGATCGCTTGCGTCTGAATAACCAATTGATCAACTTCTCGGTAGATTCTACGGAGACGATCTCGTTCGTGGCCGATGCCGGGACTTTCGCTACTTCTTATAGCGTGGAGGGCTCAGAGAATTGCAAGGCGATCAAGAATATTACCTTGGCTCAATTAGACGCGAACCAAGCGATCCATCGTTTACGGAAAGAGTCTGAGTCCGGTCTGTTGGCGGATTCCGTATATTCCCGTCAGGTGCTCGAGGCCGCCGAGGCTTATAAGGACGTGGCTCGTAAGTATATTTATTCCGCCCCGATGTCCGCTGCCGCTTACTTTGCCTTGTTCCAGCAAATCGACGGCTTGCTGTTCTTCGATTTGTATGACAAGAACGACTCGAAGGCTTATGGTGCCGTAGCCACCAGCTTCGATCACTATTATCCGGAAAGCCCTCGTGCTAAGCATCTGTATAACTTGGCTCTTCAATCGATAAAAGGTGATTCGTAGCCAGCGCCCCGATGGACTTGGATAAGGTGGAGAAGAAAGAGGTTAGTTTCTTGGATATCGAGTTGCCGGATGTACATGGGGAAAACACGAAATTGTCTTCTGTCGCTACAGGTAAGGTGGTGTTGATCAACTTCACGGCCTATATGTCCGAATGGTCTCCTGCCTTGAATATGGAATTTGGCGATTTATATACGAGGTACCACGATAAGGGCTTGGAGATTTACCAGATCTCTTTGGATAATGATGTCCACTTCTGGAAGAACGCCGCTTCTAATTTACCTTGGACTTGCGTGCGTGATCCACAGTCTGTTTACTCTCAGACCGCGGCGTTGTATAACGTGAAACAGCTTCCGGCGATCTTTATCTTGGATCGCAAGGGAAACTTGGTTAAACGGGTGGACGACGTGAAGAAACTTGAGGCTGACATCAAGTCCGTATTGTAAAATGTTCATGATTTAATCATCAGATTTATATGTTATAAAGCACTTTCGTAAACTTGTTCATCTTAGAAAGATAACCTAACTTTGCGGAGTCTTGAAATGATAAAAAGGGAGTTCCGGCCATATGACTTGGTCGGGATTCTTTTTATTATGCGATAATCAATCAATATTAATATAAAGAATAAGGAGGATTTAATATGGCTGTTAGTTATATGACAAAGGACGGCTACGATAAGATTTTAGCTGAAATCAACTATTTGGAGACCGTGAAGCGCCCTGAAATATCAGCCCAGATCGCTGAGGCGAGGGATAAGGGTGACTTATCTGAGAACGCTGAGTACGATGCCGCCAAAGAGGCTCAAGGTATCATGGAGGCTAAGCTTGCGCAGTTAAAAGGTTTGATCTCAAACGCCCGTCTGATCGATGAGAGTCGTGTGAAAACAGATGAGGTTCAGATTTGAACAAGGTGAAATTAAGAATACGAAGAATAACGCTGTCATGACCTACACGTTGGTATCGGATTCGGAGGCTAACCTAAAAGAAGGAAAGATCTCCGTAAGCACGCCGATCGCCCAAGGTTTGATGGGAAAGAAGGTAGGGGATGTCGTTGAGATCCGTGTACCTTCCGGCTTGATGACGTTTGAGATTATGGATATTTCAATTTAAAAACAGAAAGACGTATGGCAACTATTTTCAGTAGAATCGTGGCGGGTGAGATCCCTAGCCACAAGGTTGCGGAAGACGATGAGTTTTTTGCTTTCCTCGATATCAATCCGGTAGCCTTGGGGCATACCTTGGTAATTCCCAAGAAGGAGGTCGATTATATCTTTGATATCGATGATCCGATGCTGGGACGGATGGTAGCTTTCGCTAAACGGGTAGCTCGTGCCCAAGAGACCGCTATCGAGTGTAAGCGTGTAGGGTTGGCTGTCATGGGCTTGGAAGTGCCCCATGCGCATATCCATTTGATTCCTATCACGAAGGAGTCCGATATGTATTTCGGCGGGAAGAAATTGGCTGTAAGCCAAGAAGAATTTGGCCGAGATCGCCGCTAAGATTAGAAAAGAATTCAAATAATTGAATATAATTTTTTAATTATAAAAAACTTGGTTATATTTGTACCCGCTGTTTTATGCGTGACAATATCATGCAAAGGGGACAGCAAATCATTAATATGATTCATTAGTGGTTTTTACTCATAAATTTGTTAACCTTAGAAGAAAGGCCCCTCTGTGACAGAGCGGCCTTCTTTTTTTTGAAACACACAATAAACATTATAAACTACTAAATCTATATCTTCATTTTACGCCTTCGGTATAAGGTTAAGGGAGCCAAACGGCATTCCTGTTCCAATCGTGTACACCGTTCCAATAATTATGCCAGTCATATAGCATACCGGATTGATGGATATATACACCACATAATATAAAGGAGATAAGCCATAAGGCTAATAATATCCATCTTGCTTGCGTCGGTAAGGGGCGTACCTTGAATAATTGGCTGCAAATAGCGTATATCAAGGAGAATATGGGGATACCGATGAATAAGATTGTCCCTATGCATCCCATGATTGCCATTGACAACGGTGCTCCGTTTATCAAGTCCGCTCCGAACGGAGAGAGGTTATAGATGAGTCCGGCCCCACCCATGAGCAACGCGAATGTTACGACTACCAGAATGAATACGACTAGTACTAGCGGTGGCAACAGGAAGATTCCGGCCAATATGATGAAAAACTTCAGGATGAACCCGATGACCAGAACGAAAACATCCGCCAGCTTTTGGAAGAAGTTCCTCGGCTTATCCGAGCTGATAAAGTCGTTCACGTTATTGCTGACTTTCTCGAATCCATCTGTCACGGTCTTTCCGATATTCTCCACCGTCACGCTTTGTCCGCGCATCTCGAGTTTCTCGGTCGCCGTACGTGCCATCGGTACGATGATCCACAACAAAAATGTAAAGCGGAACCGTGATTCCATAGAAGAACATCAGAAGGAAAAGCACGATACGTACGGCAGTCGGGTCCCAATCCATGTAGGCGGCGAAACCTCCGGCGACACCTCCCAGAATACGGTTATCCGGGTCACGCATCAAGCGTTTCTTGGTCGTCTGGGTATGAGTCTCCTGTTGTTGTGCCCGGTAATTATCCTCGTGGTCGGTGCTTTTCTCTTCCTCCTCGAAAATCTCTTCCGGCTTACCCATCCGTTTGATCACTTCCTCTACCTGCTCGATCGTGATGACCTCGTAGCCTAAGCGGACACGCTCGTTAAGAAGTTCCGAGATACGCATCTCGAAATCATCCATGATCTCATCCGAACCCTCTTCTTTGCGGAAGTGGATGCGCAGGTTAGACAGATATTTGTCTAATAATTGGTATGCGTCTTCGTCAATGTGGAAAACTGTGCCTCCCAGATTAACAGTAAGTGTCTTCTTCATCACTCTTTCGTTTTAATTGTTTCTGATGTGGTTTATTGTATCATTTAGTTCCTGCCATGAAGCCTCCAGCTCGCCGAGGAATAGTTCTCCTTTCTCGGTCAGTTGGTAATACTTGCGTGGCGGTCCTTGCGTAGATTCTATCCACTGATAACTTAATAGCTCGCTATTTTTAGTCGGGTTAAAAGAGGATATAAAGTGCCTTCCACAACGATCAACTTCGCTTCTTGTAACTTCTGAATGATATCAGAGGTGTAAGCGGGTTCCTTTTTGAGAAGCAGGAGGATGCAATATTCCAGCGTCCCTTTCCTCATTTGTGATTTTACGTTCTCTGCATTCATCTCTTTTAATTTTATGCTACAAATGTATGTATTACATATGTACTATGCAATACATGCTACTATGAATTATTATTATTTAACCGAATACTTGCACAAAAAGAGCAATTATGTGTCAAAAAAAGGAACTGATGTCGTGTCTTTTAGAAGAGAAAAGCGTACTTTGCGGTATCAATTCAAATAAGGAATTATGATTTATTATCATTTCGCCGAGTTAATACACCGTCAGGCAGAGAAATATGGGAACCGTACAGCGTTGAAACATAGAGATAACGCTACGGGGAAATGGTTGAAGATTTCTTGGAGGGAGTTTTCCGATAAGGTTATGCTTACGGCCAAGGCGATGGCTGAGTTCGGGATAAAGGTACAAGAGAATATCGGAGTTTATTCCCAGAATATGCCTCAGTGTTTATATACGGACTTCGGTGCGTATGGTAACCGGGTGGTTTCCATCCCGATGTATGCGACGAATTCTCCGGGACAAATCGAGTACATCATCAATGACGCTAAGATCCGCACGTTGTTCGTGGGTGAGCAATTGCAGTATAATAACGCTTTCAAGGTACAGAAGGACTCTAAGTATTTGGAGCGTCTGGTTGTCTTTGATCCGGCGGTCAAGATGAATCCGGAAGATAAGACGTCCATTTATTTTGATGATTTCTTGCGCTTGGGGGATAACGCGCATGCGGAGAGCACGGTGAAAATACGTATGACGGAAGCCGTTCCGGAGGATCTGGCTACCATTATATATACGTCCGGTACGACAGGTGAGTCGAAAGGCGTAATGCTTCCTCATTCTTGCTATCTGGAGGCGATGCGGATACATGATGTACGTCTGCCTCTGGTAACCGACAAGGATCTATCCATGAGTTTCTTGCCAATGACTCATATCTTCGAGAAAGCTTGGTGCTATTATTGTCTCCATAAAGGGGTTACGATCGCTATCAACCAAGACCCGAAAATGATCCAGAAGACATTGCCGGAGGTTCATCCTACCTTGATGTGCAATGTGCCTCGTTTCTGGGAGAAGGTGTATGCGGGCGTGCATGAGAAGATCAACTCCGCCTCTCCGGCCATGAAGAAGATTTTCTTGGATGCGATCGAGACTGGGCGAAGGTATAATCTGGAGTATAAGAATAAAGGTATTCCGGCCCCGTGTAGTCTGAAGTTGAAGTTCCAATTTTACAATAAAACGGTTTTTACCTTATTGAAGAAGGTATTGGGTATTGAGCGTGGACGGTTTTTCCCGGTGGCGGGCGCTCCGTTATCGGATACGATTAATGAGTTCTTGCAGTCTGTGAATATCCCGATCGCTTATGGCTATGGACTGAGCGAGACGACGGCTACGGTTTGTTTCTACCCGGAGATCGGATTCCAGTTTGGTTCTATTGGTGAGGTAATGCCGGGAGTTCAAGTGAAAATAGATCCGGGGAATAACGAGATCTTGGTGAAAGGCAAGACCGTGATGTCCGGGTATTATAATAAACCGGAGGAAACGAGGAAGGCTTTCACCGAGGATGGTTTCTTCCGTACCGGCGACGCTGGTCGTTTGGAGGGTAATACGTTATTCTTTACGGAACGAATCAAGGATTTGTATAAGACTTCAAACGGAAAATATATCGCCCCGCAAGCGATCGAGATGGTGATGAGCGGTGATAATTATATCGAGCAAATCGCTGTTATCGGCGATCAACGTAAGTTCGTGAGCGCCTTGATCGTGCCGGCTTATCCATTGTTGGAGAAGTATGCCGGGGAAAAAGGCATCTCGTTCGAGAGCCGGGAGGAGTTGGTGAAGAACAAGGATATCATTCGTTTCATCGAGGCTAGGGTAGAGGAGCACCAGAAGAACTTGGCTTCTTACGAGAAGATCAAGCGCTTTACCTTGTTGCCGGAACCCTTCATGATGGGATGCGAGCTGACGGATACGCTAAAGTTGCGCCGTCCGGTCGTATTGCAGAAGTACGCTACCGAGATAGAGGCGATGTACGAGGAATAACGAGTTTGTCGGCTATCAACTATTTCTTATCTTCGCGGTAAATTTAAAAAAGAAAAGAACATATGATCACATCAGACCAACTACATGACGTGTTGGAGCGCGATAAGGCGCTGAGGGGGATATCTTTGACATCGATAGCAAGACCATTCAGTTAGAAGAGGAGGAGCTACGTACGCAAGACCCCGGTTTCTGGGAAGACGCCAAACGCGCGGAAGTCCAGATGAAGAAAGTAAAGGAGCTAAAGAAATGGATCGAGCTTTACGGTGAGGTACATGCGGCGGCTGAGGAGCTAGAGTTGGCTTACGAATATGTAAAGGAAGAGATTATCACCGAGGAAGAGGTGGACGCGGCTTATAAGAAGGCCCTTCATTTACTGGAAGACTTGGAGTTCCGCAATATGCTTCGTGACGAGGCCGATCAAATGAGCTGCGTGCTCAAGATCAACTCGGGTGCCGGTGGTACCGAGAGCCAAGATTGGGCTTCCATGTTGATGCGTATGTATCAGCGTTGGGCTGAGAATAACGGTTATAAGATCTCTATCGCCAACTATCAGGAAGGGGATGAGGCCGGTATCAAGACGGTTACGATCGATATCGAGGGCGATTACGCCTATGGCTATCTAAAGAGCGAGAATGGCGTGCATCGTTTGGTACGTGTATCTCCTTACAACGCCCAAGGTAAACGAATGACCTCTTTCGCCTCCGTATTCGTCACCCCGTTGGTGGATGATACGATCGAGGTAAAGGTAGAGGCGGCGGCTATCTCTTGGGATACGTTCCGTTCGGGCGGCGCCGGAGGACAGAACGTGAACAAGGTGGAATCCGGAGTTCGCTTGCGTTATCAGTTCAAGGACCCGTATACAGGCGAGGAAGAAGAGATCTTGATCGAGAATACCGAGACTCGCGACCAACCCAAGAACCGTGAGAACGCTATGCGTCAATTGCGTTCCATCCTTTACGATAAGGAGTTGCAGCATCGTATGGCCGAGCAGGCCAAGGTGGAGGCCGGAAAGAAAAAGATCGAGTGGGGTTCGCAGATCCGTAGTTACGTATTCGATGACCGTCGCGTAAAAGACCATCGTACGAACTACCAGACTTCCGACGTGAACGGTGTGATGGATGGAAAGATCGACGATTTCATCAAAGCATACTTGATGGAGTTCGCCGGAGAAGAAAGTGCGGAAAAATAAGTTTTTCCCTTTAACATTTGCATATCTCGATAATAAATCGTAATATTGCACCCGATTTTCAGAGCCTAGCTCTGAACAGGTCCTATAGCTCAGTTGGTTAGAGCACCTGACTCATAATCAGGGAGTCCTTGGTTCAAGCCCAAGTGGGACCACTACTTGATAATTAAGCAGTTACAATGAAGGTTGTAGCTGCCTTTTTTATGCCCTGTGACGTTTTCGTGACGCAACAAATGTTAAAAGTTTTCGTCTTCTGCAATTTGTTTTTGGTTGTACTTCTCCTACTTTTGGACTTTATATTTTATTAGATTGAATTAGATTTATGGCAAAAGTGTGTACTGTAGAAACGAAAGTGAAGCTTTGTGGATTGTATGTCAGAGAACCGTTTGACTATATTTTTGACGAAGAGGATTACAATCTGTTTCTGCGAACATTCGACCTTCCAGAGTCTCTTATGGAATATAGGAAGTACCTTTATATATATGGTGCTTTATAAGACATCAATCACATAAGTGTAAAACATCAGAGATGCAAGAAGAATTCCGACAACAAGATAGAGATGCTCTATGCTGGAGAAGAATGTTGGAGCAGTTAGAAAAGTTCATTTTTAACTTCAAAGCCTTATGTATATAAGATACAATCTTCAAAACAGTCGAAAAACGAAAAGCTGTTTCTTGGCAATGAAGAACGTTTTCAGGACACGGTGATAAAATTCCTGATAGAAGAGATATGTGCTTTTGAGAATGCCCGGCAAGATGGTCAGAAGACTCGTCCAGAAGATGTTAATTTGGAAAGAATACAGCTACAGCTTGCGGCAGCTCGTGAAATAGATTATGAACTAAATGGTACAAAAAGAGGATTTTCAACACCTTTGGAGTTATTAGCAAGCCAAACAACAATAAGGGTTTTGTCTTATTTAGTAAGATTAGACTGTTTGTTTACTGATGTATCATATTCACGGATAATCGATGTGCCACTTACAAAAGAAGACTATTTATTCATTTATCGCTATATAGATTATTTTGACCTGTTGGCTTATAAGAAAACAGCTAATACAACTACTCCTGAAAAGTTGATAAGGCAGAGATTGAAATCATTCCCTCAAGGGAAAAAAATATTAGATGGATTGTTGGGTTAGAACAAAAATTAATGAGATTGCTATTATCTCAAATGAAGCAAATGCTAGGTTGAAATATTGAATAAATATTATTCAAATCAGTCTTCCTGTGAATCCATTGCATTCCTATTGATAGTCCGGTAAG
>ENA-OPYU01000765-OPYU01000765.1-human-gut-metagenome-genome-assembly--contig:-NODE-765-length-12137-cov-2.120566_pt1 | contig 12137 bp, 11 predicted proteins | sample MGYA00242637_ERZ504482 | MGnify/ENA primary metagenome ERZ504482 (study PRJEB26092, sample SAMD00036237) | human gut metagenome | host: Homo sapiens | study: EMG produced TPA metagenomics assembly of...
TAAAAATAGTCGTTCCGGCAGCTAACACTATCCCTATAAGCGATTCATAAGGTATCAGCTTCAGACGTTCCTTAAAATTGAGTTCGCATACGCCTCCTGTCGCATGAAAGAACGAACCATGTGGCAAATGGTCAAGAACTGTAGCTCCGGAATTAATCATAGCCGCTCCCCAAACTGCAGAAATGCCTATAGCCAATATCGTTTCAGCAAACGAAGAAGAAGCCAGTGTCGCTCCGGCTGTTGTCGATGCGGTAGCCGTCGACATCAACGCGCCTGATATAGGAGCAATCAATGCATCACTCATATGAGCATGATCTAATCCTGTAAGAATCCAATCTTTCAAAGAAGAGTTCTTTATGATGCCGGCAATAGTTCCAGTTCCTATCAACAGAATAGCTACCACAGACATCTTTTGCAGCCCATATGCTATACTCGGAAGAATATTTTCCATTGTTTCATACAGATAGCACCACATAACCCACCTACCGGCAAAGCTATCAAAGGATCGATATTAATTCCTACCGCAGGACGTAATGCCAATAAAAGCAATCGTAACAACAGGAGCAATCAGACTGGTTCTTAACAAAGGAAGATTTCTCTCTTCCTCTTATCCTCTGTTTGCATCATTGTTTTTTTCGTTTTTTAACCGATTGAGGCATTAGACGAACAATAACGAAAACAGTGAAAAACAAACCGATCACTGCCGGTAAAATATTGGCAAACATTACAGCCGATAGATCTGCATTAAAATTTCCGGCTGCTATAATGGTGTTCGGGTTAGGTGATATGATATTTCCACATTTACCTCCCCCGATCATAGCAATAAGCAATACAGATGGAGACAGATTTAGACGCTTGCCTATCGAAAGAGCCACCGGCGCAACGGTTATCACTGCCACATCAATAAAGACGCCTACCGTACAAAGCAACATCGTTGCGAGTGCCAATGCCATAAATACCCGTTTTTCACCCATTTTGTTTATAATCGCATTGGAGATGACCGTGGTAGCTCCGGTTTGTATCAATATGCCTGACAAGACTCCGGCTGTCAGAATCCGCAATACCGCCGGGGTAACCTCTTTCACCCCTTCGGTCATCACCGTAACGGTCTCATTCAAAGATAGTCCTCCCAACAACCCTCCGACTATCGCTCCGATAATCAGACTGTATGTCGGAGAAAGCTTTCTTATGATTAACAGTATGGATAATGAAAGCCCGATTAATGCGCCTATCGCTGTCATTGAGTATTATTTAGTAAATTGTTTTATGATTCTCACCACCTGTCGCACCGCTCTCTCTATGTTTTCTTTCGTAAACTCCGGTTGCATCGCCTCTTCAAGTGTTACCGGAAAAGGTTGAATAGGCAGTACGGCAGTAAACCCCATCCTATTAAGCGCTTCGGTGGCTTCGACTGCTCCCCCAAACGCTATCACCGGAACCTGACATTTCTCACCGACACGTAAAATTCCGTCCAGTGCCTTTCCCATACCAGTCTGGCGATCCAGTTTCCCCTCTCCAGTCAGTATCAGATCTGCCTGTCGAACGACCTCCTCGAAACGAAGCGTTTTCAATATAACTTCTATTCCGGATTGCAATTCTGCATTCAAAAACGGAAGCAGGCCACCTCCCATTCCTCCAGCGGCTCCGGCACCTGGAAGCTGCGATATATCCATATTTGTATATTCCTTTATCACCTGTGCATAATGCCGCAACCCCATTGTCCAACTCTATCACTTGCAAACTATTTGCCCCATTTTTGGGGAGCATATACATAGGCCGCACCCTCTTCTCCAAAAAATGGATTACTAACATCACAGGCAATCATAAATTTACTATCCTTCAATGCCGGATTTAATTGGGAAATATCTATTTGATGGACCTTTTATCAGATTTTCGCCGACAGGCTCCCAAACCCACCGTTTCCACTATCTAAGAAACGTGCACCTAAAGCCTTCAGCAGACCTATTCCCGCATCATTTGTAGCACTTCCGCCGATCCCGATAATGAATTCCCGACACCCGCGTTTTAATGCGTCAGCAACCATTTCTCCAACTCCATAAGTCGTAGTCTTCATGGGATTTCTTCGATTTGAATCAATCAATGGCAGACCGCAGGCCGAGGCCATTTCGATAATAGCCATCGCACCATTGTTTACGATGCCATACGATACTTCAATTGGCTTCATGAATGGATCATGCACCCGACATGACACCGTTTGAGCATGAAGGGCAGAGCATAGAGCTTCTGTAGTCCCTTCGCCGCCATCAGCTATGGGGGAAACGTATAATCTGACAGTCGGGTAATTCCTCCTGAATCGCTTTTTCGGCAGCTTTCGCTATCTCGAAAGAACCGACCGAACCTTTAAACGAGTCGAATGCCAATACAATCATTTTTCATAAAAGCTATCACTTATTTGTTTTTCTCTATTTAAATTTCAATGCAGCCTCGACCGGATCATCAAACGGAGTCGTACTGTTACTCCAGGGAGATGTAATCCATTGCTCCTCCCATTCTCGGATTTTATTCCGGTCTTTTGTGAAATAGAGCTGTATACGAGGGATATAGTAGTCTTTAATCAGCCCGCTCCAGAAACGGGCAGCATAATCTTCCTGAATATCCCCCCCAACTTGTAATCAAGCGTTTGGCATTTGCTTCATAAGCATCTTTTTCCTGAAGAGTTGTTCCGCTATTGCGCGCAAGTTCCACCCATTCTTCTAATCGATATAAAGGATGAGAAGCCAACAGCCTGTCAACGTCCATCAATAAATCAACAGTTTGTTGCAGATTACGTTGCGCTGCGAGAACACGATTCTCCAAATCATCTTTTAGGGCCTGCTTATAAAAATTCTCAGCTTTAGCCGCTACATAATACGAAACAAACTCTATGAGGTCGTTTCTGTATAATTCAGAGCTTTTCAGTTCGTCAGCGCAACTAGCATACAAACGTATAGCTTGCAAATAATCATCACTAAGGTCGATTTTACTGATCCGCCGTTGATCGGGAATTACAGTTTGCCAGGTAAAACGGGGGTATGAATACAAAGAACTATATGCTGTCTTCCGAAAGAGTTTCCAAGCTTCCTCCATGGCATCGGGATATCCCCCATAACGGGCCTCACAGTACATCTTCATCCAATCGTCCAGATCGATACTATCTGATGACCATCCCATATCGGCCAACAATTCGTAAACAACCTCATTGTTTTCGAGTCCTTCAGGGGCAGAACCGAACCCAATCAAGTTACCTTTATTAGCTGCACGTAACGCTTTGACCGAGGAGCTTGCATACATGTCCAAGTCTCCTGTCATGGTGTTTTTCCCCGCCAAAGTTGGGTACATAGCTGAATATCCATTTCTTTCCGTAAAATCCATCATGTACTTTCCATGTTTGTTCGGTGTTCCATACCCATTTCGGATAATCATTGCCCAAATCAATGATAATCATTTTATCATCAGGTACATTGCTCAACAGGGCTTTAAGCGATTCTTTATCCCAGAATGAATGTTGATATCCGAATGTCCATCCCTGTGTAACCCAAACGGCATCCGGGTTTCCGGCTGCAATTGATTTATAGATCGTTTCTCCATACTCGGCCAATAACTTACATTTCGCTTCTTTATCTTCCTTATCGATAGGCAGTTCCATCTCATTAAAACTATCCGAGAGATAATACGTATTTTCTCCAAACTCTTTTTCCCACTCTTCGACAAACAGTTTGCCTATCTCTTCGAAGAAAGGCGAATCCGGTGGCAATACATAGGCATTGTACTCTTCATCAAAACCACCCCACCGCATGTGTCGGAATTGCGTATCGGGATGTTTCTGTACGAATGCTTCCGGCACGAAACCTGCAAACGCAGGTGCTATGGGCTGCATACCCAACTCGCGCATACGGGTCAGGATTTGATGCTGCAAAATGATTTGGTTCTGCTGCCAGGCATCAGATAAGGGACCGTCCCACTTGTTCAGATTGCCCATGCGATGCCAGGGAAGGTGTGCAGGGGCAGTGAAAAATTCACGGATTTCTTCTTTAGCCAATCCCATACGCAGCCATACCCGTTCCGCAATGGCTTCGCTGGCCACGGTAGCCAAGGGCATATTTACACCATAAAGAGCCATCCTGTCAATTTCCTTCTCCCAACGCTCCCAGTCCCAGTAAGGGGTAGTGTAGCCGAATGTACAAACATTAAGAAAATAGCGCAACTCATAAGGGGACACCTGTTCATACAATTCATAATCAGGCCACGGCATCACCGACGTTATATGTTCACCGCTCCATGTTTTCATACTCTTGCAGGCCTCTTTCATGTACGTATGAAAAGCGTAACAGATAGCAACGGAGCTACTTCCCCTTAGGGTAAGCTGGCCGTCGCTTGCTATCACTTCGAATATATCTTTACCATCGGATGGTTCGATATATTCAAAGTGGATAGACTGTGCTCTTTCCCCAATCTGACGTTCTATTAACTGTTTGGCGGGGTGATAATATCCGTCTTAGGCTTGTGGCATGAGCAGCAAAAAAAAGCGTTGTTGAAATCAGTAAATACTTGATTATTGTATGTATCATAGAAAATCATAAATGTTATAAGTGAGTATCAATATTTTTTCTTCGATGCTTCCTTCACATATTCCAGTTCCGTAATAATCGGTAAATGGGTCTGACAAAAAGCGACTGAACAGTTTGCGTACTAATCACACGCCATCCATTTTGCGGGTATGCAAACAAGTAATCAATCTTAATCACACGGTTTCCATGCCGGCATCCCGAAATCATCGTTACTCGCAGCAAACCAACTATCCATACCACGTATTGCCTCGGAGTAATGACGCGCGTTGAAATCACCCTCCCAAAAATTATAGGATATTTATGAAATTTTTGAAATGCCCGGTAATAAATTTTATTTGCTCCGCCCTTGTTTCTTGAGAGTTGACGTCCAGATGCGTAGAGGTAAAAAACAATGGTATCATTCCCCATTTCGAATAATCCCTCCAGCATGGCCCGTCTCTCATGCTCTTTGACCGGATGGGGCAGCATTATCTTTTGTACAGAAATATATGGATATTTACTTAACATCCCAATGCCATAATAACCGGTAGAATAATCAATCGTCTTTCCGTAAAGCCCAAACATCCCTGTATGATAGGCAAGTTCGGATATAAAATCCTTTCCCTTCTGATGCGGGGTACGCTTACGGTCTGTTTTGCTATCCACTTCCTGAAGTGCCACAAAATCAGGCTTGAAGGATTTGATGTGATGAGCAAGTTCCTCTAAAGATGCCAGTTCGCCAAATCTCAAATTATAGGTCATTACCCGTACCCGTAGAGTATCTTGCGCATAGGCAACGCCCAAAGTCAGGCATAAAAACAATAATAAATATTTCTTCATTGAATACATGATTTCTATTTTTTAATGATTACTTTTCCCAGCCCGGATTTTGTCCTAACAGAGGGTTCTTCTGACGCTCGGGATTAGGCACGGGCCACAAATAATGTTTCGTTGCGTCGAAGTAACGCGCGCCGCCTTCCGCGGTAGATTTTTTCGTAGATAACATCACCAAACTCATCTACTCCGGTATCGGGATATGGGTTGGCGCCCAAATCATTCATACAAACTTTCAGGCTGGGACCGGTGATGGCACGTCCAAAGCGAAGTTCGCCTTCACGCCAGCGCATCACATCGGCGTATCTTGTTCCTTCACCTGCCAACTCAATGCGACGTTCTCTTCTCAATTCGGTTTCGAGATCCATCCCCCATGCGCTAAGTTCGTCGAGGTTCATACGATGCATATTCACACGATCTCTAAGCCTGTTAATGGAGTAGTCAATCTGTGCTTGTGTCAGATTCTTGCCTTGCAGTTCGAAAGTGGCTTCGGCCCAAATCAGCAAGATTTCGGCAAAACGGATGACATTAAGATTCCCATGTCCGTCTACACTCGAACCGGCCAAATCAATATCGTTATACTTTTTCAGATAGAAGCCTGTACGGCTATTTGCCCCCACACGGTTATTATTTTGCAATGAAGCAAAACGAGGCAAATTAAATGTCTCGTTGGCCTTATCCGCATCAAGGTCACCGTCATCTCCTCCCGGCCATTTGTCACCCGGAGCATATAAAGTCATCTTCATTCTAGGATCTCTGTTCCGGAAGTAATCCACATAATGCTCTTCAGGCGACTTGTATAACGATGAGGTCTGCACACCGGTCTTTTTATAATATTCCAGTCCGGTTTTTGCCGGCTTACCGTCTGTACACAGATAAGCATCCACTAACGACTTCGTCGGATTGAGACGTATGTAGTCTGTCGGACAGCAAGTTTCATTGGGCAGACTTTGCGTACGGATTTCGGGTACAAAAAGGCTATATACGATGGCTTCGATATTTTTCGGATCATTCTCGACATCCCCTTCGTGATGGAACAGTTTTTCATATTCATACAGGCCATAGGGACTGTTTTCGATGATATATTCACTCGTTTTTTGCAGCCAGTTCCCACCTTTCGTTTTGCAAGGCAATACGTGCCAATATAGCCAAAGCGCCCCAGCGGTCGAGTCTTCCCAGCTTGTCTCCTGTATATCTTTCTTCAGGCATGCGCTCTGCCGCCCATTTCAAATCCTCGACGAGCAGATCAATGACTTTCTCTCTAGGAGTACGTTCGATATATGCATCTTCGGGCTGGATGACTTCTCCTACCCAGGGAACATCCCCCCAAAATGTCGTGAGGTAAAAGTACATAAGCGCCCGGATGGTTTTTACTTCTGCGGCATAAACGTCTTTCTTACTTTGAGCTACCTGCGCTTTATTATAATTGTCCAGGAAATTATTGCAGCGATAAATATAACTATACGCTCCTGTCCAATAAGTAGTGAAAGGAAAGCCATCAGTATAAGAGTGCTTGCCTCCCGAAACCTTACTCAGTCCACTGGTAATATTCCCCCACATAACAGTTTCGGCCGTTGATTCGGTCCAATTCACGAGATAGTCTTTTTGCAAAGCTTCGTAACAGGGAGGCAAGGCATTTTCAAGCTGATCTTCATTTACCCAGAATGTTACATTGTCCGGCTCGTTAGGATTCGTTCTATCCAGAAAATCGCTACATGAGGTAACTATACCCAATAAAGCAATGATTAAAAAGTATTTTGAGTATTTCATCTTTATGGTCATTTAATAGGTTAGAATGTTACTGATAATCCAAAAACATAGGTTTTTACTTGCGGATAGACATCTCCGCTGGTGGTCCTCACTTCAGGGTCATAAGCTCCGAAGTAATCGGTTTTAGTAAACAAGTTATCTGCCGAAGCATATACTCTAAGACTATTAATGCCAAGAGGTGCCACCATTCGGGTAGGAAAACGATAACCTATCTGAATATTCTTCAGGCGCAAGTACGATGCATCCTCTTTCCAGTAATCACTGAAGAGCCTGTTGTGCTCCTGCGACTGATAAAGTCTGGGATAAGAAGCATTTGGATTCATAGGCGTCCATCTGCAAGATGCTCCTTTTTTAGGGATCGAGTAGTCATTGATAAACGCATGCCGAGCCTCATCCTCAAGGTAACCGGCAACTTGCCTACTCTTGCAATAGAAACTGAAGTCGAATGCCTTTCCATTCCAAACACCTTTGATTGCATAAGTATAATGAGGATCTCTATCACGAACACCACTTTATCGTAGTCATCAACTACCCCGTCGGGAGCACCGTCAGGACCACTGATGTCCCGGTACTTAATGTCTCCGGGCTGTACAATGCCGTTTTGTGATGCAACAAGAGGAAACTTCGGTTTCTGGTACTTACCTGTAGTTGTATTCACTGATTCGAAGTCATACACTTGTGCCAGCCCATCGGTCAGATAACCATAGAAAGCACCTATCGGATCACCTACCCGACGATACGAACCGGAAGCCGTACTGGTCAGAGACTCCGGAGTCCCACCCAAATCGGTAATTTTATTACGGGCGTCCGACAGATTGAACCCGAGATTGTAATTTACATTTCCGATCTTATCACGCCATGACAGATTAAGTTCCCATCCTTTGACATCAATCTTACCAAGGTTGACATAACCTACATTACTACTAGGAACCCCGACAATAGCCGGGACATCGGGACGAACCAATGCATCGATATTTTCTTTCTTATACCAATCGAAGTCCACATTCAGTCTATTGTTCAAAAAATCTAAGATCCATTCCGAAATTAAGCATGCGGATGGTTTCCCACTTAATGTCGGGATTACCGATCTTGTTTTGCCAAAGCCCATAACAGGTGTATTAGAAGCTCCGATAGGATAGGACTCTTCGGTTATGATAGGCGACAAATAAGGATAGTAATTACCGGGAATGTTTTGATTTCCCAACTCACCCCAGGAAGCACGCAGCTTACCCGAGCTCAATACCGGAGTAGCGAACTCCATGAACTTTTTTCACGTGAAAAGTTCCATCCTGCCGAGAATGACTGGAAAATATCCCCAACGATTGCCCTTTGGCAAACCTTGAAGTTCCATCGGCACGCATGATTGGCTTCAAACAGGTATTTGCCGTCAAAAGCATAGTTGACACGACCAAAGTAAGAACGTAAAGCCCACTCGTCTTTTGTTCCGCTATTCATAAAATTAATCATTCCGGCACTAATAACGTGAATATCCTCAACCATCACATTATCACGTGTAGCCCCCAGTGTGCTTCTGTTTTCCCCACTCTTGCGAAAATTCCCATCAATGCTCCCAACTCGTGGCGTCCTATGGTTTTATTAAAGTTCAGGGTGAATTGCAGCGTTTGGGTCATAACGTCGAGATGGCTTTGTGAGATATAGTCCTTGGCATCTTCATTTGCTTTCAACGGGCTACCGTCCGAGTAATAAGACAACATCTTCGGGTTAAACTCATCCACTTGGCGGGTATATATATTTGCAGAGTACTGCATACCTACGTTCAGTCCGTCTATAATTTTGAGATCTGCATTGAAAATACCATTGAGCACACGTGTTTTCCGTTCTTCCATTCCCGACTCATAGGCTACCTGCAAGGGATTACGTACCGAACCGTACGACCAGTTCTCACTATCTACCATCCGGCCATTCTCGTCAGGAATTTGCCACATGACGGGAAGTAACGGAGACATACGCTGTGACAGGCGGAACACTCCTGATGTGCCGCTATAGCCTAAGTCCTTCTTATAGAAATCGACATAACTCATCTGCCCGGTCAGTTTCAGACGATCATACACCTCCGTGTTTACACTGATACGCGCATTATGTCTTTTGGAACTGTATCCGTCACCTACAACCAGTCCATCCTGATCTAAGTAACCATACGACATGAAAAATCCGGTTTTCTCGCTTCCACCCCGTGCACTCACATTATGTCCTGTCTGAAAAGCCCGGCTTTTATATATTTCATCAACCCAATCAGTATTGGAATATTCGTTAGGATACAGTCCCGAATCATATTTATCGAAAGCCTCCTGTGTATAGGGCTTGGAAAATCCGGCAGCACTCATAGCTTCATTGGAAAGTTCCATATACTCCCTTCCGTTGACAAGTTCGGGCAATGCTGTGGGAGTCTGGAAGCCGGCATATCCGTTATATTGGAATTCTACCCTGTTCTTTCTTTTGCTCCTTTTTTGAGTCGTTACAAGAATAACACCGTTGGCGGCACGCGCTCCATAAATAGCAGATGACGCGGCATCTTTCAACACTGATACGCTTTCGATATCCGAAGGATTCAATAAGTTGATGTCTCCCCCAGGCTACCCCATCAATCAAAATTAAAGGGCGCTGTACTACTATTGATGGTTCCTGTACCACGAATGTTGATATTGGGGCACAGCACCCGGCTGTCCCGAAGAGGCAACGATACTAACTCCGGGAAGCAATCCTTGCAAGCCCGTAGTTACGTTAGTAATAGGTCTGTTCTCGATAGCCTCCGCCTTTGACCATAGATACGGCACCTGTTACATTTACCTTCTTTTGCACACCATAACCTACAACGACTACATCTTCCAGGCTGACAGCATCCTCTTTCATCACCACATTTACTGTCGTTTCTTTCTGCCATGCACGCTTTCTCTACGGTAGCCCACGTATGAATAGCGAAGAGTGCTTCCATAAGGCACTTTGATGGAATACTGACCATTGATATCGGTGATTGTACCAGTAGTTGCTCCTTTTACCGATACGGTAGCCCCGATAATCGCTTCCGCATTCTCGTCAGTTACCTTACCTTTCACGTATAGTTCCTTCCTACTCTCCTGCGGCTCGACAGGTTCTGTTTTATTTTGATATTCTTTATTATAAAACAAAATACTGTCATCCAGGAAACGGAATCCGATGTTAGTCCCTTTCAGCAAAAGAGTCAGTGCTCTGTTCACCTCTGTGTCTTTTACCTCCAATGACACTTTCCTATTCGTATCCACAAATTCTTTACTATAGGCTACATTCATCGAAGCCTTCTCCGCTATCTGATTGATAGCTTCTTTAAGAGGAAGCTCTTTGATACTAACCGATATTTTTTGCTGCTGTGCATAAACAAGAGTTGTGACAAATATGCACATTAGAGCTACAATACACCTTCTACCGGTGAATGAAAAAGGAGAATCTTTTTTCCATAATATTAGTCTTTAATGTTTATAGTTCAATATCTATTAGGGAATACACAATAGATATTAAAAAGTATTACAGCGAATAAGTTAACAAATATTAATTCAAGAATATAGGGGAAATTTGCCGGAAATTAATCCATAAGTATTGATAAGTATTGAATGGAAGAACAAGTGGGATTTAAGTATTTTCCCCGATCAAGAATAATCAATCCGCCATCGCCAGCGTCAGCACACTAATCGCACTCCTTCAACCTCCGCCAGCCGTGAAGCACACGCAACAGTGGTAACCCCTGTTCTCAATACATCATCCACAATCAGAATATGCTTTCCGACCAGAGAATCCGCATGATTCAATTCAAAAATTCCATCCACATTCTCCCAGCGCTCGAATACGGATTTGCGTGTCTGTGTCTCCGTATTCTTCCGGCGGACTACCGATTCCACACATACGGCAATACCCATCACAGCCGCAATACCCCGTGCTATACATTCACTTTGGTTATAGTCACGGAACTGCTGTTTCTTTTTATGCAATGGTATGGGAATTATCACATCAACTCCCTCGAAGAAATCCGAATCCAATAACTCGGCAGCCATATATCTTCCCATAACTGTTCCGATCTTTTTCTTTCCCCCATACTTCAGCTGATGAAGAATCTGCCGGAAATCACTCCCTTTCCGGTAGAAGAAAAATGAGGTGCCCTCTCCAAAGGAATCTGCTCCCAGAAAAGGCCGTTCTACCGGATTATCCTTCCGGAGATGACAGTTCGTACGCGGAAGGGTGATATTACATATAGTACAAAGACATTCTTCACCCTTTGACAGCGGCCTGCCACAAACTATGCAACAACGGGGAAACAATAAAGATAAGAATGAATGGAGCCAGTCTTTTATAAAAAGAAGTGTATGTTTCATAATAGTAGCAAGGATTAATAAGCAGACCGTTTCTCCTACATCTCCAACCGGGGGGGGACCTCCGCCGACAGCTCCTGAAACAACGGATGCAGGTACCCGTTCCCTGCAATGATATGATGTCCTTCTATAAAGTGGTCCTCACCATAGAAATAAGAGTAGTAAACTTTAAACATTCATAGTAAGAAGCCCAAAAATCCCGGCTTGAATTCAGGCATACCAGTTTTTTTCATCTCTCACGTCTCTCACAAATCACAGTTAACATACTAATTATCAAAAATGATAATAAACAAGAAATGATTCTATTGACCTGTATCTCTCATATTTTACCCTGTCGTCTCTCATACTTTTCTCAATATATCTCTCATAGCAATTTGCTTTTTAAAAAATCAATCAACCGTATTTTACAGACCAAACTACTACGTTTTATGCACAGAGTATCTATTAACTATTCTGCTTATTGGATAAAAAGTCCCAAAGCGGTAACAACTATTTAAAACCAGCTAATTCCACCGCCTTGAATTATTATTGTGCCACATTATTGGCACAACAATGCCTATTTATTGGCACAACTGTGCCACCTATATGGCACGGTTATGCCAACGAACTGGCAATGATAGTCTGAAAA
>ENA-OPYU01000766-OPYU01000766.1-human-gut-metagenome-genome-assembly--contig:-NODE-766-length-12137-cov-2.108826_pt1 | contig 12137 bp, 19 predicted proteins | sample MGYA00242637_ERZ504482 | MGnify/ENA primary metagenome ERZ504482 (study PRJEB26092, sample SAMD00036237) | human gut metagenome | host: Homo sapiens | study: EMG produced TPA metagenomics assembly of...
AGGTGTAGCATATATGTACTATAAAAAAGGTGATTATGACACTGCGGTGAAGTATTTCGATGAAGCATTGGGCATGGAAACCGATAATGCAAAGAAATCTGAAATGGCTTATGCTACCGCTGCAGCTTTGTGGCAGGCTAAGAAACTGTCTCAGGCAAGAACTTATGCCCAGAAAGCAATCAGCTTTAATGAAAACTATGGCGAACCCTATATTCTGCTGGCTCAAATGTACGGTTCAAATCCCAACTGGAGTGATGAGCCTGCATTGAACAGATGTACTTACTACGTAGTTATTGATAAACTTCAACGTGCTAAAGCCGTAGATCCGAGTGTTACAGATAAGGTTAATGAACTGATTGCAACTTATGCACGTCATACTCCGCAGGCAAAAGACCTCTTTATGTTGGGTTACAAAGCCGGTGACCGTATTACGATTGGCGGCTGGATCGGTGAGTCTACAACCATTAGATAAGAATATGTCGCTACAACCTAACGTTGTCGGACATAAAAATATGAGCATAACCATTGCCCTGAGGGTGATGGTTATGCTTCTTTTATTTTCTTCCTGTTCCGGACGTAAAAAAGAGATGGGAGCTGCCATTACCGAACGTGATTCGTTGCCGGTTATGGATACTAAAGGGGTAACAACGCTGATTTCCGATTCGGGTATTACCCGTTATCGGGTCAATACGGCGGAGTGGTTGATTTACGACCGTAAGAAACCACCTTATTGGGCGTTTGAAAAAGGTATATATCTGGAAAAATTCGATTCTTTGTTCCATACTGAAGCCAGTATCAAGGCCGATACGGCTTATTACTATAATAAGAAAGAGTTGTGGAAGCTGATAGGAAATGTACACATACAGAACCTGAAAGGAGAAAAATTCGATACGGAGTTGCTGTATTGGATCAGAATAAAAAGCGTGTCTATTCCGATCAGCGGGTGCGTATAGAACAACCCGACCAGATAATTTTATGCCATTGGTTTTGAATCAAATGAGCAATTTGACAAAATACCGTTTTCTTCAAGACGGAAGGTATCTTTTATGTGGATGAGGATCAGTGTCACCCCTTCTGATACGTTGGAAAACAGACAGCATCAAATAATATGATGAGCACTATAATTTACTTATTGATTAACCATGGCTTTCTCCGCCTTTTTTTTCGGGGATGGATGATTGCTTTTTGTTTCCGTGGACAAACTCCGTTTTGAGATGGAGCGGAAACCGGGGATTACGTCAAGCATCCTTTCTTGTTTTTTTCCGTAATCCGAATAATTTTATTTCCACCATGCTGGTGGGAAATAATATCGCGCTGGTTATTTATGGTATCCTTATGGCACAGATTATCGAGGTGAATCTGCTGGCGGGTATGATTGATAATCATTTTGTAATGGTGCTGGTGCAGACTATCATATCCACTCTTGTTATTCTTGTAACGGGCGAGTTTCTTCCGAAGACGCTGTTCAAGATTAACCCGAATCTGGTATTGAGGGTATTTGCTATACCTTTGTTTGTCTGCTATGTTATTCTGTTTCCCATATCAAAGTTTGCTTCCGGGCTGTCTTATCTCTTTTTGCGCTATTTGGCATGAGGATAAATAAGGAAGCGTCCGATAAGGCATTCGGCAAAGTCGATTTGGATTATTTCGTGCAGTCGGGTATAGAGAATGCTGCTAATGAGGAAGAGTTGGATGCGGAAGTGAAAAATCTTTCAGAATGCGCTTGATTTCTCTAATATAAAAAATACGCGACTGTATTGTTCCCCGTACGGAAGTGGTGGCAGTGGATGTGACGGCCTCGCTCGAAGACTTGAAGAACGTGTTTGTGGAGTCGGGTATCTCCAAAATTATTGTGTACGATGGGAATATAGATAACGTAATCGGCTATATTCATTCGTCTGAAATGTTCAGAAATCCGGCGGACTGGAGAAATAATGTCAAGGAAGTACCCATTGTGCCCGAAACGATGGCGGCACATAAATTGATGAAACTTTTTATGCAACAGAAAAAAACAATTGCTGTTGTGGTAGATGAAATTTTGGAGGTACATCCGGTATTGTTTCACTGGAAGATTTGGTTGAAGAAATATTCGGGGATATTGAGGACGAGCACGACAACACTTCCTACATCTGTAAACAAATTGGCGAACATGAATATGTACTGTCCGCACGTCTTGAAATAGAGAAGGTAAATGAAACGTTCAATCTTGAACTGCCCGAGTCGGATGAATATCTTACGATAGGCGGACTGATTCTGAACCGTTATCAAAGTTTCCCGAAACTGCATGAAGTGATAGCCGTTGACAAATATCAGTTTAAGATAATTAAGGTGACAGCCACTAAAATAGAATTGGTACGGTTGAAAGTCACGGAATAATTTCGTTTTAGCGTAAATTTTTGAAAGAATAAATAGATGCGTATTAGCATTTTTTCGTATCTTCGTGCGCTAAAAAGAACATTGAATAGAAAATAATAATAAACAAATAATTCATATTAACTAAAATGGCAACATTACAAAACATTCGGTCTAAAGGACCCTTATTGGTGATTGTTATTGGTCTGGCGCTGTTTGCCTTCATCGCGGGAGACGCGTGGAAAGTACTTCAGCCGCACCAGTCACAAGATGTAGGAGAAGTGAACGGGGAAACAATTTCCGCTCAGGATTTTCAGGCATTGGTAGAGGAATATACGGAAGTAGTGAAATTCTCCAGCGGCTTGAACGCGTTGAGCGATGAACAAACCAATCAGATTAAGGATGAAGTCTGGAGAGCATACGTAAACAATAAACTGATTGAGAACGAAGCTGAAAAGTTGGGTTTGACTGTTTCTAAAGCGGAACTCCAGGCTATTATTGATGCCGGTGTACATCCGATGTTGCAGCAGACTCCGTTCCGTAACCCGCAGACCGGTGCTTTCGACAAAGATATGTTGAAGAAATTTTTTGGGCTAGATTACTCTAAGATGAACAAGGCTCAGATGCCGGCTCAATATGCGGAGTATTACAATTCCATGTATAACTTTGGAGTTTTGTGGAGAAGTCACTTATACAGGCTCGTTTGCAGGAGAAATATCAGGCTTTGATTACGAAGTCTCTGTTCTCTAATCCTGTTGAAGCGGAAGATGCTTTCAATGCACGTGTAGACCAGTCCGACTTGTTGTTGGCAGCCGTTCCTTATTCCTCTATTGTAGATTCTACAATTGTTATTAAGGAATCCGAACTGAAATGATGCTTACAACAAGAAAAAATGAGCAATTCAGACAATATGTGGAAACCCGTAACATCAAGTATATTGATGTGCAGGTTACTGCAAGTCCGGAAGACAAAGCCGATATTCAGAAAGAAGTGGAGGAATATACTGTGCAGTTGGCTGAGAATCCTTCCGATTATTCAAACTTCATTCGCTCAACCGGTTCTACTCAGCAATATGTTGACTTATTCTATACAGACAAGGCGCTGCCTGCTGACGTTGTTGCCCGTTTGGATTCTGTAAAGGTAGGTGGTGTATATGGTCCTTACTATAATGCATCGGACAATACAATCAATTCTTTCAAGAAACTGGCTTCTGCTGCTATGCCTGACTCCATTCAATATCGTCAGATTCAAGTGGTTGCAGAAGATGCTGCCAAGACCAAGACTTTGGCTGACAGTATCTACACAGCCATTAAAGGCGGTGCAGACTTTGCTGAAATAGCCAAGAAGTACGGTCAGACAGGTGAGGCAACATGGATTTCTTCTGCCAACTATGAAGGTGCTCAAGTGGACGGTGATAATTTGAAGTATATTGCAGCCATCACTACTTTGGGGTCAGAATGAGTTTGGCTAACCTCGCTTTGGGACAGGCAAACGTTATCTTGCAAGTGATGAATAAAAAAGCTGTGAAAGATAAATATAAAGTAGCCGTTATCAAGCGTCCGGTTGAATTCAGCAAGGAAACTTATAGCAAGGCATACAATGACTTCAGTCAGTTCATTGCAGCTAACAATACTTTGGACAAATTGGTTGCCAATGCAGAAGATGCAGGGTACAGACTGCTGGATAGAACTGACTTGTACAGTTCGGAGCACGCTATCGGAGGTGTGAAAGGTACGAAAGAAGCTTTGAGATGGGCATTTGCAGCAAAAGCAGGTGAGGTTTCAGGTCTGTATGAATGTGGCGAAAGTGACCATATGATGGTGGTGGCTGTTACGAATATCATTCCTGAAGGTTACCGTCCGTTGTCTATGGTACAAGAACAGTTGAGAAGCGAAATTCTTCGTGATAAGAAAGCAGAGAAAATCATGGCTGATATGAAAGCTGCCGGTGCAACGACTTTTGACCAATATAAGAATATGGCAAATGCAGTGAGTGACTCCGTAAAGCATGTTACTTTCGCTGCTCCGGCCTATGTCCCGGCATTGCGTAGTAGCGAACCTTTGGTAGGGGCATATGCTTCAATTGCTGAATTAAACAAGTTGAGCGCACCTATCAAGGGTAATGGTGGTGTATTTGTTCTTCAACCTTATGCTAAGGAAAAACTGAATGAAACTTATAACCAGGAAACGGAAGAGGCTACATTGGAAGGTATGCATGCACGTATAGCAAATCAGTTCATGAATGATTTATACTTGAATGCCAATGTGAAAGATAGCCGTTATCTGTATTTCTAATAATATAAAGTAGAATAATTTTATATACTTGGGGAAGCCGTTCGATAAATGTCGAACGGCTTTTTATTTGTGCAACTTTATTCCTACCTTTGCAAAGGATAATTTATCAGTAAATAAACTATCTTTTATCGTAAATATACAGTTAGAATGAAACAACCTCTTTTAGGCCTTACATTAACCGAGCTTCAGACGGTCGTAAAGAATCTGGGGCTGCCAGGATTTGCGGCCAAGCAGATTGCTGCGTGGCTATATGACAAGAAAGTAGCTTCCATAGACGAAATGACAAACTTGTCGTTAAGACATCGGGCTCTGTTGAAAGAGATATACGAAGTAGGATGTGAAGTACCGGTGGATGCCATGCGGTCGGTAGACGGTACCGTGAAGTATCTTTACCGTGCCGGAGAGGGACATTATGTTGAAGCCGTTTACATTCCGGATGAAGATAGGGCTACGTTGTGTGTATCTTCCCAGGTGGGATGTAAGATGAACTGTAAGTTCTGTATGACAGGTAAGCAGGGTTTCACCGCCAATCTGACTGCTAATCAGATTATTAATCAGATAAATTCTTTGCCCGAACGGGATAAACTGACCAATGTGGTGATGATGGGTATGGGAGAACCGTTGGATAACCTTGATGAGGTTTTGAAGGCGCTGGAAGTAATGACATCATCCTATGGATACGGTTGGAGTCCGAAGCGGATTACACTCTCTTCCGTCGGGCTTCGTAAGGGGTTGCAGCGTTTCATTGAAGAATCAGACTGTCATTTGGCTGTCAGCCTGCACTCGCCCGTGCCTTTGCAACGACGTGAACTGATGCCTGCCGAAAAGGCTTTTTCCATTACTGAGATTGTAGATTTGTTAAGAAACTATGATTTTAGTAAACAGCGCAGACTATCTTTCGAGTATATTGTTTTTTAAAAGGAGTGAATGATTCGTTGTTATATGCCAAGGAGTTGTTGAAATTATTGCGGGGGCTGGACTGCCGTATCAATTTGATTCGTTTTCATGCTATTCCGGGAGTTAATCTGGAAGGTGCTAATATGGAGACAATGACAGCATTCCGTGATTATCTGACATCACATGGACTGTTTACTACGATTCGTGCTTCGCGCGGTGAAGATATATTTGCCGCATGCGGTATGCTTTCGACTGCTAAACAGGAAGAGAATAAAGAAGAATTAATATAAATTATTAACTTTGACGCCAAGCTTATACGCCTTTTTCGTAGTTTTGTAATAACTAAAACATATAAATGTATGAAGAAACACCTGTTTTATTTGAGTATGGCCCTGATAACTGCATTGTTTTCAGCATGTGGTAATGGCAAGAAGGGTGTGTTTACTCCGACATCCAGTGGTCGGGCGTATGGAAAATTTTTGGTAGTGATTGACCAAGGATTGTGGGAGCGTCCTGCCGGTCGTGCTCTCTATGATGTACTTGATTCTGACGTACCTGGGCTTCCCCAGTCGGAACGTTCATTCCGTATTATGTACACTTCTCCGGCAAACTATGACTCTACATTGAAGTTGATCCGCAATATTATCATTGTTGAGGTGAACAAAGATCTGTATACACAGCCTAAGTTCAAATATGCGAAGAATGTATATGCTGCACCTCAATCTATCCTGACTATTCAGGCACCGGATGAAGCCTCTTTTGAGAAGTTTGTCGAGGAGAACAGGCAAGTAATTGTGGATTTCTTTACCCGTGCTGAAATGAACCGCCAGATTGCAGTGCTGGAAAACAAACACAGTGACTATGTTTCTACGAAAGTAAAGAGTATGTTCGATTGTGACGTATGGGTTCCGGGTGAACTGACGGCGACTAAGCAGGGAGAAAACTTCATTTTTGGGCAGGTACGAATGCTGCTACAGGTGATCCAAAAATTTTGTTATCTATTCCTATCCTTATACCGACAAGGATACATTTACGAAAGAGTATTTCGTGCATAAGCGTGACTCTGTGATGAAGATTAATATTCCTGGTGCAAGGGAGGGTATGTATATGGAAACCGATTCATTGATGACAGACGTACGTCCTATCAATGTACAGGACGAATATGCATTGGAAGCTCGTGGCTTGTGGCGTGTGAAAGGCGATTTTATGGGTGGTCCGTATGTATCTCATGTCCGTTTGGATAAAGTTAATCAGCGCATTATCGTATCCGAGATAATTTGTGTATTCACCCGATAAGATGAAACGTAATCTGGTACGTCAGATGGAAGCGTCATTGTATACGCTTAAATTGCCCGGAAGCAAACAGGAAGGAAATGAGATGCCTTTGGCAGTAACAAAAAAAGATTCTACTAAAACAGAAAAATAAGGATGGAAGATAATAAAATAAGAGTCGGTATAACTCAGGGAGACATAAACGGAGTTGGGTATGAAGTGATTTTGAAAACATTTTCGGATCCGATGATGTTGGAGTTATGTACCCCGATTATTTACGGTTCACCCAAAGTAGCTGCTTATCACCGCAAGTCATTGGACTTGCCGACTAATTTCAGTATTGTGAACTCGGCATCGGAAGCTGTCCCTAATCGTCTGAGTGTCGTGAACTGTACGGACGATGAAGTAAAAGTTGAGTTTTCCAAACCTGATCCGGAGGCTGGTAAAGCTGCTCTTGGTGCTTTGGAGAAGGCAATTGAAGAATACAAAGCGGGGTTGATTGATGTTATTGTTACGGCTCCTATCAATAAGCACACTATTCAGTCGGAAGAATTCTCTTTTCCCGGACACACGGAGTATATCGAAGAGAAGTTGGGTGATGGCGGAAAAGCTTTGATGATTCTGATGAAAGATGATTTACGGGTGGCATTAGTGACAGGACACATTCCTGTACGGGAGATAGCATCGGCTATAACGAAAGAGTTGATACAGGAGAAACTGCTCGTTTTTAACCGTGCGTTGAAGCAGGACTTTGGTATCGGAGCACCGCGTATTGCTGTACTTTCCCTGAATCCACATGCCGGTGATGAAGGCTTATTGGGTACGGAAGAGCAGGAAATAATCATCCCTGCCATTAAAGAATTGGCGGGGAAAGGCATATTGTGTTATGGCCCTTATCCGGCTGACGGCTTTATGGGTTCCGGTAACTTTACTCATTTTGACGGTATACTGGCAATGTATCACGATCAGGGGCTGGCTCCGTTCAAAGCATTGGCTATGGAAGACGGAGTGAACTATACGGCAGGTCTGCCGGTGGTACGTACTTCTCCGGCTCATGGCACTGCTTATGATATTGCAGGCAAGGGAGTGGCTTGTGAAGATTCCTTCCGTCAGGCAATTTATGTTGCCATCGACGTGTTCCGTAATCGTCAGCGGGAAAGAGTGGCTCGTGCCAATCCGTTGCGTAAACAGTATTACGAGAAACGTGATGATAGTGATAAACTGAAACTGGATACAGTAGACGAAGATTAAAACAAGTGATGACAAGAGCAGAGATACAACAAGTGAAACAACGTTTCGGTATTATAGGTAATACCGAAGCATTGTCGCGCGCCATAGATGTTGCCATTCAGGTAGCTCCTACCGATTTGTCTGTGCTGATTACCGGAGAAAGTGGAGTCGGAAAAGAAAGTTTTCCGCAGATTATTCATCAATATAGCCGGAGGAAGCACGGACAGTATATTGCTGTCAACTGTGGTGCTATTCCGGAGGGTACGATTGATTCCGAACTGTTCGGGCATGAGAAGGGTGCGTTTACCGGTGCGATTGGCGAACGGAAAGGGTACTTTGGCGAAGCCGACGGTGGTACTATTTTCCTTGATGAAGTAGGGGAGTTGCCGATGCCTACACAGGCGCGTTTGCTCCGTGTGTTGGAGAGTGGTGAGTTTATAAAAGTAGGTTCGTCCCAAAGTGCAAAAAGACGGATGTTTCGTATTGTGGCAGCTACCAATGTCAATCTCACACAGCAATTGCGAGGACGTTTCCGTGAAGAATTTATATTACCGGTTTGAATACGGTACCTATCCAGATTCCTCCTTTACGTGAACGTGGAGATGATGTGCTCCTGCTGTTCCGTAAGTTTTCCGCAGACTTTGCAGAGAAATACCGGATGCCTGCTATTCAGTTGACGGAGGATGCGAAGAAAGAGTTGTTGGCTTACCCGTGGCCCGGAAACGTGCGTCAGTTGAAGAACATCACCGAGCAAATATCTATCATTGAAACCAATAGGGAGATCTCTGCTGCTATCTTGCAGAATTATCTTCCCGCACAAAATACGCAACGTCTTCCCGCGTTGATGGGAACGCGTGAGAGTAAAGGCTTTGAGAGCGAACGGGAGATTCTTTATTCCGTTCTGTTCGATATGCGCCAGGAAGTGGCGGAGCTGAAGAAGATGGTGCACAACCTGATGGCGGAACGTGCCGGACAGGTGGGGCAGGTAGGACAAGTGGGAACGGTGGTTACTACTCCGGTAGTGACAACACACCAGCCTTCGGTACCTGCGATCATTCATACCATGCAGCCTGCGGTTTGCAAGGATGAGAGACATACAAGACACGGAAGGAATAGTAGAAGAACCTCCTTTGTCACTGGACGAAGTGGAAAAAGAAATGATACGCAAAGCACTTGAAAGGCATCACGGAAAGCGGAAAAGTGCAGCTAAGGACTTGAATATTTCCGAGCGTACACTTTATAGGAAAAAATAAAAGAATATGAATTGGATTAAGAAAAATAATACGCCCTTTGTTACTGTTCGGCTTGCCGTTGGTAGTCATTGCGTGCACTGTTTCCTATAAGTTTAACGGATCGTCTATCAATTATGATAAGGTAAAGACTATTTCGATAGCCGACTTCCCGATCAAGTCGGAGTATGTGTATGCTCCGTTGGCAACCAAGTTTAATGAGGACCTGAAAGATATCTTCATCCGGCAGACCCGTCTGCAACTGCTCAAGCCGAGTCAGAATGCTGACTTGCAGATTGACGGAGAAATCACAGGTTACAATCAGTACAATCAGGCTGTATCTGCCGACGGTTATTCTTCGGAGACGAAGTTGACTATCACCGTTAATGTACGTTTTGTCAACAACACCAATCATGCCGAAGACTTTGAACAACAGTTTTCTGCGTTCCGTACCTACGACTCTAGCCAGTTGCTGACTGCCGTACAGGACGGATTGATTGCTGAAATGTCTAAAGAGATCACCGACCAAATTTTTAATGCAACTGTAGCAAACTGGTAATATAAATGACTTCTGTTAACTTTCAACAATGGATTCAGCATCCCGAGACGCTGAATAGGGATACTTTGTACGAACTGCGCAATCTTCTTGCGAGGTATCCGTATTTTCAGTCGCTCCGTCTGCTGTATTTGAAAAACCTGTATGTTCTCCATGATATTAGTTTTGCGGTGGGGAACTGCGAAAAGCGGTTCTTTACATTGCAGACAGACGGCAGTTGTTCCAGTTGATTGAAGGTAACCGCTATGATGTGCAGGCGCGGAAAAAAGGAGTACCCCTCACGGAGGTACTGAAAGACGAGCCGTCTGTAGATCGCACATTGACATTGATTGACGCTTTCTTGTCCACAGTACCCGAAGAAGTAGCGGCCCAGACCGGCTTCGACTATTCGATGGATTATACTTCCTATCTTTTGGAGGAGACTCCGGCTACGGAACAGCCTTCAGAAGAAACGCCCAAACTCAAAGGCTACGAACTGATTGACGATTTTATAGAAAAGAGTGAGAGTGACTCCCCCCTCTGCATGAAGTCTTTAAGAGAAGAAGCGGTATTTTCCGCAGATGCTTCGGACGAGGTATGCGAAGAAGAAACGACAGAGGAAGAAGAGGAAGACGACAGCTGTTTCACGGAAACTTTAGCAAAAATCTATGTTAAACAGCAACGATATTCAAAAGCTCTTGAAATAATTAAAAAATTAAGCTTGAAATATCCAAAAAAAAATGCTTACTTTGCAGACCAAATCAGATTTTTTGGAGAAATTGATTATTAACGCTAATTCAAAATAACTAAAAATGTACTTATTATTCGTTATCTTAATGGTTATTGCAGCCTTGTTGATGTGTTTCATCGTGCTGATTCAGAACTCAAAAGGAGGCGGACTTGCTTCTGGTTTCTCTTCATCTAACGCCATCATGGGCGTACGCAAGACTACAGACTTTCTGGAAAAAGCAACATGGGGCCTGGCCATCTTTATGGTTGTAATGAGCATTGCTACTGCTTATGTAGTTCCTCGTTCTGCAGTTGTTAAAGATGCAGTGTTGGAACAGGCACAGAAAGAACAACAGACTAACCCGTATAACTTACCCGCAGGTACGGCTGCGCCGCAAACTGAAGCTCCTGCTACCAATGCACCTGCTACAGAAACTCCGGCACCGGCTGAAACTCCTGCTCCTAAAGCAGAGTAATTTGCTCCGCCGTCAGGTAAGGCTTTGGGATAAAAACCATTTAAGGGAAGGTGCAGACGGATGCTGCATTTCTTTGATATTTAAGTGCGGATTACGCAGATTACACGGATTTTCAATGTTCCGAGTGGTCAGTGTAATCCGCACTTAACATTTTTCTTGTAAAAACAATCTCTTTGTGATAGAAACAAACGAGATTTAACTACCTTTGTTGGCTGTATAAGATTATTAACTACTTTTTAAATATAACAATGACAGAACATTTGAAACAGAAACTGAATGACTCCGCCGTACTCCGATGGAGTGTTCTAGCATTGGTCGCATTTACTATGCTATGCGGCTATTTCCTCACCGACGTAATGTCTCCTCTAAAACCCATGCTTGAGAAAGAACTATTATGGGATAGTCTTGATTATGGATTCTTCACAAGCGCTTACGGTTGGTTTAACGTATTCTTGTTGATGCTGATCTTCGGTGGTATCATTTTGGACAAAATGGGAGTTCGTTTCACCGGAATGGGAGCTTGCTTATTGATGGTGTTTGGTTGTGGATTGAAATACTATGCGATTTCTACTACTTTTCCGGAAGGTGCCATGCTCTTCGGATTCAAAACACAGGTGACGTTGGCTGCATTGGGATATGCTATCTTTGGTGTAGGTGTGGAGATTGCTGGTATCACTGTTTCCAAGATTATAGTGAAATGGTTCAAGGGCAAGGAAATGGCATTGGCTATGGGACTTGAAATGGCTACGGCACGTATCGGAACAACTCTGGCGATGGTATTGACAGTTCCTTTGGCAGACTTCTTCGGATATACGGACGAGAGTGGTGCATTCCATACCAATATTCCTGCTCCTATTCTGTTTTGTCTGATTATGCTGTGTGTAGGTACCATTGCTTTCTTCCTTTATACTTTCTACGATAAGAAATTGGATGCTTCTTTGGATGCAGAAGGTTTGGAACCGGAAGAACCGTTCCGTATGAAAGACATTGTGTATATCATCACAAATAAAGGATTCTGGTTGATCGCATTACTATGCGTATTGTTCTACTCGGCCGTATTCCCCTTTATCAAATATGCTGCCGACTTGATGGTGCAGAAATATAATGTAGATCCTAAACTGGC
>ENA-OPYU01000767-OPYU01000767.1-human-gut-metagenome-genome-assembly--contig:-NODE-767-length-12115-cov-5.279279_pt1 | contig 12115 bp, 10 predicted proteins | sample MGYA00242637_ERZ504482 | MGnify/ENA primary metagenome ERZ504482 (study PRJEB26092, sample SAMD00036237) | human gut metagenome | host: Homo sapiens | study: EMG produced TPA metagenomics assembly of...
AAAAAATGCTAAGTTCGTAGGTAAATACGCTTATGGTACTTCAGATGATGTTGACTATACATTTAAGATTAAGATAATGAGTCCATTGTACGAAGGTGTAGTTAAAGCTGTTGGTGGCAAAGTAGAAGTTCCTGCAACTAGTGCTAGTGGTTATGAAGTAAACGATTCTCATGTTAAAGGTTATACTTATAACGACCAAGTTTATAGCATCTTCTGCGATGTAGCAGGTAAATATGACTGGACACGTAAAGAGTTGAAGGACGTAGAGTTCACATCTTTGGATGAAAATATCTTTACTTGTGAAGCTAAGGGTAAAATAGCTGGTGCGGCTGATAACAAGGGTAACTTTAAAGCCGGTTATGTTGTAGTGACCCCGAAGAATTTGGCAGAAACTGCATCTGCTAAGATGAAAGTTACAGTTGTTGATGCTTGGGGTTTGAAAAAGTCTTCTGATATTGATGTTACTGTAAAAGTAGGTAAGTAAGATACAACTTAATAAATAAAAAGAGAGCGGTCATTACTGATCGCTCTCTTTTTAGTAATAATTTATTTTGTCAATTCTACTTCTTTAAGCTAATAAAATACTGTATATTATAATAACTAAAGTATATTCTATTGATATGATAAAAGTAGTAAATATTTATATATCTTATCTCTTAAAAACTGATAAAAGATTTCTCCCCAAATGTCATTCCATAGAAAGTTATCCTACATATTCTCTAATGTGTATTAGTATCTTTATACCATTGTAGTTTTGTATATTCCTCATTTAAGTCATTAAGTTCTCTCTGCATGATAAAAGTGGTCATACCTGAAAATGCTGTGATAGGGAATGTTCCTTCTTCCGTAGCATAAAATGGAGTATTTCTTTTGTAAACCACACATTGGCTGATACACTCTTGAAGTGCATTGTATGTGTTTTCATCTGATAATGATTGATAACATTGAGCGAAATCAAAAAAGTAGAATGGGGCTTTTAAAACTCCATCATAATTTTGGAAGGTTACCGACCGGGAAGGAAAAGAACCAGATATTTCTGTATTGATCTGTCGTATCAAATTCGCTAAATTTGATAATCCGGCAGTTTTTATTATGCTAATGGTAGCAGAACGTTTATCGCCTTCCATCAAATTCCAATAATGAAAATAATTTTCTGCAAATCTTTGCAAATCAGCAGCTTCTTCAAGCAGACAGGAAATACTGCCGGCATAGATAGGAGTGAATCCCGGAGATACTACTGGGGCAGAGGAAGCCATGATATATGCTGCTTTATTTCTTAATTCATAAGCCACCTCAATACCTGCCATATTACATGCTTCAAAGATTATGAATTCAAATAAATGGTCCGGGAGGGCCATAGCAAAATCTGTTATTTCCATTTCATTATCATTATCGATGATGATAGACCGCGAGCCATTAACCAATGTATGTGGAGGAAGCCAGCCACTGCCATGGGAAAACACGATTAAACCGTAGCTTTTAGCAGGATAAAGCCGAGTTACGTCGTTTATAACTCGTTTAAGTACTTGGGGGAGGCTGAGTTTTCTTGGTCATAGGTATGTATGGTAATATAGCCTTTCTCACTTTTTCCATCAATTTCCATCAATCGTGGAGAGTCCTTAAATGGTGTATCCTGATACACTATTATTTTTCCATCTGTTCCGTCTTGCCATCCATTTTTAATTTGAACAAGTTTGTCATAGGTTTCCGCATCAAGATTATTATCTCCTCCCAGATAAACCAATAGTGTCCGTGCAGGTAAAACAACAGGGGTGTCATTTTCTTTATGACAGCTACATACTAATAACAGAAAACAGACAGCATATATATACTTCATACACAATATAATTGGATAAATGATTATAAAAACTAAAGAGGGGAACATTTTGCCCCCCTCTTTTAAATAAACAATGAGCGTATTAATTACTTGTCATTGTGCTTCTTAACTTGGATTTGGATAGTTCCAACAGAATGTCCAAGACTATTCTTCCAAGTATGGTCGCAGATACCGCCCCACTTGTGATTTACACAAACTTCTACATCAATAGTAAATGGTTGAGCAATATCTTCACCATTGTTGATCCATGTGATAGTCTGCTTAGTATTATCAAGTTTGATCTTATTCATGTTTTCAGCATCCAGTTCACTTCCGTCAGCAAAGTATGCCTTAGAAACCTTGAAGTTAACAGTTGTATTAACATCGAATACATTATAGTCAACTACCAGTTTCTTTGACCAACCAGCTTGATCACCTGTCTGAACCAAAGTATTATTCTCAGCCATATCTTTGTGGTCATAGATAACATGGTTGTTATTGAATTGTGCCTGAGCACCTTCAGACCACAGATAATCTGACAAGAAGAATGCATCCTTCAATGATACTGTATTTTCAGCTTCTTGGTACTTGTCATACAAAGGACCTGCTTCGTAAGCGTGGAATACCATCGGAGTTACAAATGCAACTTCAAATTCATCGATAACCACTGTAGAACGTCCATTTTCAGGAGCAGCAGCACCAGTATAATTAGTAGTATGATCTTTAGCCCAAGGAGTATTGTTTACCATATTGATAGTATCGCAAGAGAAGTTATTGTAATCTTCTTTAGCATACTTGTTATGAGCATTGGCTTCCTTGTTGCAAGTACCATACAATCCGTCAACATCTTCGTTGAAGCTTACTACAGCACGCATTTTGATCTTCTTCAAATCTTTAGCGTCAGCAGCATTGATCCAAGCACGTCCTGCGTCTGTTGCTTCCAAGGCGATATACCACTTATTGTCTTTACCTTGATACAAACGAATACCGGAATTGTGACCGTCAGCTATCTTAGATGCATTATTATGCTGGTCAACCAATTCGAATGATAAGGTAGCTCTAGCCCAATCCTTATCATGAGTCTGACCCTTATAAGGATTATAGTTGATCAAATCGAATTCGTCATTCAATGCTGCAACCATTTCATAAGTTTTAGGAGCATCAAAGTTATCATATCTACCGTGAGCAATGAAGTAAGAATCATCTACCCAGTTCAACTTGGTCTTTTCAGGAGCAACCACATTCGGATACTTCACATTGATAGTATAAGTAACATGGATGTCAGGTAATCCCTTATGATCAGCATTTGGCTTGTATGTACCCTTAACAGTGTAAACGTCGTGATCGTCATGACGAGAGAATGCTGTATTCTTCACTGTAACGAACAGCTGATTATATTCTTCAGGAACAAAATTCGGATCTAATGAATAGTCTTTATTATCTTTTCCGTCCCATGCATATACAGCGTGTTGTTTAGCCTCGTCTGCTGTCGCAAATTCAGGAACAAACTCATAAGTCTTACGGAATTCGTCTTTGCTCAACTGTACATCTTTATGGTTGAATATCTTATCCATATCCATATCAAGAACTTGATTGATATGTTTCAGAGTGACATCTTTTGTTTCTGTAACATTAATTTCAGGAACAACTGTCTTGCGTACAATGTGAATCTTGATGATTGCTGTTTTAACTACATTACCATTGTCTTCACCCGGTGCTACCAGTTTCACACGAACAATAGGAGTTCTGTCTATAGCAGCTGTGTGACTGGCATCAGTTTCTGCACCCCAAATCGGGTCCGGAGTTTGTTTTACTGTAGCAACACCATCTTTGGTAACTTCCAAGTAACGTTTAGTCTGGTTAACACCATCATAGTAGAAGTCAACCGGTTCAAACACCAATGAATAGTCATCAAAACCATTATCCATCAAAGGATACTGAGCATCTTTGGCTTTTCCACTACGGTTATCAAAGAAAGAAGTTACGATATCTCTTAAATCTTTTGAATGTCCATCGCCCGTGTAATTCAGTTCTACAACAATACGGTTTGCATCATCTTTAGATTCAGTATCTCCCTTATATAACTGGTTTTCAGCATTGGCTTCGAACTTGGCTTTATCTGCTTGATAAGCTTTTAATTTAGCCTCTTCAGTACCAGTCGGATTCAAGGTGTTAAGATAATATTCATCTTCGATGAATTCTCTATAATTTACCTTGTTAGGAGCAATTGCATTTTTAATCTGAGCAGAAGCGTTAGTTTGGTCAAATGCATCAGCGACTTTAACCAAATGTACGTTTTTCTGCAAAATTACTTCATGCTTGGCGGGAACAAAATCAGAATGAACGATTTGGTCATTGTTCTTAATTCTCAATGAATATACTGTTCTTTCGTCCAAATTAGATTGCTCAGCAAAAGCCCAATCCTTTACACGGAAGTTTAACATACCATGTCCTTCTTTATAAGAATCAACGGTGATTTTTCCATCAGTGTATAGTTTTTGTCCGGCATTGAACAATTCCCAATTCTTGTTATTTGTATTGTAGTTCCATATTTCAGCAGTATCACGAACAAATCCTACCACTTCCATATCCTTGAATGATACGCTATTAGGATTTACCTGATACTTCACGTCTGCCTTACCTGAGTAAACGATTTTAAATGTATTAAAGTTACTTTCACTCCAATCTGCACCTGCAATCTCTGTTTTACCTGCCACACTATCAGTAACAATGGTAGGGAAATGGATTCTGGCAGCTTCACCTTCAGAAAGGAAAGTAGGGATAAACTTAACTCCGCTAACTACAGAAGTAGCTTTAGGCATACTGATAGTCTTTTTAGTGCCATCAGCATAAGTAATAACTAATTCATAAGCTGATTCACCTTCTTCTACTGATACTACATAATCATCAGCAGAAGTACCCGGAGTACCTGGTTTGCCCGGTTCACCTTGTTCTCCTTTTGCACCATTGTATAATTTAATGGTCTCTCCATCACTGAATTTGATTTCATAACCACCATTACCATCAGTGAACGGAGTACAGCTTTCGACATATTTGCCTGAGCCTACTTTGTCTTCAAGGGCCTTGATTGCATCTTTCACATTGGATATTTCTTGATCCAAGCGGTCGATGTCGTCATCGTAATCCTTACAAGATACAAATGTTCCTGTTGAAGTGACCATAAGGGCTCCGAACAGGATTGCACTTAAAAATTTTTTGTTCATAATAGAAAAACTTTAAATTTATAAATTTAAAAACTCAAAATGTTATTGTTATAAAAGGACTTTAAATCTTTTTCCGCGTTTGGATGGTGCTTTATATAGAAACTGCAAGGGAGATGCGCCGACCACTTTATGAAATGCGGCATAAAAAACCGCTTTGGGATGCAAACCCACACTTCCTAAAAAGAGAACTGGTTGAATACGTACCCTCTAGTAATAAGGACTTTGCATACTCAACACGATATTTATTAAGAAGCTGCTTGAAGTTGCATCCGAAGTAGTTGTTCACCGCATTACTCAGGTAGGTCGTATTCGTGCCGGAAACGAAAGGATATGTATGATGTTGATAAACAATGATATAGCAAATTCAGTAGAAGAAATATATCTTATTGCAAAATAGATAGATTCTAAATACTTTTCAAAGTATCCTTTAAAGGATAGAATGCCAATATATATGGACAGAAATAGGCGATTATCATCCATTAATAGGAAATAGAAAAACTTGTCATAAGCAGAAAAAACAAATCCTTTATTTGCTTTGTTTGTCATTTACTAATATCTTTGTTTCATCATTCATTCTAGAACCGCAACAAAATATGAAATACCCTATTGGAATACAGAGTTTTGACCAAATCCGTGAAGATGGCTATGTATATGTGGATAAGACCGGCTTGATTTACAACTTGGTAACACAAGGCAAGACTTATTTCTTGAGCCGTCCACGCCGTTTTGGCAAAAGCCTGCTGGTAAGTACCCTTGCCTGTTATTTCCAGGGACGCAAAGATTTGTTTGCCGGACTGGAAATCGACGGATTGGAAAAAGACTGGTATGAGTATCCTATCTTTCGTATAGACTTTAATGGAGGACTGTATACACAACCCGGAATTCTGGAGGCTACCATTGAAGGCTATTTAGGGAACTGGGAAGATATTTATGGCAAGAATCCCAATTATACAACCATAGGAACCCGTTTCATTGAAATACTTCGTCGGGCTTATGAACGGACAGGGCGGCGTGCGGTGGTTCTGATTGATGAATATGACAAACCTATTCTGGATGTATTAGATACGGAAGCTTGTTTTTATGATGATTATGGAAAGCAAGTTCTATTGGAGAACCATAACCGGGAAATATTGAAATCCTTTTATTCTACCTTTAAAGGAGCCGATCAATACTTGAGATTCGTATTGTTGACCGGAGTAACAAAGTTTTCCCAAGTAAGTGTTTTCAGTGGATTTAACCAGCCTAAAGATATCAGTATGGATGAACGGTACGAAGCCTTGTGCGGTATCACCCAGAATGAGCTGGAAGCATTTTTCGAAGAACCCACCATACAGTTAGCTGCTAAATATCAGTACACAGTGAAAGAAATGAAGGAACTTCTCAGACGGCAATATGACGGATATCATTTTGGAGAGAGGATGACCGACATTTACAATCCGTTCAGCATTCTTAATGCTTTTGACAGTATGGCAATTCGTGATTACTGGTTCTCTACAGGTACTCCCACCTATTTGGTTCGTCTGCTGCAACACAGCCGCGAGCAGATAAACGAACTTGCCGGACGTTATTATGTTCCCTCTTTGTTTGTGGATTATAAGGCTGATGTGGAACAGCCTCTACCCATGATTTATCAGAGCGGATATCTCACTATTAAAGAATATAATAGACGTATGGGAACTTATCTGCTCGATTTCCCCAATAATGAGGTGCGTAAAGGGTTCTTGTCCGTATTGGCAGCACATTATTTGAAACCCGGAGGTGGAGAGGTCAACAGTTGGATTATCGATGCTGTTACTTGCCTTGAGCAAGGGAACACCTCCGCTTTTTGTGATTCTCTGACCGCCTTTCTTGCAAGCATCCCGTATGACTCTCACGCTTCCTTGAAGGAATTGGATATGACTGAGAAACATTTCCAATACACTTTTTATCTGATTCTCCGTTTGATAGGAGTTTATTGCCGTGCAATTCATTGTGAGAACCGTCAGAGCTTCGGACGAGTGGACTGCATATTGGAAATGGACGAATATGTTTACATTTTCGAATTCAAGATGGATGGAACAGCAGAGGAGGCTTTACAGCAAATAGCAGAGAAAGGCTATGCCCGATCTTATTTGACCGATAACCGTAAAATAGTCTGTATCGGGGTGAATTTTTTCTTCCCTTACACGTACTGTGGAAGAATGGAAGGAGATAATTTACAAATAAGATTTAGTCATAGTCAGCCTGAAGCGTTAAACTACAGGTTATCTTCCATCATTTTTTATGGGAATATACCGGTAAGAATGTTCATGCTGTTTCCGGCATAACTCATTTAATTTTCATCTTTTTATCATTTTGCTTTTCTTTTTGCAAAGAATGAATTATTTTCGCAGCCGAACACAAGTTTAATTTCTTACCGACAATAAGCAGACATGCTTTAATCCTCGACCAATTCAACTTGTCCTCATTTTAATTTTAACGGATAAGCTGATGTTTTGTCCCTCACTATTATAAAATAAAAGAATGAAAAGATCATTGTATGTATCGCTATTGACGTTCATGTGCTTCTCTGCCTGCCAAGGTAGTGAGGAATTAGAGCAACTACAAGAAAAAGAGTACACGGTATCCATTATGGCAAGAATCGGGAAAACAGTTTCCGGAGCACGCTATTTGCAAGATAATGAAAATGCCATCGCTAGTTTTAGTAAAGCCGATGATATAGGTGTTTTTATGGACAATGACAGTGCTGTCCGCTGGATATTCGATGGAACTTCCTGGACTACAGAAAAGAGTGTCTTTTGGAAAGATAAAAACCAGGAACATACTTTTTACGCATATTATCCCCACTCCGGTTCCAAAGCCGAAAGTAAGGAAAATATAAAAATGCCTTCTCTCGACAGCCAGAACGGGACTTGGGAAAATATTGACCAATATGACTTTCTAGTAGCATCCAGGAAGCTTTCCTACGATACCGACCTTGGCAATGTGGCCTTTTCGGGCGATTATTCATTTAAGCACGTTTTGTCACTATTAAAGATAAACATAAAGGGTGAAGGAGATATGGCACAGGCCGTTATTGACAAAATCAGACTTGAAGGAAATGGGTTGATGACTCAAGGATACTACTCCTTTGAAACGAACAGCATCACCATCAGCGAAACTCCCAAGGAAACCTTCCAGATTACTCCGTCACACACCATGAACAATCAGGATGCTTCTTTTTATTTTATCCTGAACGGGGGCGAGAATGACGGAAACATTGATCCGAAAGCCGTGAAAAACCATTCTGTTAATCTCACCATTGAATATACCCGTAACAACAAATATTACATAACACGACGAGACGACCTGTCTCCGGGCTTATTGTCCGGATGTATTCATAAATACAATATTGTAGTAAAAGACGGAAATGTAATTATAACGGGAGGAAGTATTTCGGGTTGGACTCCGGGAAATGAAGAAGAGGATATAGTTATAAATGGAGAAGAAATAAACCCACAAACAAATAATATGTTATGAATTATAGATTAACCGAATTAAAGGTGCTTCTGTTTCTATTGCTGCTGCCTGCTGTTTCTTGCCAACGCCCGATGTACGATGAAGAAGACGATGAAGACGGAGTCTCGCAAACAAATCTTCCTCTAAAGATATCTGCCAGATCTAGTGGAGAGTCCCCAATTAATTATCCGGCCTATATCTATGCGTTTGCAGAGGACGGCAGCTGTTCTGCCAGTCTGAAAATGACAGATAACGCCCAGATTGAAATGAAGTTACCTCCTGCCCGATATACTATTGTTGCAATAGCCGGTTTGGGAGAGGAATATATCGTTCCGAAAGATCCTAGCCTTGATGATGTAATTGTTATGAAAGAAAATAACAGAAGCTCACGCGCGCTAATGATGGGCACTTCAACTGTGACAATTGCCAATAAGAAAAATGTATCTGTTTCTGTAACCCCTCTATTATGCTGTATCTTTAGTCAATATCAGTTTGGAAGATATACCGGCAAACGTTAAAAAGGTGAGTTTGCAGATTTCGCCTTTATATTCTTCCCTGTCGTTTACAAGGGAGTATTCCGGCAAAGACAAGAGTACGGAAATTATTTGTGAGTCTGAGCCGGGTGGAATTTGGAGTGCAAAGCCTTTTTATATTTTTCCGGGGAGCGGCTCTCAGACTGTTTTTTCCATAACCTTGGAAGATAATAGTCAGACAAAGACGTTTGGATACACTTTCAAAGGAAAGCCGGAAGCGAACGTGCCATTGAATATCGGGGGTAGCTATTCGGGTGATGTCACGGTAGGGGGCAGTTTGATATCAGGTGAATGGAAGGCTCCGGTAGACATCAAATTCAATTTTGGCGGTGCTGATGAAGGTAATGGCGGTAGTGAGCCGCCTCCCATTAATCCGGATCTTTCCGGGCTACCCGAAATTGGCGGTATCTGGAACGGCGGTATTGTAGCTGGCATAGAGAATGCAAGTTCCACAGGGGCGGATATTTTGTTGATGAGTCTGGATGAGTGGAGTGGATTCGCTTCCGATGTGCGGAATATCATACAGGAGGAGGAAGCAGACGGATGGCATCTTCCGACTGAAGAGGAGGCAAAAGTATTGCATAAGACGTTCAGCGGATCATCACTGGATGAACTGAATGAAACCATAGAGGGATTAAGAAACGGAGACCCGTTATTGGATATTGAGAAACGGTATGTATATGATCATAACGGAAGCATATATGCATTCGGATTTAAAACCTCATCCAAATTTTTACAGGCGGGGAGTACGGTGAAATACAAAATACGTTTGGTATGCAGCGCTCATTATGATGCCGGATGACCCATTCATATACTAGAAAAGGGCATTCACACTTCTTGACAATATATGCTTGAGAGTGTGAATGCGTCTAATCGACTTCCATACCGGGAATCTCATTTCCATAGATAAATTCTCAATTAATTGAAAGTTAACATTCTACCACCCGGTATACATTTCCTTTGGTGGTATGTACCCGTTCGCCCAGCTGGGGCAGGATACGGCTCAGGCTGTAAGCGGTCATCCCTCTCATGATCGAAGGATGGGCTGCCTTCATACGTTCAAACAGCTGGGTGGCGGAGAGGCTAAGCACTTCCTGCGGATTGTCCTCTTCTGTAGCAAAGCGAAAGCAAAGGCGGAACACCTCTTCTTCGGGTACATGCTTGTAGAATAGGGCATTATGTTGCTGTATAGTCTGTTCCTCTTCTTTATTGAACCAGCTTCGTTCACCGGATAGAAGTTCTGTTTTAAGCTGGGCGTACAATTGCTTATGCTCTACGGACGTGGTGCAGTCTATGGCATGTTTCAGACTGACGCAAAGAAAGCGGCGTGAGCCGGTGCGGTCTACCAGCAAATCCTCCCGGTTGCTGGTGCCGATGAACGAGGCAATACGGGGAAGCGATGAAGCGCTGTGTTTGTAAGCCTTGCGGATATTCAGTGCGGAGGCTTGCATCAAGTTCTTCAGCAAAGGCATTTTGGATGCACCTAGTTTGTCGAATTCATCCAAGTTGATTAATCCGTAGGCGGCCAGCTTGGCTTCGGCGGATGCCGGGGAACTTAGGTCATAACTTTCCGTGTAGTAGGATTTCAGCGTATCGGGCATCAGCAGACGGCAGAACGTACTTTTCCCCAATCCCTGGCGGCTGCTCACCAGCAGGGGAGCCACACTGTTGGCGCGGTTGTTATCCGGATTGAGCTGCATCCATTGAGCGGAGAGTCCCAGCATCCAACGGTGGGAAACCGTTCACCCATACCGGGTCGTCGGACACCCTGCGTGCCAACGCGGACACCCGGTCCGTGCCGTCCCATTCGGGAAGCTGCTCAAAATAGGCAGTAAAGGGATGGTATTCACTGATGCGGCGTGAACGCACAAAGCGTTGAATGTCCCTGTCCCAACAGTCTATGCCCGTTTCAATAGCCTCCAGACTTAGTGAGTTCATCCATCGTTCGTCCACTTTGGTGTAACGCAGATGAGTATCGGGAATGTTGTTTTCTACACTTGCCACTTCAGTTTCTTCAGTAAGCACATTGAACCGGAAGCGGTAGCGGGAGGTGAGGAAAGCGGTCACTTCCTGCATCAGGGTATGTGATTTCGCCTTCTTGCCAGTATCTTCTGGGGAGGTTGGTCCCGCTTTTTTCTGAACATCTTTTTTCAAGTGAGCGGAATCCTTCTCTGTTTTTTCAGTTGAGACTATCGGATGTATCCGAGAATCGTCCATACTCCCCGGCAGGTTATCCTTACCGTTTTCAGTGAGAAGAACCTGTGAGTCGGCCATCTCTCTTACTCCGTCTTCGTCCGACACGATGTAGTGGTAACTGCCCGTGGGAGCATTCCCGTCGGTGCGCGGAGTCCAGTTCAATGCCAGAACTACTTGGCCCTCGCGGATATCCAGCGCCAGACGCACGCCGGGTATAGTCCGGCAAAGCGGCATCAGCCCGTTGAGAGCGGATACGAGATCACGACGCGGTGTTCCGTCAATAGGAACAGGGCTTGACAGGAATTTGCTTCCGAAGAAGACTGTTTTGAGAGTAGCGAATACATTCATGAGTTACCTTTTTTAAGTTTGGCAAACTACAAATATACAACATAAAAAGGCGTTTGTCAAGAGGGGGCGGAAATATGGCAGATCTTGGTGCAAAGTTCAATGAAACTTGGTACAAGATATGGTGAAACTTGATACAATATATACGTACAGGCCTACACATTACTAACGTTACGGTTCATACGTTACTAATGTTGAGGCTTGCACGTTACTAATGTTTATTGTTGAATAAGCCGACATGTTTTTAAAATATACCTTCAGGATTTTAAATATACATCATTCAGGCTTTTTCAAAAAACTAACAATACGTTTCAAAAAAACGTCAGCATGTTCCGTGTACAAAGTTGCCGTGTTCTGCGTACAGGCCTATCATGTTCCGTGTGCCAGCCAAGCTTGTTCATCGCATTACTTCCTTGTTAAGCCGATATGCTTCCTTCTCCATTCATCCTGTCATTTTATTTAAGACATACAGACGATCAGCTGGTTAAGGTTGAAATTACTTCCTCTCACTCCCGTTTCAGCCG
>ENA-OPYU01000768-OPYU01000768.1-human-gut-metagenome-genome-assembly--contig:-NODE-768-length-12108-cov-3.023788_pt1 | contig 12108 bp, 15 predicted proteins | sample MGYA00242637_ERZ504482 | MGnify/ENA primary metagenome ERZ504482 (study PRJEB26092, sample SAMD00036237) | human gut metagenome | host: Homo sapiens | study: EMG produced TPA metagenomics assembly of...
CATTCGACCATGTTTCTTTCAAATATCCGGGTGCGGATGAAAATGTTCTTGAAGATATTACATTTACGGCAAAACCGGGAGAAACGACAGCGATTATCGGAAGTACCGGAAGCGGAAAATCAACGCTTGTCAATCTGATCCCCCGTTTTATGATGTGACGGACGGAAGTATCCGTTTGGATGGAACAGATATTCGTGAAGTGACACAGCATGATTTGAGAGATAAACTTGGGTATGTTCCTCAGAAAGGACTGTTGTTCTCAGGTGATATCGCATCGAATATTATGTTCGGGAATCCGGAAGGCGGCGGGCAGGAGATGAAAGAAGCTGCGCAGATAGCGCAGGCAACAGAGTTTATCGAAGCAAAGCCGAACAAATATGAAAGTCCTATTTCGCAGGGCGGATCGAATGTGTCCGGAGGCCAGAAACAGAGACTTTCAATCGCAAGGGCGATCGCAAAACGACCGGAAGTGTTTATTTTTGACGACAGTTTTTCGGCGCTTGACTTCAAGACAGACGTTGCTCTACGGAAAGCTTTGAAAAAGCGGACGAAAGAAAGTACGGTGCTGATCGTGGCACAGCGAATCAGTACGATTTTAAATGCAGAACAGATCATTGTACTTGATGATGGAAAGATTGCAGGAATCGGTACACATAAAGAGCTTCTTAGAAACTGTGAAGTTTACAAACAGATTGCGGCATCCCAGTTGTCTGAAAAAGAACTTCAAGATGGAATGCAAAGTGAAGACAGAAAACGGAAGAATATGAAAAAGTGAAACGATGAAAAACAGAAGAAAGAAAAGAAGCAATCAGTGCGAAAAACAGCGGAACAGGAGGTGAGAAGCGATGTCTAGGCACGGAATGAAAGGTCCTCATGGAGGAATGCGAGGAGGAGCAAAAGCAAAGGATTTTAAAGGCTCGCTTTAAAAAAACTTGTAAAATATATGAGCGTATATAAAGTGCAGATGCTTTTTGTCGCTGTTTTCGCAGTATGCGGAACGGTATTTAACATTGTCGGACCGAAAATATTAGGTAAGGCTACAACAGAGATTTTTAACGGGCTTGTCAGTAAAGTATCGGGCGGATCGGGAATGGATTTCGGAAAAATCGGACAGATCCTTCTTATTACTCTCGGTCTGTATGTAGTCAGCGCGCTTTGTTCCTTTATTCAGGGAATGATTATGACCGGAATCTCACAGAAAACGACGTACCGATTGAGAAAAGATATTACGGAAAAGGTCAATCGGATGCCGATGGATTATTTTGATACGAAGCCTGTCGGAGAGGTGCTCTCCCGTGTGACAAATGATGTAGATACTCTCGGACAGAGTTTGAACCAAAGCGCGACGCAGCTTATTACTTCTGTGACGACTCTGATAGGAGTTCTCGTTATGATGCTTTCGATCAGTCCGCTTATGACGGTTGTGGCGCTGTTGATCCTGCCGATTTCCGTTGGCCTGATCTCATTCGTTATGAAACATTCGCAGAAATATTTCAGCGGACAGCAGGAATATCTCGGAAATGTAAACGGTCAGGTCGAGGAAGTGTACAGCGGACACAACGTGATCAAGGCATTTAACAAAGAAGACGATGTGATCCGTGAATTTGACCGGACAAATGATAAATTGTATGAATCTGCATGGAAATCCCAGTTTTTCTCTGGAATGATGATGCCGGTCATGCAGTTTGTAGGGAACTTAGGTTATGTAGGAGTAGCGATACTCGGAGGTTTTCTGGCGATTAAAAAGACAATAGAAGTCGGAGATATCCAGTCATTTATTCAGTATGTGAGAAACTTTACACAGCCGATCCAACAAGTTGCTCAGGTGACAAACATGCTTCAGCTTGCGGCGGCATCATCGGAGCGGGTGTTTGAATTCCTCGAAGAAAAGGAAGAAGATCAGACGGTTGAACACCCTGTTTCGGTAGAAGGACTTCACGGAAATGTACAGTTTGAAAATGTTCATTTCGGATACAATCCGGAAAAGATCATCATTAACGATTTCTCTGCAAATGTAAAAGAAGGTCAGAAAATCGCAATCGTCGGTCCTACAGGAGCCGGAAAAACAACGATGATCAAACTGCTCATGCGCTTTTATGATGTAAACAGCGGTTCGATCAAGATCGACGGCCATGACGTAAGAGACTTCAACAGAAGCGAACTAAGAGAAATGTTCGGAATGGTACTTCAAGATACATGGCTCTTCCACGGAACGATCATGGATAACATCCGTTACGGAAAACTCGACGCAACAGAGGAAGAAGTTATACAGGCAGCAAAAGCAGCACATGTTCACCGTTTCGTCCAGACACTTCCGGGAGGCTATCAGATGGAAATCAATGAAGAAGCAACAAACATCTCACAAGGACAAAAACAGCTTCTTACGATCGCAAGAGCAATACTTGCAGATCCGAAGATCCTCATTCTTGACGAAGCGACAAGTTCCGTCGATACAAGAACAGAAGTAAGAATCCAAAAAGCAATGGATAATTTGATGAAAGGCAGAACAAGTTTCGTTATCGCCCATAGATTATCGACAATCCGAGACGCAGATCTCATTCTCGTTATGAAAGACGGCGATATCATCGAACAAGGAACACACACACAACTCCTCGCCCAAAACGGCTTCTACGCCGAACTATACAATTCACAGTTTGAATCAACAGATCAGACCTGCGCATGAAAAAAGAGGACTCCGCAGCGTAAGCTTGCTTACAAGGTGCGGAGTCCTCGTTTTTTAAGCATAGGGCGGACGCCCGTCAGTGAGATGAAGAGCGAAGCGATGAAATCGAACTGGGGTCTGATCGGACGGAGAGAAAACATAACCTGCGCATAAAAAATGAAGTTCTCTGCTGAGCAAGCTTGCTTGCTTACAAGGTGCGGATGTCCTCTTTTTTTAAAGCATAGGGCGGACGCCCATCAGTGAGATGAAGAGTGAAGCGATGAAATCGAACTGGGGTCTGATCGGACGGTGGAGTTGAGTTCTGATCGGATGCAAATGATTTTTGTATGTGGTATGATGGGAGTTGAACTGCACTGAGTTTTTACAACCGAAGCTTGAGTGCAAGATCTTTCGCACATATAACACGAAAGAATACTAAAAAGGAAAGCAGTTTAAAGAACGAGTATTCTCAGGAACAGGTGAGGTGGCAACATGTTAAAAAAGAGTTTTTATTTTTTATGTCAGTTGTAGAAACAGGAAGCTTTTCGCAGGCGGCGAAAAAGCACTATTTGTCGCAGGCTGCCATTAGCCAGCAGATTTCTAAACTGGAAGAAGAAGTCGGAGTTCGTTTATTTGACAGGAGTAAATACCGCCCTGAATTGACGGAAGCCGGTAAATATTATTATCAGAAGATCAAACAGTTATCTGAGGAATATGAGAAAATCGAGAAACAGACGCGTTATATTCGAAAAAAAGAATTCGCAGAAAATAGTAGTGGGGATTACAGGTCCGTTTGAAAATAAATATCTTCCCCGTATTATCAATGAATATAAAGAAGGGCATGAAACGCATTTTGATGTTCGTGTTTATACATTTGAAGAGGGGAAAAAGCTGTTGGAGGCAGGAGATATTGATATTGCTTTTGGTCTGTCATCAGAGTTTTCTGTAAACCCGGATATTTCTTATGAAACGATTCATCAGTCGGAAACGTGTATTGTATGCAGCAGAAAAAATCAGATTAAGTCAGTATAAAAGCATCAACCCCATTTTAGTAAAAGACGAGCCGATGATCACGTTATCTTCGCAGATGGGCAGAAAGTTTTATGATGATTTTATGAAGGCGTTTTATATTGGATGGGTTTGAACCGAATATTGTAAAAGAAGTGAATTCTCTTTCGGAGTATTTTATATCTATAAAACTGGATGAAGGAATAGGATATACAGGCAGAGAGGTTGTGCCGGAAGAGGAAGATCTGTGCACTGTAAAAATAGTAGGAAGTCATCATCATGCAGATTTTGCGGTGGCTTATTTAAAAGAAAATAAAAAAACAAAGTGTTGTTCAGTTTTATGAATATATTGTAGCATATTTTAAAGATTATAAGAAAAACTTATAGTCTTTATAGAAAAGCAGGTAGTTTCTTTTTGCTTGTTAAAATATTATCATTACAGTATGAAAAGCAAAGGAGAAATGAAACGATGGGTAAATTATTATTGACAGGTGTTGACGGAAATTTAGGTGAAACTGCCGCTGAAATTTTGCTTACTTTAGAACCGAAAGAGAATCTGATCTTTTGTGGTTATAGTGAAGAGGCGCTCAAAAAATATGCAGATATGGGAGTCGAGACTCGTCAGACAAACTTTAACAACGCAGATGGATTGTCGGAGGCATTCAAAGGAGCAGATGCGCTGGCTCTTATTTCGATGCCGTTTGTAGGAGCGAAAAGGCAGAAAGCTCATAAAAATGCGATAGATGCGGCAAAAGCGGCAGGAGTAAAACAGATTATTTATACTTCGTTAGTGAATGCAGACGATGAGACAAATCCTAGTGTTGAAAAGAAAGACCACATTTATACAGAAAATTATATAAAAGAGGTCGGCTTAGATTATCAGTTTATGAGAAATTCACAGTATGCAGAGGCGATGGTCACAAATTACTTTACTTATGTAAAAATGGGAACTCCGCTCACAAATTCACAGGGCGACGGATTGATGGCTTATATCTCCAGAAAAGACTGTGCGAAGGCTGTGGCATACGCGCTCCACAGATCGGGCGAGTTTACACGGAAAGTTTGGGACATTAACGGACCGGAGCTGATGACGATTACTCAGTTTATCGAGATCGGAAATGAATCTACAGGAAATAATCTGACGTTTCAGAATGTAACGGATGAAGAAAACTATCAAATATGGGATGCTATGGGAGTGCCGAGAACGACGGACGGCGTATTCCTGGAAGACAGTGAAGCTCCGTTTTCAAGCGATGGAATGGTGACGTTTGCGCAGGCGATCAGAGAAGGAAAAATTGGATATCTTTACTGATGATTTCAAAAAATCTGACAGGGGATGATCCAATCACCGTGAAATATATGTTCGATCATAACGAAGATTTTCAGATCGGTGCAAGACATTCAAAAGATGATTAAATACTTTTGAAAGGAACATCGGAAAATGAATGAACAGAAAATGAACTACGAACATGTTTTAAGTCCTATCAAAATCGGCCCCATGACATTGAAAAACAGAGTTTCTTTCACTCCTGTATGGCCGTCCTTTGCGACGGCGGACGGTCATGTAAACCGTGAATTGATTGAATGGGTAAGGGATATCGTAAAAGGCGGAGCGGCATGTATTAATATCGGATGTGGCTGCGTCAATCGAAATCTCCCTCCGTTTGTCACTCATCTGCTGCGAATGAGCGAAGAAAGTGTCGTAAATGAAATGACGATCTTATCAGATCTTGTCCATATGTATCAGTGCAAGATCGGAATAGAACTTTTTGCCATTAATATGTATGGCGGAAACTTCGCAGACAGAGATCACAACGGCGATAAGCCGGCGGTAGAGCTTGACCCTACTTATATGACGAAAGAACAGATCAAGGAATATATTGAAGATTTTGCGTTGGCGGCAGAGCGCGCGGTAAGATGCGGAGTTGACAGTCTTGTGATCCATGGAGCTCACGGGCAGCTTCCGGGATGCTTTTTGAACAAGAGGATCAATGAAAGAACAGATGAATATGGCGCGGATACGATTGAAAATGCATCAAGATTTACGGTGGAACTGCTCGCTGCGGTTCGTGAGAAGATCAAAGATCGTCTGGCTATCGAATATCGGATCAATGCAAATGATATGATCGAGGGTTCGCCTTCCCTGGATGAAGTTATCGCATTTGTAAAACGGATTGAGCCGTATATCGATCTTCTTCATGTATCCAGAGGGATGCATTCCGAGCAAAACTTGCTCCTTATATGAATCAGCCGATCTATTACGATCATGGAATCAACATCGAAGACGCGGCAAAATCAGGAAAGAGATTTCTGTTCCGGTGACGGTAGTCGGGTCGGTTACATTAGAGCAGGCGGAACAGTATATTGCGGAAGGAAAGGCCGATATGGTTTCTATGGCGCGAGGACTGATGGCAGATCCGATGGTGGTTAAGAACGCCAAAAGCGGATGCCCTGAGAATACAAGACCATGCGTCAGATGCAATTATTGTATTAACCGGACGCATTATGATCTTGCTCCGGTGAGGTGTTCTGTAAACGCAGAACTTGGGATGGAAACATTGTATATGAATCTGGGGAACACTTTGCCTAAGAGGATTGCCGTGATAGGCGGAGGACCTGCGGGAATCGAGGCGGCGAGAACGGCGGCGCAAAGAGGGCATACAGTAGATCTTTATGAAAAAGAAGATCATTTAGGCGGAGTCCTCACAATGGCAGGCGCTCCGAAATTCAAGCAAGATATCAAAAAATATGTAGAATGGACGATTCATTCTATTTCCGGTCAAGAGAGGGTTTCTGTTCATTTGAACAGTGAAGTTCGGGCGGAAGATCTGAAGGGAAAAGACTATGACGCGGTGATCGTGGCAGTCGGAGCAGAGCCTGTTATTCCGAAGTTTGCGAAAGGCAGAGAGGATGTCGTATGGGTCGGAGATGTGGAGCTTGGGAAAGTTTCTGCAAAGAAGCAAGTTGTGATCGTAGGCGCAGGACTTACCGGATGCGAAGCAGCGCTGTCTTTGGCAAAAGCGGGAAAAGAAGTTACTTTGGTTGACATGATCGATGTCTGTGATTTTGGAAGAGGAGGCGCCAAATTTAATCAAATTGCCCTGCGCGGACTGTTGGAAGCAGAACAGGTCAAGATGATCGGCGGTGTCAAAATGAACATTGAGGGCGACCGCATCGTATTTGTAAAAAAGTGAAAAAAGCGATAGAACTTTCATATGAACAGATCATCCTTTCGCTGGGGGTAAAAGCAAATGAAGAGAAAGTACAGGCATTTGCGGATGCGGGGAGAGAAGTTGTTTTCGTCGGAGACTGTAATACGAAAATAGGAACATTATATCATGCGGTTCATACCGCTCATGAAGCGGCGTCTGTTTTATAAATGTAAATATACGAAAGAAGATTCAAAAAGAGTGCTTTGTACTGCAACACGGTACAGGGCATTCATTTTTTTACAATCTTGTCGTCGAAAAATTTATGAAACTGTGGTAGAATAAAAAATGATTTGGAAAAATGTAAGAGAACGGAAAGGACTCTATATGGGATTAACACATTTTGACGAAAACGGAAAAGCGGTCATGGTCGATGTGACCGACAAAAAAGAGACGGCACGAGAGGCTGTGGCAGAAGGGAAGATTCTTGTAAACCGGGATGTTTTTCAGGCTGTGAAAGCAGGGACAGTCGGTAAAGGCGACGTTTTGGGCTGTTGCGGCAACGGCGGGTATTGCAGGGGCGAAGCGGACCTCAGATCTGATTCCTATGTGTCATATATTGCCGCTTACGAATTGTAAGGTGGATTTTCGTATGAATGAGAAAGAATAGTGCGATCTTCTGTACCTGTACAGTGAAAGTGACAGGAAAGACCGGAGTTGAGATGGAGGCTTTGACAGGAGTGAGCGCCGCGCTTCTTACGATTTACGATATGTGTAAAGCATTGGATAAGAAGATGGAGATTACCGATATCCGTCTTTTGAAAAAGACCGGAGGCAAAATGCGGAGATATATGGAACGATTTTGACCGGTGTGCCGGACTTGTCGGTGAAAAGTCTGATCGGCGAAAACAGATCTGCGGGAAATGCAGAAGGCAGAAGATGTGGAGAACGTGTGCCGCAAAAAAGGAGAAACGGACGCGCAGATGGAAAGCTGCGGTCGTTACGATGAGTGATAAAGGATTTGCGGGAGAACGAGAAGATAAGAGCGGCCCGTTGATCTGTGAGATGATCGCGGATCAGGGATACGATGTTGTGAGAACGGAACTTCTCCCGGATGAGCAAAAAGAAATTGAAAAGTGTCTATGTACACTTTGTGATGATGAAAAGGTTGATATCGTATTTACGACAGGAGGTACAGGGTTTTCTTTGCGTGATTGTACTCCTGAGGCTACAATGGCAGTTGCACATCGGAATGTTCCGGGGATCGCAGAGGCGATGAGAGCAGCTTCGGCGGAAGTGACGCCGAGGGCAATGTTGAGCAGAGCTGTTTCCGCGATCCGAAATCATACGTTGATCGTGAATCTTCCGGGCAGTCCGAAAGCGGTAAAAGAAAATCTGGAAGCAGTTCTTCCGGTAGTGGAACATGGACTTGAAATATTGACAGGACAGGCGGGAGAGTGCGGACGATGAACGATCAGTACGGCAGGCGGATTGATTACATGCGGGTATCCGTAACAGACAGGTGTAATCTGCGGTGTGTTTATTGTATGCCGGGAGAGGGCTTTTCCTTTCTTCCGCATGAAGACATCCTTTCTTTTGAAGAGATTGAAAGAGTGTGCAGGATTGGGGTAAGACTTGGCATTACGAAAATCAAGCTGACAGGCGGAGAGCCGCTTGTGCGGCGGGGAATACCGGATCTTGTCGGGAAGTTAAAGGGTATTCCGGGTATAGATGAAGTGACGTTGACAACAAACGGGATATTATTAAAAGAACAAATAAACGAATTAGTTTCAAACGGGCTTGCTTCTGTTAATATAAGCATTGATACGCTTGACGAAAGACGTTATTTTCGGATGACGCGGGGCGGTGATATAAAAAAGGCGTTGGAAGGCATGGAATCTGCGTTAAAATATCCTGATCTGAAAGTGAAAGTAAATTGTGTGCCTTTCTGTGAAGAAGATTGCATTTCTCTTGCGCTTTTGGCGCAAAAAAAGGAAAATAGATGTCAGATTCATTGAGATGATGCCTATTGGAAATGGGTAAAAATTTCAACGGAAAAATGTCTGAAGAAATATATAAATTGCTTCACAACGAATTCGGCGATTATGAAATATATCAAAAAAAGAGTAGGAAACGGACCGGCAGAGTATATTCGTTTCATAATTTTGATGGGAGAATCGGATTTATCAGCGCCCTTTCGCATAAATTTTGTTATAAATGTAATCGGATCAGACTCACTTCGGAAGGAATTTTTTAAAGCCGTGTCTGCAATACGGAAACGGCACAGACGTTCGGGAAATGTTAAGTAAACGGGGCGGATGACAGATTTGATCGAGGAGAAGATGAGAGAAGCGGTGATTTTTTAAACCTGACGGTCATGAGTTCGGAAGATCTGGAAAAGGCGAAGAAATCGAAACGAAAAAAGATAGTCATCAAGATCGGCGGTTGACAGGAAAAAGAAATCAGAACAAAAAATCAGAGCAATAAGATAAAGAAGATAAAACAAAGATAGCGGGGAGTGTGAGAAAAATGTCAGAAAAAGCAGAAAGCGGAACAGTGCTCGCAGTCTGTGTAAGCAGAGAAAAAGGAACGCAGAAGCAAAATGTGGGCAGCGCACATTTTATAGAAGATTTTGGGATAGAAGGCGACGCTCATGCCGGAAAATGGCATCGGCAGGTGAGTCTTCTTTCTCATGATAAGATCGAAGCGTTTCGGGCAAAAGGAGCAGAAGTGATCGACGGCGCTTTCGGAGAGAATCTTGTAGTAACAAACTTGGATTTTCGCTCTTTTCCGGTCGGAACACGGCTTATATGCCGCGATGTGATCTTAGAGATGACGCAGATCGGAAAAGAGTGTCATCACGGGTGTCTTATTTTTCAGAAGATGGGAGAGTGCATTATGCCGAGAGAAGGTGTTTTTGCAAAAGTGATCCGAGGCGGAGAGATCAAAATCGGAGATATTATGTTCGCAGAGAGAGCGGAAAGTTTCAAGTAAGCGGTCATTTAAAGGATGAGAAGGGGCGGGAGTGAAGAAGCGCGTATATAGATGAATCGGAAAGAAAGAGGCGTATCTATGGACAGATTCAAAAAGAAGACAGATGAAAACGGGGAGAGGACGAGTCTGAAAATAAAAATCAGTATGAGAAAAACGGCAAAGATGATTGCGGTTGTAAGCTGTACGATTCTTATGCTTGGCAGCCTGTTCTCCGAAAAAAGAGGTGATTTCGCAGTCTGTAACAGGAAATGAGGATAAAACATACGATTCGGGAGAGTGGATTGTTCAGAAGAACGGTTCTCTCATACAAAATGCAGGCGGCAATCAGGACGGGGAAAAGAAGCGATACTGTTTTCAAGATGTGGAAGAGAACCGTTATGAAGCGCCGCTGCTTTCGGATGTTCCGAAATGTACTTACGATTTTTCCGATTTAAAGACAGATGAGCAGACAGGTTATAAAAGCTATCAGGACCCGGAAACAGGTGCAAAGGCAAAACTTGGGATCGACGTATCTGAATTTCAAGGAGAAGTGATCGACTGGAAGCAGGTGAAAGAATCCGGTGTCGAATTTGTTATGGTTCGTCTCGGGTATCGGGCTTACGGAGAGAGCGGCTCTCTTGTATTGGATGCGATGTACGAGCAAAACGTGAAGAACGCTCTGGAAGCAGGGCTGCAGGTAGGCGTGTACTTTTTTTTCACAGGCAGTTTCTCCGGCTGAGGCAGTGGAGGAAGCGGAATTTGTGCTTGAGCATTTGAAGCATTATAATATTACGGGTCCTGTTGTTTTTGATACAGAAGAGATCAAGTGGGACAGCGCGAGAACAGATGGAAATACGCGGCAGGATTTTTACGAATTATTGCAAAGTGTTTTGTGATACGATCGAACATGCGGGATACGATCCGATGATTTACGCAAATTTAAAATGGATGACTTTTACGCTTGATATGGAGCAGCTTACAGAGTATGATTTCTGGTATGCGGATTATCATGAGACGCCGCAGTGTCCGTATGAATATAAAATATGGCAGTACAGTGAAACGGGCGCAGTTCCCGGTATCACGGGAAATGTAGATTTGAATTTATGGTTTCAGGAGGATTAAAAAATGAAATGGAATAAATTTCGGTTAAAGACGACGACGGAAGCAGAAGATATTGTAAGCAGTATGCTTATGGATCTCGGAATTCAGGGAGTGGAGATCGAGGATAAAATTCCTCTTACTCAGTCGGACAAGGAGCAGATGTTTGTAGATATCCTTCCGCAGACAGAAGCGGATGACGGCGTGGCGTATCTGAGTTTTTACTTGGAACCGGAAGAAGACAAAGAGAAGATCCTGTCGGATGTAAGAAAAGAACTGGAGGAAATGTCGGCTTATGTAAACGTCGGAGAGTGTCTGATCGAAGAGTCGGAAACGGAAGATGTGGACTGGGTGAACAACTGGAAGCAGTATTTTCACCAGTTTTATGTAGACGATGTTTTGATCATTCCGTCATGGGAAGAGGTAAAGCCGGAAGACGAAGATAAAATGATCATCCATATCGATCCGGGTACGGCGTTCGGAACGGGAATGCATGAGACAACTCAGCTTTGCATCCGCCAGATCCGCAAATATGTAACGGAGAATACGAAGATTCTTGACGTAGGGTGCGGAAGCGGGATCCTCGGGATGCTTGCGTTGAAATTCGGTGCAAAATATTCGGTCGGAACAGACTTAGATCCTTGTGCTATCGATGCAACTCATGAAAATATGGAAGTGAACGGAATCTCAAAAGACCGTTATGAGGTGATGATCGGAAACATTATCGATGACAAAGAAGTACAGGATAAAGTCGGATATGAGTGTTATGACATTGTTGCGGCCAATATTTTAGCGGACGTTCTTGTAGCGCTGACTCCGGTTGTCGTGAATCAGATAAAAAAGGGCGGAATCTATATTACAAGCGGTATTATCGATGATAAAGAAGAAACGGTTGTGGAAGCTGTGAAAAAAGCAGGTCTGGAAGTGCTTGACATTACATATCAAGGCGAGTGGGTCTGTGTGACAGCCCGAAAAAATTAAAACGGTAAGGAGAAGAGGAATGCAGCAGTTTTTTGCAGAGCCGTCATGGATCACAGAAAGTGAAATTTTGATCAGGGCGCGGATCTCAACCATATGAAAAATGTACTTCGCATGAAAGTGGGAGAAGATGTAAGGATCAATGACGGTCAGGGGACGACTTATCTTTGCTGCCTGAATCGGTATGAGAAAGATCAGGCAGTGCTCGATGTGTTCCGAAAGCTGGATACCGAGACGGAA
>ENA-OPYU01000769-OPYU01000769.1-human-gut-metagenome-genome-assembly--contig:-NODE-769-length-12096-cov-2.340379_pt1 | contig 12096 bp, 15 predicted proteins | sample MGYA00242637_ERZ504482 | MGnify/ENA primary metagenome ERZ504482 (study PRJEB26092, sample SAMD00036237) | human gut metagenome | host: Homo sapiens | study: EMG produced TPA metagenomics assembly of...
TTTGTCATTGATGATCAGGTGCAGCTGAAGCCGGAAAACCAGACCCATCGAGCACTTGCCTCGCTGGCTATGCCTTTGAATGTCTTGTGGCTCAGTATGCGCTGGCGTTTGCAGACTCTCAGCGGTGTTGAGTCTACATACGCGATGCCTGTACAAGTCCCAAGCAGCACTTCCTTGATGAACACTGCCAGAGGAAAGCAGTACGGACTTCTGCAATTCAACAAATCTGTTGTATGACACTGTCTTTGGGGAACAAGTGGGTAAGGTGCTTGCAGACATACTGCGTGTAAAAGTGTTTGAGGCATCTGAATCCCTTGCTGTGAAAGAGAATCAGATGGTGATGACCTCGGCATCGGAAAGCCGTCCAGGCTTATTGCGGTGTACTTTTGCCGTCACTGATCTGGTGCTTTTTTGAGTTCTGATGAAAAAATACTTGCAGAAATCATCGGCAAGACAGAAAATTTCAGTAATTTTGTTCTCGGTAATCATAGCGCAAATCCTTGTAAATCTTGTAATTAGCTACTATAAATTTACGAATTTTCCGCGAGAATACCAAGAAAATCAGCCGCTTAGCCTCATGCTAAATTGGCTGATTGTTTTTATATTGACTTTTGTAATCCTTATATCGAACTCACGTTAATTTAGTATGCAAAAACCATTTTAAAAAAGTCTTCTCTTTTTTGAAGAGAAGCAACACCTGACCCACTTCGCTACCGAACAGGATGTAGCAGAAGAATTGTTTGAGTTACTCTTAGAAGCGAGAGAACTCTATCTTCAGGATGTGATTTTGAATGGCAAGCGGTATGACCGCTATGTGGATGACTTCATCAACAGTCATCGGTATATCAACTGCAACAGTGCAATTTGCCGAAACTGCCACGAGATGAACATCCACATCGTCAAGGGACTGCTGAACGAATGCGCCCACCTTATCCAGCCTCTTTTTTGAGGCATCCGACTTTCTCCTTTTGAGAAGTGTATGGAGTTAGCAAAGGAAGTATGACCGCTCGGAACCGTTGCCGCCATACAGTTGGCACGGAGCAAGGGGGCTTTTGTGTATGGCATCTGCAACGTCGTGGGTGCCTCTATCCCAAGAAATACGGATTCCGGGACATACATCCATGTAGGACCTGAGATAGGTGTGGCTTCTACCAAGGCTTTTTACAGGACAGGTAACGGTGCTGATGCTGCTTGCCCTCTGCGTGGGACAGATGCGTGGTACTGTGGATGATGCAACCGTAGAGAGGATTGTCCGGGAGTTGAAGAACATGCCCCTATATATAAAAGATGTGTTGGGACTTGCTGACAAAATCAAGAACTTGTCGAAGATATACACCTATGCCCGCAACTTCCTTTATCTCGGTCGTGGGTACAACTACCCCACCGCCCTTGAAGGTGCGTTGAAGCTGAAAGAAATATCCTATATCCATGCGGAGGGTTATCCTGCTGCGGAAATGAAGCATGGACCGATTGCACTTGTAGATAGCGAGATGCCCACGGTGGTCATTGCTCCAAAGGACTCGCTGTATGACAAGATGATCAGTAATGTAAGGCAGGTGAAGGCGCGTGGCGGTACGGTTGTCGCCATCATTACCAAGGGCAATGACGCAATGAAGGACATCGCCGACCATTGCCTTGAAGTGCCCGACGTACCCGAATGCCTTACACCTCTCGTTGTTTCCGTCCCATTGCAGTTGCTGGCCTATTACATCGCCATCAACAAGGATAGGAATGTTGACCAGCCAAGAAACCTTGCTAAATCAGTTACCGTAGAATGAATAGAATATTATCACTTATTGTTACCATCCTCTTTGCGTTGTGCATTGAGGCTGGCATCTTTATGCTTATTGCCCACTGGTGGGGCATGACTGCGGCCATTACCGTGATAGCCATTGAATGTGTGTTAGCCTTATGGACAGTTTACGAAATGAGACATGCGAGTGATGAACCAGTTGATGAATAACATTGCAGGCTGTGGTTAGAACGAAAAAGGCTAAAAACAAAAGGACGGGTCGATGATTCGTCCTATTTTTGTGTCTTTTTGGTGGCAAAATGTAGCGATTTAGCAAAATAAACATAAATTCCAGTGATATTCAGCATGAAAATTCGCCCATTTAAGTGAAAATGTGTAATTTTGCAACGCAAAATTGTGCCTAAGCATTTGCATCAAAACAACAATAGTTCAATCGAGGCTGATATGAAAGTAGAGATTAACAAGAAACGTTTAGAATACCTGCTGGCATTATACAAGATGTCGGTGGATGACTTGTTGTCTCTTCTGAACAAAGGCAGGAAACGGATAACAGGAGCCGCAGACATCAGTGGAGATTCTATTGATTTGGGGGTGTTGAAGCGTATAGGTGAGATATTCGACAAAGAAGTCAGTTTCTTTCAAGACTATTCTAAGTTGTCAACCAATGCAAGCAGCAGTATCTTCTTCCGCAAGACCTCATTCGGAACAGAGCTGAACTTGGAGTCGATCCGTACTGTAAACCGATCGAGAGTCTGAAAAACGCTTTGGATGCATACAACAAACTGTCGCAACTGGATGTGAAGTTTGACATAGAACACTACACCCTACAAGATGACCCTAAGACAGTAGCCGTACGTGCAAGAGATTTTTTTTATCCCGGGGAAACTGTCAATCATAGGCAGTTTCTTGTGAAGATGATAGAAAAAACTCGCCGATCATGGCATTTTTTGTCTTTGAATACATAGAGACATGGAACAAGAAAGAGAAAACCAACATTGACGGTTTTTACCTTAAGCCCAATGTGATAGTGCTTAAGCATCATAAGCATTACAAGCGAGAAATATTCACTCTGGCGCATGAATTGGGGCATTGTCTATTGGGGATTGAAGAAGTGGAGTCGGTGGACATGATGGACATCTCGGCACAGACTTCATACAGTGATGTCGAAAGATGGTGCAATGATTTTGCATATCAGTTCATTATGGGACAAGAAGCAGAAACACTTGCTAACATAGCATGTGTAGATTCCCGTAACGACTACTGCATTGACCTCTTCAAGGCTATCAGTGCACGGACGCACATTAGCCGTCTTGCCTTATATACAAGGATGTATATCGACAGGAAAATCAGCTATTCGAGCTACAGCAATGTCAAGAGTGAATTGGCAGAGGAATACAGAAGAAGAGAGGAACAGGAAAAGTTGAAAAACTCTGAGAAGAGAGGCGGGCGAACACCAAAGCCCATCATTTCTCCGCTATTCTTGAAAACCATGCAATATGCCTATTTCAATGGAGTGGTCAACGAGACCACTTTCTGTTCGAGACTCAATGTCAAACCAGCAAATTTTGAGAGGGAGTTATGGCGATAGTTGTTGATACATGCTCATTGGTGATGATTGCCAAGAATTATCTTCCCTTGGATAAGGACGGACAGTTGTACTCATTCCTGGAAGAGGCGTTCTCCCGCAAGGATTTGATGCTACTTGATGTGATTCTGGATGAATCAAAACGCACCTCCAAAGGAATTGCAGTTGAAAAGATGCCTTTCCTCAAAGACAAGAAATTGGTCATTCCGACAAAGGATCTATTTCCATGTGCCCCAGAGAGATTCAGCAACATGATAGACAACAATTTCTGTGTAAGACTGAAGAAGCAGGAACTGACTGAAGAAGAATACATAGAGCAAAAGGAAGAATACCTTAAAACAGGTGATGCTAAGATTATCATTTATGCACTGAATGTACGACACTCGGACGCTATCCATCTGGAAGAGATGCAAGTAATGACGGAGGAAACAAGGCAGCAGAATGACGGTAAGTTGTTCAAGAAACTTCCTTTGTTGTGTGAGCAGATAGGGATTGGAACACTAACCGTTTCAGAATATCTGCATAGAAACGGGTTCTTTATTGACAAATAGCATAGATATTAGTATCATCTTATGACATCTTTCACGAAATCATATTATATTCGTGAATAAAACCACTTGTTTTTCCAAGAATAGAAATTGTTGAGGATTAGATATTTAAGACATTATTGCAATGCGGAAGGGGCTGATGTGAACGACAAAAGACAAGGCGTTCTATTAGAGTGGATGCTTGATAAGATTGAGAAGAATGGACGGGTCGATGGCTCGTCCTTTTTTTCGTGTCTTTGAGTGTGAGGTGCAGGTGGGGACCAGTACTGCGACCACTGTTGCCTGTCAGCGCGATGATGATGCCGGGACGGACGTGGGTGCCTTTGGTGACGAGAGTTTGGGAGAGGTGGCAATAGCTGACGGTGAAGTCGCCGTGACGGAGGGTGACATAGAGGCCTGAACGTTTGTCCTTGCCTACCTTGATGACCTCGCCGTGCATCATGGCGTATGTGGGTTCGTAATTTGCCTTCAAATCAAGCCCGTTGTGTAGGGCTTTTCTTTTTGTAAATGGGTCTCTGCGGTAGCCGAAAGGGCTGGTGACAGAGATATGACGGAGTGGACTGACAAGTGCCGTGTGGCGGTCGGTCTGCTCCGTTTGGGTTTGTAATGGGGCAAAGGCAAGAGAGTCTCGCCGCTGATGCGGCGAGCACGGAGGCAGTTGTTCGGATGTTGCGGACTGCGTCGTTTTTGGCACAGCCTTGCGGTGTACCTTAGTCTGTGTGACGGTATTGAACTGAGCGCATACTGTTGCTGATGAACAGAATATTGCTGCTATTGTGATGAGTAGAAATCGTTTCATGGTGCAAAAGTAACAAGCAATTCTTTGACTGGCATAAAGAACAAAGGGAAGACAAGAAGATTGTAACATAATATAGCAATCGAGTTTGATTTTTGAGCAGAAATCAAACTCAAATAATAATAATCGTCAAAAATAACACGCATTATCTTATGCAATTCTGCTTGTCTCTGAATAGGTATATAACTTTGCATGAGTTTAATTTCAAATTCAAAGTTAAAGTATGAAGCAAGTACGATTTGAAGAGAGCGAGGTGCCTTATCAGACACTGGCTCGTTTTGGTCTCACACAAGAGAAGATTGAAGACCTGCCCATGTGGGCGTTGGAAGATATTGGTCAGGGACGACGTTCACCGTTGCTGCCCATTCAGGTGAATAATGATGAGGGCGAGACATTGAAGAGCCGCACCCGATTTGCGTTGGTCCGTATGGAGGACGGCAAGGTGGATGTGGTCTTCTATCCGCAGTTGGAGAAATCACCATTGGAGGCTTTTACTCAGGAACAGCAGGAGGACTTGCTGGCTGGAAAGGCTATCCTTGCCGATGTTAAGGATGCTGATGGCAGGAGCAGCAAGGCTTTCGTGCAGATTGACACGGAGACCAATCAGGTGATGTCGGTACCTACGCCTGTCATCGGGCGCAACTTGGAGGTGCTGAAGGATGAACTGAAACTGAGTTCGGCAGAACTGACCGTGATGCAGAAGGGTGAGCCGCTCACGCTCATCATGGAGGACGAACAGGTGACGGTGGGTATTGACCTGAACGATAAGACCGGCATAAGGATTAATCAAGGCGACAGTCAGAAGTGGAAGGAGAACACCAAGCGAGAGTGGGACAAATACACCTTCGGGTGCTATGGCTGTTGGGTAATGGGCGATGACGGTAATCTTGACTATGTGCCTGAAGAGGAATACACGGAAGAACTTTGGAATGAGCAGAAGAAGAATGGAGAGCGCAACCGCGCCTCTTTTTCCATGCACAAATAATCTACACATAATATAATAAGTATATGGCATCAAATAAATATTATCCAGAGGATGTGCTCGTCGAGAAGATACAGAGCGGCGAGTACGGTTGGTTGGAGTATGTCAACCATCATTCTGCTGAATGGCAGGAAGAATATGAGAGCTATTGTCTGAACAACGGACTCTGCATTTGTGAAGAGAGTGCGGAGCAGTTTGTCCATCACAAAGATGAGGAACTGGAGAAGGCAATAGAGAACGGTGAAGCATGATAAATGAAGAGTGAAGAATGAAGAGTGAAGAATAAGTATGGCGATAAGAAAGAATACGAATCCCCAACAGATGGACCTGCAACCAGAGATGCGTGACTTGCTCATGCGCAATGGTATGCAGGCTCATGTGGTGAGTAATGGCAGCGGCTATCAGCTTGTGGTGCAAGGGCATGACAGTCCGCTGCTTACCTATAACATCACCGAGAAGCAGATGTTGGCTCTGACCGACTGGGGTACGAATCATGCCAACAAGTTAGCCTACAATACCTTTACGGGCATTGTGGGCAACGACTTCTATATGCCCAAGAACTTCGTTCATGCACGCAATGCCAACGGTCGTGTAGCTATGGGGCTGCACGGCTATCGTGTTGGTATCGGCGAGTATGGACGGATGGGGCGCATCGATATGCCACCACCCTTTTTAGGTTGGACACCACGCAGTCAGGAGGGATTCCATCTTCGCAGAGTTGGAGGACGATTGTTCTTCCCCGAAGCCCCGATTGTGCCTGAACGTTGGGACGGCAGAATGAAGCCTGGCGAATTGCAGAGCGGCGGTTATGGGTTCTATTATAAGGGACAGCAACAGAGTTATAGCCCTCAGCAACAGGATGTGCTGAAAGATTTGGAGGGAATCATAATGCCTTCCATCAGCCGCACGAGAAGCACGGAGCCAGCCAAGCCTTATAAGGAACTGATTACCTCGCCTGTCTATTTCACCAATGAGAAGTGGCAGGAGTGTCTGGCATCGCATGGCATCATCATTGATGAGAATGCGAAGACGCTGACCATTCAGTCGAACAGCGTCAATGCCGACATGGTGTATGACCTGACAGATGAGGAACTGAAGAAACTCACCTCCAACTCCATCAAGGAAGTGCCCGTCGTTCAACGCTTGGAACTGCTGAATTGGCATCATCAAGGACGACTTTGCTGACAAAATCCTGATGGACACACTGAATAGCAAGGAGCGCATCGACCTGCATCTGCATCCCGAACTTGAACAGGAGTTGCAGCAGCGTCAGCAACAAGACGAGGAACGGTTGCTTCCGTTGGAAGAGGACGAGACTGTCAGACGTGACGTGTTGCAAGGCGATGCCATGGTGAGAGGTGAAGACCTTGCCTTGATTAATGAGAACAAGGGTTGGTATCGTGAGGGAGCGCATGGGCGTGAAGTGAAAGTCGGTGACATCATGGTGGAGAAAGTGCCTCCGATGGAGGGAGATAAGAAAGGCGAAGATAAGTATCGCATGACCGCCATTATCAATGGAGAAGCCATCACGCACGAAATCAAGCAGAAGGACTACGACAAGTTCTTGGCGGTGGATGACTACCATCGCATGAAACTCTTCTCCAAGGTTTTCAGTGAAGTGGATATGAAGACACGCCCCGAAACCAACGCCGGACTGGGCACGAAGATATTGGCGGCTCTGACGGCAGGAGCAGTCGTTACAGCAGAGGTGGCGCATGACATAAGCCACCATCATCACCATCCAGCCCCGGAGTTCTATGCAGAGCATCATGGCGGTCCACGTCCTTACTTCAAACCGGGAGTGGATTCGCCACAGGAGATTGCGGCAAGGTACTTTGAGGCAGAAGCAAATCATGTTGCCACGGAGATAAGGAGAGGATATTAACAATGTATAATTTACAATTTATAATTTATAATGAGTAGTGAACTGACATACGATGACTTTCTGGACAGGTTGAGCATACAGGAAGTACTGGTGGACGCAGGGTATCATCTGAACAAGAGAGATGGCTTGCGTTATCCGTCGTATGTGCGTACTGACAGTGAGGGCAGACGGGTGCGTGGTGATAAGTTCATTGTCACGCAGAATGGGAAATGTTGCTTCCAACCACCGCAGCAGAAGGTGTATAATGTCATTTCGTTCATCAAGGAGCATCCAGAAATGTTTTCAGAGAACAAGGTGGGAATGTCTCCTGACCGACTCGTCAACCTCGTCTGCAACCGACTGCTCAACCAACCCATAGAGGACAGACCATCGAAGATTACAGAACCAAGAAAGGACGGAAAGCCATTCAACCTGAATGACTACGACATCCACAAGTTCAATCCGCAGGACAGGGAAACGCAGAAAAGGTTTTATCCCTATTTTAAGTTCCGAGGCATCGACCTCTATACGCAGTATGCTTTTCATCGGCATTTCTGTCTGGCTACTAAGCATCGGACGGATGGACTTACCTTTGCCAACCTTGCCTTTCCGCTTGTACTGCCCAAGACACCCGACAAGACTGTGGGCTTTGAGGAACGAGGACGACCGAAGATGGACGGTAGCGGCGGTTACAAGGGCAAGGCAGAAGGAAGCAACAGCAGTGAAGGACTGTTGGATTGCCAACCTCACGGGCGAGCCGTTGGATAAAGCAAGCGAATTGTATGGTTTGAGAGTGCCTACGATGCCATGGCAGAGTATCAGATAAATCCTGTAAAGATGGTGTATGTATCTACGGCGGCACACCCACCGAGGGACAGATGCGAGGACTTCTGTCCGTTACTCCCAACGCACGGCACTATTTGGGTTTTGACAAGGACGATGCAGGGCGGCAGTTTGTTGCAAACTTCAGGAAGGTGGCAGCAGAGATGGGCTTCCGTCACGAGCATGTGCAAGCCTATCATCCATTGGGTTGCTACAAGGACTGGAACGATGCGCTGCTCAACAAGAAATCAGCAGAACTGATTGCCAAGGGCGAACCAGATACCTTCGACTATGCCGAGTTTATCGCAGCCGGCAAGGCAGAGAAACAAAGGGAAAAAGAAGAAAAGAACACATATCATAGAAGCGTATGAGACAAGAAGATAATAGCATCATCACCTTGTGCCCCAGCATCGGACAGTTTTTCATCAACGAACTGCCTCTGTTGCTGTTGTGCGTGGCAATGCTCCTAATCGGAGGATTGCCCGGTTGTGCATATAGTACCCTGTTGCTTGTCTTCAGCCTCCTGTTCTCCCTCTGTTTACTCTACCGATTCATCTATCTGAGGAGTATCCGCTACCATATCGGGAGCGAGCAACTCATCTGTGAGCACGGAGTGTTTCAGCGGAGCGTGAACTACATGGAGTTGTACCGAGTGGTGGACTTTGCCGAGCATCAGACATTGATACAACAGTTATGCGGACTGAAAAGCGTGACCGTGTTGTCGATGGATAGAACGACACCGAAACTGGAAATGACCGGCATCAGCAACAGCTATGACGTGGTGAGTGTGATACGAACAAGAGTAGAAACGAACAAACGAAGAAAGGGCGTATATGAGATTACGAATAGATAAGATTTGGTTCATTGTCGTGGCATTGGTACTGAGCGTGCCGTCAGCCCATGCACAGATTGTGACTGCCAACCCTTTGGAATGGATGGCATTAGCAGAGGGCAACGAAGCCATCAACGGTGAGATAGAGAAGGAAATCAAAGGTCAGACCAAGACTGCCCTGTTGCAGAATACCATCGCCGCAGAGTTCACCAAGATACACGAATGGGAGAAGAAGTACAACAGTTATCTGAAAACCGCCAGTGGTTATGCCTCTTCCCTCAAAGCCTGTACCTATCTGTACGACGATGGAGTGAAGATATTCATCACCTTGTGTAAGATGCGCAAGGCCATCAACAATAATCCGCAAGGCATCGTTGCCACCCTCTCGATGAACAACCTGTATATGGAGACCGCCACGGAATTGGTGTCCGTCTTCACACTGCTGAAAGATGCAGTCGCCAAAGGAGGCAAAGAGAACATGCTGACTGGTGCGGAAAGGAGCAAGACGCTGTGGGCACTGAACGACAAGCTGAGTGCCTTCAGCAAGAAGCTGCATCGTCTTTATCTGTCTATACGATATTACACCATGACCGATGTGTGGAACGGCGTGACGGCAGGGATGATAGACCGAAGCAATGGAGAGATAGCCACCCAAGCCCTTAGCAGATGGCGCAGAGCAGGACGTATGACCATCAGTGATTAACGATAAAGGAATCAGTCATGAAGTATTTCATATCAATTGCCAGTTTTTATGTTTATATCATCTTTTGCAGGAGTGCGGGCGCAGAACGACCCGACTCTTGCGGGGATGATTCTGATGTACACCAACAAGGCGGAGAAGAACTGAAGAATCAGGAGAAAGTGATGCTGCTACAATCCACCGGCCATATCTGGACCAAGGAGGAAGTGGAAGCCACTACCGACCTGCAGCGGGAGTTCAACAACTATCTGGACTCCTTCCGTTCCATCGTCAGCTATGCCGCACAGATATATGGTTTCTATCACGAGATAGGTCAGTTGGTGGACAATATGGGTGGATTGGTGGCGCAGTTGGATGCCCATCCTGCCAACGGACTTGCCGTAGCCCTGTCAGCCAAGCGCAACAAGATATACCGCGAGCTGATTATGAACAGCATCGAGATAGTTAATGACATACGCACGGTATGCCTGTCGGGCAACAAGATGACCGAGAAGGAGCGTGTGGAGATAGTCTTCGGCATCCGACCCAAACTGAAGAAGATGAACAAGCAGTTGAAGCGACTGACGAGGGCGGTGAAATACACCACCATGGGCGATGTTTGGATGGAGATAGACGAAGGGGCAAGACCCACCAAAGCGAACAAAGCCGAGATAGCAGCGGCTGCCAAGAGGCGGTGGAAGCAGGTGGGCAAGAACGTAAACTGATGGAGCAGCGAGAGCAGAGCCGAACTTGTTCGAGCTATGCCGAGTCGTGACAGAAGAAGACGAAGTCAAACCGTGATTAAAAAACGATAAGATATGGGATTTTGGAGTTCATTATTGAAATATGGTGGCAAGGCGGCACGAGGTACTGGCCATGTCATCGGAGTAACTGGAAAGACCTTAGGCAGTGCGGCACTCCACCCGCAACGCACCCTTATGGGAGCCGGCAAGGCTATGCAGACGGCCGCAGTGGGTAGTGCCGCAGGCTATGTGACATGGGAGAAGCTGACCACAGACAAGAGCGTGGCACGCATCGTAGGTGATGCTGTCATCGGCGAGAATGCCACGGAAGCGGTGGCACAAACCGCCAACGATGTGCAACGTCTGACGGGCAAGGCTGGTGAAGCCGTTGATGCGGTGAACACTGTAGCCGGAAAGATGGACACCCAGTTCAGCGGCATCAGTGATTTCTTTAGGAATATGTTCGGAGGCGTAGGATGCGACATGATAGGCAATCTCTTTGGCAATATCGGCAAGGGCAACGTGTCGGGTATGAGCATCGTCGGACTGGTGGCTGCCGCCTTCATGGTATTCGGACGCTTTGGTTGGATGAGCAAGATTGCGGGTGCCCTGCTTGGAGCGATGATCATCGGGAACAATTCTAAGGTGGCGCAAACTCTGCCTAACAGAGGCGGTACGTCTTCACATGGGCAGAACATGGAAAGAAGCAGAGACCCAAAGCAGAGGGATGAAACGATAACCAATATACAGTGATATGAGATATACAGAAGAAATGATACTGCGCTCATCGAGCGGCTACTGTATGCCGTTTGAGGAGCCTATAAAGCAGGACGTGCAGATGTCCTTGGGTTACGGAGAGCAGCAAAAATCCCGTGACGGGAGAAACATTCTTCCATCACGGCATAGACTTCTCAGTGAACCATTACCTGCTGTCGGCGGTGGCAACGGGAACCGTCTCTGCCATTGGGTCGGACGCGGAGCATGGCATCTACCAGACCATCCGCTACGGCAAATACGAAGTGACTTACAGGCATCTCTCCAATGTCTTCGCCAACTTCTCCCAAAGCGTCAAGGCCGGTCAGACCATCGCCATCAGTGGCGACCTGCTGCACATGGAGGTGAGGTTTGACGGAGAGGAAATCAATCCGTTGGAGTTCCTCACCATGCTCTACGGCAATATCAAGGCATTGGAGCACAATTCCCAAATGGGCATCAATGAACTGGACATGAACATCCCTTCACCCTACGACACCGACCGTCAGGAGATAGAGGCATTGATGCTCCGCTTCCTTCCCTCCTATTCTTTTTAAAAGCAGCTTTTACTTCAAAGGTACCAAACAGAACCAATAAAGTCAAGAGAAACACTTTTTTCATTCACACTTCTTTTGATAATGATTATACCATTCTGTATATTGCTCATATAATTTTATAGAATCCGGATGCCCTGCCACAATATCTGTATCAGGTTTGTTCATAATGCCCAAATATTGAT
>ENA-OPYU01000770-OPYU01000770.1-human-gut-metagenome-genome-assembly--contig:-NODE-770-length-12095-cov-3.509609_pt1 | contig 12095 bp, 21 predicted proteins | sample MGYA00242637_ERZ504482 | MGnify/ENA primary metagenome ERZ504482 (study PRJEB26092, sample SAMD00036237) | human gut metagenome | host: Homo sapiens | study: EMG produced TPA metagenomics assembly of...
AGCAAAGCTATTTCAAGCATATTTATTAAGGCGGTTTGTATATCTGTAACGCCTTTAAGCACTCTGTGCTCCCATATTTTTTTCTGCGTCCTCATACTTTTTTTTGCTTATGATAAAGAATTGCAAGCTGTTCTTCTCTATCTATCGTTGAGAACGGTAACATATTGATTAGTTTTCTGCTTTGAATATTCGCCCCTGTTTCTTGCATAGGAAATCAGCATACTAATTGCTGTATCTCTAAATTTCGGGAATTTCATTTACAGACAGCCTTTTATAAAAAGTTTCAAAAGTTTACCCGGTATTGTTCTGGCTCTGGTACACTATAAAGGAATAATGCGCCGTCTAAATACAGCGTAGCGGAGTATAGCAGTTTATCACAAGTAGGATATTCATGTATTTTGTCGATTGCCATTTGAAAAGCTGACATATAGTTTGCTCTTGAACAATCTCATCAAGTTCATTTACAAAATTTTCAATTTCTATATCTGTTAAATCTTCATTGAATGATAAAAGCGTATTCAAATCAATTTTTAACAGGCGGGCAAGAGCCGGTAAAAGAGTTATATCTGGATATGTGCTGCCTTTTTCCCACTTATTTACAGCCGGGGTGGATACTCCCAAAAGCTCGGCGATTTGTTCTTGTGTTAATGACAATTCCTTCCGTTTTTCTCGGATAATTTGATTGATTTTCATAAGCAAACCTCCTTTGTGTTTATGCCTTTATGATAGCAGAGTAGGCTTTAAGGAACAATAGAGCTATTGTTAAATTGATGATTTACAAAATTAACCAAAAGTTAAAAACGGAATAGTCAGCTGCTGTCTATCAAATTCTTAGTTGCTACTTTACCACACATGAGCATTATCCCCCGGCTTCATGCCCGGCTTATCCTTGATTGGTTCGGAAGTAGCCTTTGTCAGTTCCGCATCAATAGCAGCCTGTCTCTGCAATCTCTCTATTTCCTTACCAAGTGCCACCACATCCGCTTCCATTCTTTCGTAAGTCGCATTGTCCTCTGCAGAAATCAGACCATCACTGCCCCTTCTGGAATCCAAAAATGCCTTGGCAGTTTCCCATGCTTTCTTTCTCTTTTCCATTAATTCCAATACTGTACTCATATTCATTGCCCTCCTTATGGCTTTAACAGACTGAGCCTCTTTTCAAGCTCGCTAATGTTTACCTTTTTCTCCGGCTTTCCCGAAATCAGCTTATTAAAAAAGGAATTTTGTAACAGCCGACCTTGAAAACAGGATGGCTTCCAATTCCTCTTCCTTCTCTTCTTTCTTTTCTTCCGGATTTTCCTCTTTTTCCTTATCAAAGAGAATTTCATCCGCAAACCCTAGTTCTACAGCTTTCTTTGCATTGAACCAGGACTCTGCATCCATCAGATGTGAGATTTTCGTGCGGTTCAATCCGGTTTTGATTTCATAGGCATTCATAATGGATTCTTTGACTTCGTCAAGCATCTCGATTGCCTTTTTCATCTCTGCTGTATCTCCAATGGCTATCGTAGCCGGGTTGTGGATCATCATCATTGCCACCGGACTCATCAGCACCTTCGTTCCTGCCATTGCAATCACGGAAGCTGCCGAAGCGGCAAGACCGTCAATCTTCACAGTCACGTTGCCTTTATAATCCATCAGCATGTTGTAGATTTGGGCAGCTGCAAACACATCACCGCCCGGACTGTTTATCCATACGGTAATGTCCCCTTCGCCGGATAACAGTTCGTCTTTAAATAACTTAGGGGTAACCTCATCCCCGTACCATGTTTCATCTGAGATTTCTCCATTTAAAAAGAGGGTTCTTTCCCCCTCATTTCTGACCCAGTTCCAAAACTTTCGTTTCATCGTAGACCTCCTCTGTTTCTATTGTCTGGTGGTTGCTGCGGTTCGGTTTCCTCTGACGTGCTTTCCGTTCTCTCTTTGGCAAATGCTCCTGCATCCTTCAGCTTCGTCATCGCACCGTTCACAAGGTACAGATTGCCACCTTCCTCTTCCGGTAATGGATTCATATCTTCCATTTCACGGATATCGTTGGTTGACAGCCAACCATTCTGTCTGCCGATGGCGTAACCATTCATTCTGCTCTGATAATCCCCACGGAGCAGACCGTCCACATTCAACTTTATAAAAAAGCTCTTTTTTCTCTTCCGGCAGAAAATGGATTTTAGTGCCTGTTCCCATCGGATTACCCACGGGTCAAGTGTGTATTTCACAAACTCCAAAGACTGCTGCTCAATATTAGAAAAACTGCTCTTTTCCAAATCACCGACCATATGTGGCGGTATCCGAAACAGCCTTGCAATTTCGTTAATCTGAAACTTTCTTGTTTCCAGGAACTGCGCCTCCTCCGGTGGGATACCTATCTGCTGATATTTCATCCCTTCCTCAAGTACGGCAATCTTGTGGGCATTGGTCGTTCCACGATACACTGCATTCCAAGAATCCCTTACCTTTGCCGGGTCTTTCAACACACCCGGATGCTCCAACACACCACCGGGATTTGCACCATTAGCAAAAAAATCTGGCACCATATTCCTCACAGGCCATCGTCATACCGACAGCATTCCTTGCCATTGCAATAGGTGAGTAACCGATAAGACCATCAAATCCAAGTCCGGGAATATGAAGCACATCCTCCTGCCTTAAGATGATATCTCCCATCTTTTTCCATGTTGGGATTCTCATCTGTATAACGGGAATACACATAATACAGCACTCCATTACTGTCCCTCTCCACACTCATCTTGTTTGGAAGTAGCGGATACAGAGAAAGCACCTCGCCTTTCCCATTTCGTATGATCTGTGCATATGCATTTCCCCAAATTAAAAGATGACTCATCAGCGTTTCTCTGAACACAAATGAAGTCATCTCCGGGTTTGGCTCATCATGGAGCAGCGTATAAAGCGGGTGGTCACAAACAATTTCCTTCCCACCGTCTTTGTATCGATATACATGAATTGGAAGCGATGCGATTGCTTCTGACAAAATCCTCACACATGCATAAACTGCAGTAGTCTGCATGGCTGTCATTTCATTGACGCTCTTTCCGCTGGTGCTTCGTCCGAAATTGAATGTATACTCACCATTGCTGTAATTCCGTACAGGCTTATCCCTCGCCTGACCGAAACCAAACAAACTTTTTATTCCCATCTGCTATCCCTCCAATGCCTGATTGATTGCTTCCCTTATGAGAAAGAAGCCTAATATGCTGACCAAAATCATGTCATCCTCCTAAAACACCAGAATTCCTCTGGCATCGTACACACTGCCATCACTTCCCTGATTACGGATTGCACGGTCAAGTGCCATGACGGTTGCGACTGCAGCATCAATTTTCTCTGTGGATTTTTCTTTATCCATTTTGATATTTCCGGCAGGGTCTTGTCTGACATACACGTTATCCATCATCCAACGGAGAACCTTATGCCCACCGTGGGCAATTCGCTCCTCAAGTGTCAGCTTCATAAGTTCCTTCGTTGGCGGACTCATATCCTTATACCCCTGCCCGAAAGGAACAACAGTAAATCCCATACCTTCCAAATCCTGCACCATCTGCGTTGCACCCCAACGGTCAAATGCAATTTCTTTTATGTGGTACTTCGTACCAAGTTCCTCTATAAATTTCTCTATAAAACCATAATGAATGACATTTCCTTCCGTGGTTTCCAGACTCCCTTCTGCCGCCCACACATCATAAGGAACATGATCCCTTCTGACACGGAGTCTCATGTTATCTTCCGGTATCCAGCAGTATGGTAAAATGATGTATTTTTCTTCATCATTTCTTGGTGGAAACACAAGTACAAATGCCGTGATATCCGATGTACTCGAAAGGTCTAAACCGCCATAGCAGGTTCTTCCGATAAGTTCCTCCTCATTTACGGGGAATGCACACGCATCCCATTTATCCATCTGCATCCAACGGGTAGACTGTTTTACCCATTGGTTTAATCGAAGTTGCCGGAAGATATTCTCTTCTGCAGCATTTTCCCTTGCACTGATGTAAGCATTTCGAACCTTTCAATATCGATGGTTTCTCCAAGGGAAGGATTGGCTTTATACCATGTGGCTTCGCTCGTCCAGTCATCCTCATCGGATGCACCATAAATCACGGGATAGAATGTCGGGTCAATTTTTCTGCCCTCTATAATGTCAACAGCTTTTTGGTGCTGTTCAAAGCAAATCGAATTTCTGTCTGTTCCGGCTGTAGTAATCAGAAAATATAACGGCTGTGTTCTGGCATCACCGGAGCCTTTTGTCATAACGTCAAAAAGTTCTCTGTTCGGCTGTGCATGAAGTTCATCAAAAATAACAGCGTGTACGTTCAGACCATGCTTGGTATATGCTTCAGCTGATAACACCTGATAGAAGCTGTTGGTCGGTTTATACACAAGCCTCTTAACCGACATCACTGGTTTAATTCTCTTTTTCAGAGCAGGACACTGATCCACCATATCCACAGCCACATCAAATACAATAGATGCCTGTTGGCGGTCGGAAGCACAGCCATACACTTCTGCTCCCCATTCCCCGTCACCGCAGGTCATATATAATGCAATGGCAGCCGCCAGTTCCGACTTCCCATTTTTCTTCGGAATCTCACAGTAGCAGGTATTGTACTGCCTGTAGCCATTTTCCTTAACCGTACCGAATAATGTGCGGATAATCTCATCCTGCCAGGAGAGAAGTTCAAACGGAACTCCCCTCCATTTTCCTTTGGTGTGCTTCAGACAATTGATAAAGTTGACCGCATGATCCGCTTTTGTCACATCATACATTAACTGCCACCTCCCTTAATCAAGAGAAGTTCCATCTCATCACTTTCTTTATCCTCAGCTGTATCTGCAACAATTCTGCTTCTCGCAGAAGGAGTAAGCCCAAACTGCTCACAAAATTTATTCATAATCTTAAGATAGGTCTGTGCAATGGATACCTGTGGCACCTGCTGCCAATAGCCACTCGGAGTCTTCACAATCGTTTCCATGCTGCGTGATAAATTCCTCTGCTTCTTTCCACCTCGCATATGCCTGACAGTATCCGGCAAAGGCAGCCATATCAATCTCCGTGAGAATCCCCAACTGCTCCAGCTGCTTGCTCATCCTCTTCCATTCTTTTTTCGCTTCATCCTCAAGCCATGACGGACAGCGTGGTGCTTTCTTTTCAGGCTTCGGTTCGGCCGTATTAAGGCTTCTCTTGCCCGGATTGCCCTCCAACACCTTTACTGCCGTAGGCTTTGGCTTACGTCCTCTCTGTGCCACTGTCCTCACCTCCGTTTCATAGCATCAAAAAAGAGCCTCCGAAGAAGCTCTCATCCATATAATTCAATTATTTCTTAACCGCCACAAATCCAAATTGGTCGAATAATGCATGCGGATCAATCTGATATATATTTCAAATCCATCCATTTCTCCGATGTACACCTCGCCACCCAATAAGCCCTTGACTTTGAGTGCGTGGCATCTTGTGTGGTTGTAGGAAAAAAATAATCTCACTCATTATTCTTCCCTCCTAATCCCTGCTGATGCACCATGCAATGGCGTGTCCGCCATCTTCAAAATGCTTCTCTGCCTTTTCAATAAGGCTAAGTCTGCATTCGATATATCCAAGTCCAGTTTCCTCTGGAGTCTCAACAAACTCGTAAACTTCTGCGGTAAATCCGTAGTAGGTTTCGCAGGTTACAAGAACCTTTTCCCCATATTTCAAAACCGCTCCGCTTGGTCCAACCTTCATCTGTAACTTTTCCATCGTTGTAAATTCTGTCATGGCTAATGCCCTCCTTGTTTTCTTTTGGTAGGTACATATTCGCTCTAAAAGTCAGATATATCCAGTCTTATCTGCCTGTAAATGTACCAAACAATAAGATCGGATATTGTGTATATTAGCACTCGCCTGTCAGTATAAATTTTGCATAATCTCCCTTGTGTTCCTCAATAAAAACCACAAGTTCATAAAACTTCATCTCATCGGCAATTACCTGAACCATATTCGTGTCAAACATATTGGTTCGCCCCGTAGCCCTGACAGCAAGTATCTGCTCCTTTATTTTTTCCTGTCATCAGTCCACCTCATCCCTGCACTCAGTCATTCCCAGACAAAGCTGTGTATATATGGTGGCATATCTCTCCTGCTCGTTTCCTTCCGAACCTGCCATCGCTTTCAGGAAGAAGGCTTGTGCCTCCTCCCTTGACTGCCATGTATCCTTTTTCCCGTAGCAAATGGTTGTTATCTGCTCCATATCTGCCTCCTAGATTTTTCTGCATCGGTCTTCCCCATAAACTACATGAAGACTGCTGCCGTTATCCCATTTAACCATTATGGAACCTGTGTCATCCACACCCCTTACTGTTCCTTCCGTTCCAATTGGCGGTGCTTGCATATCATCCATCCGCTCAAGAACCACACGGCATCCTTTAGGATACTCATTCCGTACCTTCTCCACTTCTTCTCTGCTTGGAAATCTCATGCTACTCATAATAATATCCGACCTCCTTCAATAGATGCTGTTCGACTCTTTTTCCAACGCTGTCGTAAAGAGCCTGTTCAAGAACCGTCTGTTTAAATCCAAATCGGCAGTACCCCTCAAGGCAAATATCATAATAATGCTTTGTCGGGCATCCGAGCGGTCTGTCCTCATGCATGATGTAGATAATGGCTTCTGTTACATCATCTGTTTTCTCGCCAATAAAGGATTGCACTTCCACTTCCATCGTTTTCTTGTAATAAAACGATGGATAACCTTCGTAACGGTCAAGATAATGTTCATCCCTTTCACTAATCCGCCAAACCAGAACCGGAACCATACTTCCCTTCTTTGGCTCAACCGTCAGATAACTTCCTGACTGGCTTCCTTTGAAAAGAAGCTGATAATCCTTAAGTTCTGCGGTCCCCACATATACTGCATCGGGACATCTCTGTGCCATTTGTGCCATTGACAGGTTGCTGCCATAGGCTAAATAATATTTATTCATATTCATCCATCCTTTCTGAAGGGTTCTTCCCTTCTACCACCTTAAGACCGCCGAAGCGGTCGGTGGGCCTCAAAGCTGAATCCTTCAAGCTGCTCTGCCGTGTCTGAAGGCTGTATCCCCTTCAAGGTTTTTGGTAAGGATGTCTCTTGCTGTTGCAAATTCATCTCCGATGAAGCCGAGTCTCAAAAGCCATGTTCTCATTGCGTATTTTGGATTTTCAACCTGTGGCTGTTTCGGGCTGGCACTCGCTACCGTTTTCGCCATCTGGCTGAGTGCGAGGCAAAGCTGTATGTAACTCTTAAGTTCTCCTGCGTGTAAACCGCCCTTTCTTCCGTTGCCAGCGTTGGCAAATTGGAAACATCTGAACTCGATGGTTTTATGTGTGAAGCAAGCGTGGTAATTCAGCATTCTGTATCTTGAATCGTTGTAATGCTGATTTCTGCTGCCCCATACTCCTTCGTACCAAATGTCTGCAAGCTGTTCCATTGTCTTTGGCTTTCTTCTGTTCAGCCTTTCAAGGAAGGAAGGGTCAACCGTTCTGCAGTATCTGTTGATTCGGTTTCGGTCAAGTCTCATTGCGGAAATCAAAAGGCTTTCGTGGCTTGCCATGATGTTCGCAAGGTTTCTGAGGCTCTTTGGAGTGTGGCCATTCAATCCGATGTGAATGTGTACTCCGCACATGTGGGCAGGGTCGCTTTTTGCTCCCTTATGTCTTAGCTGTCTTAAAATCTCCTGCAAATCTGGAATGTCCTCGTAGGTAAGAATCGGTGTTCCAAGTTCTGCCTTCTCGTCATCGGAAGCTGCCTGAATGCTTGAATCTCTTGTGATTTTCCATTCTCTTCCCTTATTGTCCTTGCATGCCCATGCGCTGTAGCTTCCTCCAATGTACTTTACCGTTCCTTCGGTATGAAAATACTCTGCAATCGTTCTCGCTGCCTTTTCCCTTGTGATGTTGTACATCTCAACCTCAACCCCAATGGTCTGCTTTTTCATTTCCTCAATCTGAATTCTTGTTTTTTCGTTCATTCTATGTACCTTCCTTTCGGCTGTTTGTTTTCCCTTTCGGTAGGTACATATTCGCTCTAAAAGCACATATTATCCAGTTAATTCGGAGGCATAATGTACACAAATATTTACTGCTCATATCCATATGAAATTGTGTATTTTATAGCAAAATCCACCCCTCTGCTATTCAGCAGATTCGGTGGATTTCTTACTGTTTCGTTCTTTCCAATTTTTCCTTATCTTCCTCGGTTCGGAATGCGGTATGCCCTTTCAGTCTGGAAAGAAATACCTTTCTTGTTTCCTTTCCGTCCTTACCTCCAAGACCGATTCTGACAAGCCAGACTCTCATGTAATATTTTTCATTTTCTTCGATGGTAGCCTTTGGACTTACTCTCTTTGCTTCCTTTGCCGTCTTTGCCATGCAAGCTGCCAATTCAGCATAGGCTCTCGCTTCATCCTCGTTCAGCGGAAATCCGCAGAAAAATATTCTGTCCTCCCCAAAGGCAAGCCCCTCTATACTTTCTTCTTCCGCAATCTGTATCACTTTCTCAAGCGGTATGTTTTCTTCCGCATCCAATCTCTCTACCAGCTTATCGGAAATTCTGAATACCTCTTTTCCGACTGCTTTTTCCAAAAGGTACTGTTTGCTGTGAATCATGTAAATAAGATTTTTAATACCCTCTGCTGTGAATCCCTCTATCGGAATCCCAATGTTAAGTCTGTCTGCTTCGCCTTCAGCAAGACCTCTCGCTACTAATTCATTCTGCATGGTAAGTGCTGCCTCCTCGGATTCGTGTTCCACGTTGCCATCACGATCCACTGTATACTCCCCGACCTTGTATCCAAAGGATGGTGGTCCCTGATATTTTGCTTTTACATTAAGGATTTCCTCCATCGCTTTTACAACGTCTTTTCTGTTTTCTGCTGTTGTTTTTACCTTCATTTGCTTTTCCTCCATTCAATTTGGTACTACATATATCACTCTGAATGGAGGAAATAGCAAGTTATTTATTCACTAATTTTCCCGTGATTCCGGCAGTGACATTGCCACCGCAAATGCCACAGTAGCGGTCACCGCATTCCCTGCCTGTTTGTAAAGCTGTGCATCCGAATTAACAGATGCCGCTTTATCAAATAAAACATCCGGGAAACCTTGCAGACGGAAACACTCTCTCGGAGTGAGCCTGCGGATTCTTCCGCACTTCATAAGAGTCCCCATTTGCCCGGAGCAATCCAATGTCTGGGAACAGCCTTTTCCAACCCTTCCCCTTCTGGTATCGCTCTCGGGATATGCAAGGCTAATACCATCACCAACGTGTGCTTCGTCATACCCCTGTTTTGTACCATTTCTGACACGGAGCATGGTTTCCTCATTCTGTTGCACTTTCTCACACACAAACACACCATGTCTGTCCTGTGAGGTAAGCGTGAACATCGGCTCTCCATCTTCTTTCATCCGTCTGCCATTCTGCCTTTTCTCCATACGTTCCGGTGTCAGAACCGGATGCACTTCCATAACTGCAGAATTCATTGCAGTATGATTTACCATCCCGGAAGTATACCTTGCAGTTATGCATCTGGCATTTTCCGTCAGCTTTGGAGCATGGTTGCTCTGATCAATAAATATCCTCGTGCCACAGCCTTTGTTTACAGTAACCGTTGGTGCAATTCCGTCTTCATGATAAACATTTCCACCCTGCCCATGACCACTCGGATTCAGATTGCCCATAAGATACAAGCCTGTCTTGGCTCCTACACCTCCGGCATTTCCAACGAGGGTAGCTGATATGCCATCCGTGCCATATACACGGTATCCCTGCATCCCACCTACAAGTTGGTTAAGAGTTGCTGCGTTTTCTCCGCAGAGAGGTAATATTTCTCGTCCACCTCGGCTTCTAAGATTTGCGATAATGAACACACGTTCCCTGTTTTGGGGGACTCCGAAGTCTTTTGAATTAAGCACCTGCCACCGACAGTCATACCCCGCTTCGTCCATTTCAGACAGAACGCTGGCAAAGTCGAAGCCTGAATTAATTGATAACAGGTTCTTAACGTTCTCAACAAGAAGGTATGTGGGCTTATCACTTTCTTCTTTGCCTTTGATGAGGTCAATAATGTTGTAATATATCCCACTTCGCTCTCCGACAAGTCCCCGCTGTTTTCCTGCAACGGAGATGTCCTGGCATGGGAATCCGAAACACCAGATGTCTGCATAGGGGACATCTTCTGATTTAAGTTTTGTGACATCATCTGCTTTCCACTCTCCTTCCGTGTCGTACATTGCTTCATAAGAAGCCCTCGCAAATCTGTCATATTCACAATAACCGATACACCTATGGCCGGCAGATTCCAGACCAAGTCTGAAACCGCCTATGCCTGAACATAAATCAAGGAAGGTCAGCTGTTGCATTGGCTTCACCTTCCTTCCCTAAATCCCGATATGAAATTTTCACATTATTTCTAATAACGAAAACATCATCGGCAGAGCCTTTCATCTCCATATAACGGTTGACGATGACATCCACAAACTTCTCTTCCAGCTCCACACCATAGCAAATACGCCCTGTCTGTTCACAAGCCATAAGTGTCGAACCGGAACCAAGAAACGGGTTCAGAACCACACATCCCATCATGGAAGAATTCTGTACCGGGTATGCCATCAGAGCAATCGGCTTCATAGTCGGATGGTCTTTGGATGCCTTCGGACGGTCATATTCCCAAATGGTGGTCTGCTTCCTGTCGGAATACCACTGATGCTTACCGCCTTTCTTCCATCCGAACAGACACGGTTCGTGCTGCCACTGATAAGGACTGCGTCCAAGCACCAGTGCATTCTTTTTCCAAATACAGCATCCCGATAACTTGAACCCGGCATCCGCAAACGCCTTTCTGAAATTCAATCCCTCGGTATCCGCATGGAATACATAGATAGAAGCATCGTCCTCCATGTTCTGTTCCATATTCACAAAGGCAGCAAAAAGGGAATCTGTAAAAATCCTCATCTGCCATATTGTCATTCTTAATCTTTCCGGCAGTCTCCTCCACATCTACATTGTACGGTGGATCTGTCAGAACCAGATTTGCTTTCCTGCCATCCATAAGGATGTTGTATGTTTCCGGCAAAATAGAATCGCCACAGATAACACGGTGTTTGCCCAGGAGCCACACATCACCTGTCTGTGCCACTGTTGGTTTTTTCAATTCCGCTTCTACATCGAAATCATCTTCTTTTACCTTTTTGTCATGCACCTTTGAAAATAGCTGTTCAATCTCCGGCGGTTCAAAGCCTGTAAACCCAACATCAAAATCTGAATCCTGCAAGTCCTGAATCAAATCTGCCAACAGTTCCTGATTCCATTCGCCTGAAATCTTATTCAACGCAATGTTGAGTGCCTTTTCCTGAGTTTTGCTGACTTCCACAATCGCACACGGTACTTCCGTATAACCAAGGGCAGCTGCTACTGTTACCCTCTGGTGACCTCCGATAATTGTCATATCGGAATTAACCACTACAGGGTCAGCAAATCCAAATTCTTCAATGGAATGCTTAATCTTTTCATACTCCTTGTCCCCGGCTTTAATTTTTTACGGGGATTGTACTCTGCCGGATTTAAGTCCTTAATCGGCAGAACTGATAGCTTCGCTGTCTTCATCTTCTACCTCCCAAAATCTTGCTTTGATGTAGCAGTCATGACTGCAATACTTCCTTTTCCTGTTACCGTAGCTTAAGAACTCTTTACCGCAACGCACACACACCGCAGGGGTACATGGCACTCTCTTTTCTGTTGATTCGTTCCGGGTGTCCTTTCCACCATTCCCGTCTGCATTTATCTGAGCAGAACTTCTTTGGTCTTCCGGTATCCGGCTGTTTCATTTCCTTACCGCAGTACAGACACGCTTTCCCAAGCATGACCTGTTCCCGTATGTTTTTGTCAGTGCCGAACCATACCCGGAAAGCCCTCTGCTTTTACAGAAGTTCCTCACGATATCACGGGACAGCCCTACCGTAAGAGCAATGGAACGGTAACCAATCCCCTGCTCCCTCATTTCCCTTATCTGCTTTGCCTGCTGCTCCGTCATATCCTTTCACATCCTTCCATTCAAACGGGCATAAAAAA
>ENA-OPYU01000771-OPYU01000771.1-human-gut-metagenome-genome-assembly--contig:-NODE-771-length-12077-cov-3.519582_pt1 | contig 12077 bp, 15 predicted proteins | sample MGYA00242637_ERZ504482 | MGnify/ENA primary metagenome ERZ504482 (study PRJEB26092, sample SAMD00036237) | human gut metagenome | host: Homo sapiens | study: EMG produced TPA metagenomics assembly of...
AGCTCTTTACCTATCGAAAGGGCTTGGGACATTATGCTCAAAATCCGGTATTAGCATAAGAAAAAGGATGACAGTCACGTTAATATCAGCGCCCAAACAAGAAATATCTCTCAAAATTCGATTGTGTTAAAATTTTCAAGGTACTATATGAGGAGATCAATATGTTTACAACTCTTTGACCCCAACATCTTTTATATAAATTTTTTTGCCCTTGTATTTTCCCTTATCAGAGTTCGTAAACACTGGTGGGACGATATAACACAAGGGAAACAATAAGGGAAAGCTCACCTGCGACAAATCCAGTGTTTTCAATGGTTTGCGGAGAATTTAATAACAAAATATAACAGTTATTAAATTTCTTAAAACAGGTGAAATCTCAATCGGAATTTACGGAGGAAGACCAGTATGGAAGAGATTTATAGAAGTTGTCCTGAATTTGAGAATAATGACTATATTTTGAGAATGGTCAGCCAGGAGGATAGACTGGATTTACTAAAAGTTTATTCAGATAAAGAGGCTGTCTCTTTCTTTAATAGTGATAATTGTGGCGGAGATGATTTTTATTATACAACTGAAAACAGAATGCAGCAGGCTATTGATTATTGGCTTTTTGAGTATAATCGACAGGGATTTGTGCGGTGGACGATTATATCAAAAGAAACGCATGAAGCAATAGGTACAATAGAACTTTTTCACAGAGATGCCGCAGATTATTTTACAGATTGTGGATTGCTTAGGCTTGATATTCGGAGCGACTATGAAATGTCTGATAAGATTATAAAAATATTAAGTTTGATTATCGCGCCTGCATATCGTTTATTCCATTGTAGTAAAATTGCCACAAAAGCAATTCCAGCAGCTACGGAACGTATTCAAGCGTTGAAAAATCTGGGGTTTGAGCGTTCGGCGGAAAAACTGGTAGGGCATGATGGAACAAAGTATGATTCGTATTTTGTGTTGAATCCTTAAAATAACAGTCAACGCATATAGCTATACGATTATTACAGCGCATATTATGCAATGATTTTAGATCTTTTCATGAGAATGACAAGAAGGGAGTGTCACTATGGGAACCATTTTTCAAAAAAAGTACAATAACAGAACCGGCACTTTTTACGCCTTTTGATACCACGAAAAAAATTAGAGGGTTTTCCGGAAATCTGTGTTTCCACATTTTCGGAAAATATTATTCAGAAGTTTGCTTCCTTGAAAAGTGTAGAGAAGATTGCAGAACTATATACGGCCAATGGAGCTTTGCCTGTTTATAAAACTTATTACAAAAATCAGGATATTGCATTTTATTTATCCAGAGTAGGGGCACCGGCGTGTGTGGCAGGATTTGAGGAAGTTGTTGCCATGGGTGCAAAGAAGTTTGTAATGTTTGGTTCCTGCGGTGTGTTGGATGATGAGAAAGTGAAGGATAACATGATTATTCCGGTTTCTGCAGTCCGTGATGAAGGAACAAGCTATCATTACATAGCTCCATCAGAGGAAATTAAAGCGTCGGAACATTCCATTCGGGTACTGCAGAATGTATTGGAATTCTGTGGGTATTCCTATGTAAAAGGAAAAACATGGACCTCGGATGCAATTTACAGAGAAACCATTCCAGCGATTGAGGAACGCAGGCAGGAAGGCTGTCTTGCGGTTGAAATGGAATGTGCATCTATGCTGGCAGTTTCACAATACCGGCAGATTCCATTTATACAATTTCTGTATGGGGCGGATAGTCTCAGTTCGGAAAAATGGGAAATTCGAGATCTGGAATTGTATGGACTTACGAATGCTGAGAAATACATGCTGTTAGCGTTTGAGTGTGGATTAGCCTTGTAGATGTGAAAAAAATCAGATGGAAGCTGCTGAATCCGGTAAAAGCGACTCCTGATGTGTGATTACAAGAACTTCTTAGCAACTGCAGGTTGCTTGTTAAAACCATAGAGAGGCTTCATAATAGAGATAAGATATTACACAAAGGAGGGAACTAATATGGAAATGAAAGATGTGCTTAAAAAGCTGCGCGAGAAAAATAGTCTCACACAGGAGCAAATGGCGAAACGTGTGATGGTTACCAGACAGGCTGTCAGTCGTTGGGAAACAGGAGAGACACAACCTAATACAGATACATTAAAACTGTTATCACAGGAGTTTGAAGTTTCCGTCAATACGCTTCTGGGCTCTCCTCGTCAGCTCATTTGTCAATGCTGTGGAATGCCCTTAAATGAAGATGCATTCATCAGCCGGGAGAAAGATGGAAGCTACAACGAAGATTATTGTAAGTGGTGTTATGCAGAGGGGAAGTTTGTATATCAGTCAAGAGAGTCTTTATTGGATTATCTTGTGGAACATATGCCGAATCCTGATAATCTGGGAGTGGATGACAGGCGAGCTCAATTTAACATATATCTTTCACAGTTAAAGCACTGGAAATGAATAAGCATTACATAGAGCCATTATGGAGAAAATTCGGAGTTTTTGGACTTTTTATAAACGGAGTTTAAAAATGCTTTATCCAATTGTTTTATTATAGGATTTTTATTAAGTGGAATATGGTTTTCCTTCCACATATATGTATCTCAAAAATTGAAGAATACAAAGAAGGCATTGATGTTTTCGCCCTTGCTTACCGCAATCATACCGACGATCATTATATGGCTGCTGATAGGTGATCAGTGACAAACTATCACAGAAAGGCAAATTCCAGATTTTTTGAATGAATGATCTGACAGATCAAGAAAATCCCATTTCTGACCAATGTGGACAGAAATGGGATTTTAAAGTTCATGCCAAGAATGATTGTAAAAAGAACACATTTGGGGTGGGAGTGATATCACCCCACCCGATGGATGTTTCCGTCATCTGTCACGAAAATAGCTTCGATTTCGTCCAGTGATTTGATCAGTTTTGATCCCTCTTCCAGACCAAGTGCAAAACAAGTGGTACTTAAGGCGTCTCCATCTACAGAAGCATCCGAGATGATCGTAACCTGCTGCAGATGAGTCTCGTAAGGATATCCGGTAAACGGATTTAAAATGTGATGGTAAATTTTTCCGTCTTTTTCAAAATAGCGCTCGTAGGTTCCGGAAGAAACCACAGATTGATTTCTGATATCAAGACTTGTAAGGATATCATTTTGCTCGGCAAAGGGTTTTTGAACGCCGATCTTAAAAGGTGACCCATCCGGCTTTTCCCCGATTGCCACGGTATTTCCGCCAAGGGAAATCAGTCCGTGTTTAATCCCGGCGCTTTCCAGATACTCTTTCAGCTGATCTGCAATATAGCCCTTTGCAATCGCTCCAAGATCGATGGCAGCCTTTGGATCCAGAAGCTGAACGGTAGTACCGTCCACTTTGACGTTTTTTGTAATTCACATGACTTCTGGCTTCCTCAATGGCAGCTGGATCTGGAATCTGTCCGTCATTATGTCCGAAATTCCAGAGCTCACTTAACGGAGCAATGGTGATATCAAATTTCCCATCTGATAAATCCCCATAGTGCAGTGCGGTTTTGATCAGATCAGCTGTTTCCTGATCTACAGTCACAGGCTGTCCGTTTGCCTGATTGATCCTGGAAACATCACTGGTATCAATGGTCCGGCTGAACAGATTTTCATATTTTTGACAAAGCTTTTCGCATTCTTCCAGAACAGAGCGATCGGAAGTATCCCATATGCGGATCGTAACGATTGTATCAAAATACATCCCGTTCATCTGGAGCGGTTCTGCAGATGAGGCACAGCCACTGAGAGGAAAAAAGAAGCAGAAAGAGCAGCGGAATAAAGCATAATTTTCTAATCGATTTGATCTGGTTCATAAAGAAATCTCCTTGTGTTTGAGTGTTTCGCTTATTATAACGAAATTTCCCGTAAAATACAACAAAATAGCGTACTTGACTTTTTGGGCAGGAGCGAACTATACTACCTCTTAACTATGGGGAAACAGAGAGGTGGCAGAGGTGAGAACATACGATTTAAAAACAGGAAGAAAAAAATACGCTGGGGAGATTTTGTCTGATCGCAGTTCTTTTGTATATCGCAGCACTGACGATTCCTTATGTTCAGCATAAAAAAGTATCGGATCATTATAAGAAACAGTTTGATCCACAGGAATGTTATTCTGAGGAGCCGGGAAAAGAACGGGCGGCTTACATTACGGATAATACAGAAGCTTTGGAATATCGATTGAAAATGATCCGGGAAGCGAAAGAAGAAGTGATCGTATCGACTTTTGATTTTAATGCGGATACCGGAGGAAAAGATGTGATGAGTGCGCTGATCGAGGCAGCACACAGGAATGTGCATGTTCGTCTGATCGTAGATGGAATCAGTGGATTTTTAGATATGCTGGGAGATCCGTATTTTCAGGCACTCGCCTCTACAGATAATATAGAAGTGAAAGTGTACAATCCGGTTAATCTGTTGAAGCCGTGGACGATGCAGGCAAGACTCCATGATAAATACGTGATCACAGATTCTTCGATGTACCTTTTGGGCGGAAGAAAATACGACCAATCTGCTTTTTGGGAGATTATGGAAAGCATCAGAATATTGACAAAGAGATTTTTATCTATGCAAAGGAAGGAGAAAGTGCCTCTTTAAAACAGCTGAAGGCATATTTTGAACGCGTGTGGGAGCTTTCGGACAGTAAAGAATACCGCTGTAAAAAGAAGACTGACCGTGTACAGAACAGTCTGAAAGAACTGGAAGAACGATATCCGAAACTTGAAGCGTTATATCCGGACATTTTAAAAACCTGGGATTGGGAAGCGCGGACGGTAGAGACTGCAAAGGTAACCCTTCTTTCCAATCCGATTGAAGCGAAAAAAACAAAGAGCCTCATATGTGGTATTCTGTCAACCAGCTGCTTCAGACAGGGAAAAATACAGTCATTTGCACGCCTTATATTATCTGCGGAAAAGAGATGTATGCAGATCTGAAAAATACTTGTGAACAGGGAACGAATGTGGAGATTATTACCAATGATGTGTCAAGCGGAGCCAATCCGTGGGGGTGTACAGATTATTTGAACCAAAAAGAAAAAATCTGGGCAACCGGTGTGCAGGTGCACGAATATCTGGGGCCTCATTCCAATCATACCAAAGCAGTGCTCATTGATGACAGACTCAGTATCGTAGGTTCCTACAACCTGGATATGCGCAGTACGTATCAGGATACGGAATTGATGCTTGCGATTGATTCAGAAGCACTGTCAGCAGAATTAAGAGAAGAAATCGATCGCGACAAAACCTATAGCAGAACAATGACGGACAGCGGAGAATATCATTATGAAGAGAATTATCATCCGCGTGAAATGTCCACCGAGAAAAAGATTTTTTATGCAGTGCTCCGGGTGATTACCATCCCGATCCGGAGATTTTTGTAAAAGAATGCAACCCGAACATATGGTCGAATGAATGGTTGCATTCCTGAGTGCAGTGTGCTATGATAAAACTCTGAAAGGATACAACTATGAAAAAACGAGATTATATTTTGATTGGATGCATACTTTTGGTAGCAGCAGTGTGTGCGGGATTTTTTTTGCTGACAGGAAAAGAGGCACAGGAGGCAGTTGTCACCGTAGACGGAGAAGTGTATGGTACGTATTCACTGGCAAAGGATCAGACGATAGAGATTCAGGATGGGAATCGTCTGCGTATTCAGAATGGACAGGCGAAGATGGAGTGGGCAGACTGTCCGGATCAGCTCTGCGTACACCAGAAGGCAATCTCCAGGACGGGAGAGAGTATCATCTGTCTTCCGAATCAGGTCGTAGTGAGTGTACAGGGCAGTAAAGAGAGTGAACTGGATGGAATCGTGAATTAACATTTAAAAACAGGAGAGGACAGATGAAGAATAAGACAGCATATTTTGGTGTGTTTACTTCGCTGGCGCTTATTTTGAGCTATGTGGAGACCTTGATCCCGATTTCTTTTGGAATCCCTGGGATAAAACTGGGGCTGGCAAATCTGGTAATCGTCATTGTTTTGTATACATATGGAGGAAAAGAAGCGTTTCTTTTGATCTGTAACCAGAATTGCTGCTGTCCGGATTTTTGTTTGGGAATCTGAGTATGATTCTCTACAGTATGGCAGGGGGCGTTTTCAGTCTCGCCATCATGGTGTTGCTTCGTAAGACCGGTGGTTTCAGTATCCAGGGAGTCAGCATCGCAGGAGGTGTATTTCATAACATCGGGCAGCTGTTGCTCGCGATGATGATCGTAGAGACCTATCAGGTCGGGTACTATTTCCCGGTTTTGCTCATATCGGGGCTGGTAACGGGGCTTCTGATTGGAATTGTATCCAGTGAAGTACTCAAAAGGACTGCTTTTTTGCAAAAAAGCAGAATAAGTATAGAAGAAAAGGAAACAGAAGCTATGATTTCATATATTAGAGGAGAACTGGCAGGCTTGGAACGGGACAAGGCAATCGTAGATGTACAGGGAGTAGGATACGGAATTTATATGCCGGAGCAGTCCCTGAGTCTTTTGGGGCCGATTGGATGTGAAGTAAAGATTCACACGTATCTGAATGTGCGGGAAGATGCGATGCAGCTGTTTGGATTTGCTGACAAGAGACGATCTTGAAGTGTTCCGACTGGTCATCGGCGTGAGCGGAATCGGGCCAAAAGGCGGACTGAATATCTTATCCTGGTCCATCTCGGCGGAATGAACTCAAGTTTGCGGTATTGTCAGGTGACGCCAAGGCAATCTGTGCAGCACCCGGGATTGGAAAGAAGACAGCCGAGAAGCTGATCATCGAATTGAAAGACAAGCTGGATCTTAAGGAGATGTTAGAGCCGCGAAGCGCAGCCGCCGCAGAGATTCCATCAGATGGGCGAAACGGTGATATCCAGACAGAGGCAGTACAGGCTTTAGTGGCTCTTGGATATGGCAATGCCGAGAGTCTGAAGGCAGTACGCCAGGTGACAGAGTATACCTCTGTGGAAGACGTACTCAAAGAAGCATTGAAAAAATTGTTATAGATATAGTAGAGGAAGCATATGGGAAGACGAATTATCACAACAGAAAATCTGGAAGAAGATGCGAAGATAGAGAATCATCTGCGGCCGCAGCTTCTTTCGGACTACATAGGACAGGCAAAAGCGAAGAAGATGCTGGAAGTTTATATCCGGGCGGCAAAAGAAAGAGACGAGGCGTTAGACCATGTATTGTTCTATGGACCGCCGGGACTCGGAAAGACGACGCTTGCAGGAATCATCGCCAATGAAATGGGGGTGAATCTCAAGGTGACTTCCGGGCCGGCGATTGAAAAGCCGGGAGAGATGGCTGCTATTTTGAATAATCTGCAGGAGCATGATGTGCTGTTTGTGGATGAGATTCACCGATTGAACCGGCAGGTGGAGGAAGTGCTGTATCCGGCGATGGAAGACTATGCGATTGATATTATGATCGGAAAGGGCGCGACCGCACGTTCGATCCGTCTGGATCTTCCGAAGTTTACCCTGGTGGGAGCGACTACGAGAGCAGGGATGCTCACCGCACCCCTGCGGGATCGTTTTGGAGTTGTGAATCGTCTTGAGTTTTATACAGAAGAAGAGTTGATGACGATCATCAAGCGTTCGGCCAGAGTGCTCAATGTCGAGATTGATACAAAAGGAGCGCTTGAGCTTGCCAAACGCTCCAGAGGAACTCCGCGGCTTGCCAACCGTCTGCTAAAGCGGGTGCGTGATTTTGCACAGGTCAAATATGACGGTGTGATCACGGAAGAAGTAGCAAATTATGCACTGGATCTTCTGGATGTGGACCGTTATGGACTGGACCACGGAGACCGGATGATCCTGCAGGTCATGATTGAAAAGTTTCAGGGAGGTCCGGTGGGGCTGGATACGCTTGCAGCCAGCATTTCAGAAGATTCCGGAACACTGGAGGATGTATACGAACCATATCTGCTGAAGTGTGGATTTATCCAGCGTACACCGAGAGGAAGAGTTGTGACAGATCTGGCATACCGGCATCTTGGAATTCTTCCTCCGGTTTCAAGGTGAGCGGTCACACAGAAACTTCAAAAAACAGTTGGTTTTTGTTTGCAGATAGTTTATAATAACAGATAAGAAATGCCAAGGAGGATGCTATGAGTTCAGCAAAACATTTTACAGAAGTTTTAATTGGAGGAAAAGTCTATACGCTAAGTGGATTTGAGGGTGAAGAGTATCTGCAGAAAGTATCTTCCTATCTGAACCATAAGATAACAGAATGTGCCAACAGCGAAGGTTACCGCAAGCAGAGTGCAGACACCAGAAATGTACTTTTGGCACTGAATATTGCAGATGATTATTTTAAGGCAAAGAAGCAGGGAGATTCACTGGAGAGTGACATCGAACTGAAAGATAAAGAGATGTATGACTTAAAGCATGAATTAATTTCCGTACAGATCAAGTTGGAGAATGCGGAAAAATGAGCTCGCTAAGATGAAAGAGGAAAACAACGATCTTCAGATGCAGATCGTGAAGCTGGAAACAGAGATGAAGAATCGCAGAAAGTAAAAGAATGAGGGTGCCCAAGAGACTGCAGAAGCAAGCAGCTTTTGTTTGGCCCTCTTTTTATGTAAATAGAAAAAGGAGTTATTGATTGATAGAAGAAAAGAAAAAACCACAGGTAGAGATTTTATCTCCGGCAGGATCCTATGAGAGCTTTCTGGCTGCGATCCATGCGGGTGCGGATGCCGTCTATGCAGGAGGTCCCAGATTCGGAGCTCGCGCATTCGCAGACAATTTTACAGAAGAGACATTAAAGCAGGCCATTGATTATGCACACTTCCATGGAAGAAAAGTGTATCTTACAGTCAATACACTTCTGAAAGACCGGGAGATCGAGACACTTCATGACTATTTGGAACCCTTGTATCTGCATGGCTTAGATGCGGTGATCGTACAGGATGTCGGAGTGCTTGAATTAATCCGGCATGATTTTCCGGATCTGGAGATTCATGCAAGTACACAGATGTCCTCAGTTAATGTCAAGGCAGCGCAGTTTTTACAAAGTCAGGGAGTGACAAGAGTGGTCCCGGCAAGGGAGATTTCTCTGGAAGAGATTCAGGAGATTTATCGTGCAACAGGGATGGAGATTGAGTGCTTTGTCCATGGGGCATTGTGTTACTGCTATTCCGGCCAGTGCCTGCTCAGCAGCCTGATCGGAGGACGCAGTGGAAACAGAGGGCAGTGTGCCCAGCCGTGCCGTCTCCCGTACAGTGTGGATCAGAGCAGCAAAAAAGAATACGTGCTCAGTCCAAAAGACATTTGTACTCTGGATTTGATTCCGGAGCTGATCGAGGCGGGCGTCTATTCATTTAAGATTGAGGGAAGAATGAAGCGTCCCGAGTATGTAGCGGCCGTGACATCGATTTACCGGAAGTATACAGATTTGTATCTAAAAAAGGGGAAAAAGTGGATATCGGGTAGAACAGGCAGACCGGGAAGCGCTGATGGATCTGTATAATCGGGGCGGATTCAGCCAGGGTTATTATAAAGAACGAAACGGCCGGGATATGATCGCCATTTCCCGCCCGAACCATGCAGGAGTACCTGCGGCACGTGTGCTCTCACAGAAAGGAAGAGAACTGACGGTGGAGACTTTAGCGGATATCCACAAGGGAGATCTCCTGGAGTTGAATCTGCAGCGTGAGAATTACTCTTTTGGAAAAGAGATTCCAAAGGGAACAAAGACTGTGATTCTGGTTCCCAAAAAGGAACAATATCAAAAAGGACAGATTCTAAATCGAATCCGTAACCAGAAACTGATGACAGAGATGAAAGAACAGTATCTGGAAGGGGCAACGAAAGAGCAGATATCCGGATACCTGCGTGCGGCAGTGGGAGAACCGGCAATGCTGACAGTCTGGACAGAAGATATAAGCGTTACCGTTTATTCCGAGCAGACTGTGCAGGAGGCACAGAATCAGCCGATGGAGGTGTCCAGAATCCAAAAGCAACTTTCTAAGACGGGAGCCACAGAATTTGTATTTGAACATCTGGAGATTGATCTGGAAGGAAAGGTGTTTCTTCCAATGCAGCAGCTCAATGAATTAAGAAGGCAGGCATTAGAAAAATTAGAACTGGAGATATGCGGGAAGTTCCGCCGGACATCCACGGAACAACCTCTTCTGAAACAAAACTCAGAAGAAAAGAAAACGGAAGGTGTACTGCTGAGTGTTCTGACAGAGACTTTGGAACAGCTGGAAAGTGTGCTGGATTCAGAGGCAGCAGAACGGATTTATATTGACAGTAATGTAGTGCAGGATTTATTTGAAGATGCGAGACTGCAGCACCTCTGTAAAAAAGCGAAAAGAAGCAGTGCCAAGATTTTTCTGGCAATGCCCCATATTTTCCGGGCTGATGCAGTTCGAAAATTTGAACAACATTATGATCGGTTTCTGGAAATCGCACAGGACGGTGTATTGATCAGAAACTGTGAGAGTTTTCAGTTTTTAAAACAACACGGATTTGACAGGACGATCCTTCTGGATCATAATCTGTATGTATTCAATCAATACAGCCGGCAATTCTGGAAAAGGAACGGTGTAGAACTGTTTACAGCTCCGATGGAATTAAATGCAGAGGAGCTGAATGTTCTGGGACTTGAGGAAAGTGAACTTGTAATCTATGGAAGAATTCCGGTTATGACATCTGCGCAGTGTGTGGTGAAGACAACAAACGGCTGTACACACCACCCGGTCACGATAACACTGACGGATCGCAGAGGAAAACAGTTCCCGGTGAAAAATCACTGCGGATTTTGCTATAATATTGTTTACAATTCCGCTCCTTTATCGTTGTTTGATGAAAGAGAAGAGTGGATGAGGATGCATCCAAGAAGCATCCGTGTGCAGTTTTCGACAGAGACAGGCAGCGAGGTGACTCGCATCTTGAATGCGGCTCTTGCTGTGAATACCCGGAATGCGGTATCGGGAATGTCAGGAGAAGAATTTACGCGCGGTCATTTCAGACGCGGAATAACATAAAAGCAGGTGAAATTGTGGTTAACATCATAGTAGAATTATCAAAATATCTTATGATCCTTTTAATGGGAATTTACACGTTTTCGTGTTTCTCTATTTTCGCACATAATTATGAGAGCGAGCAGAAATGGATCCTGATCCGGCAGAATGTGCTGATGTTTTTACTTCAGCTGACAGCATATGTGGTCATGTATCTGAAGAAGGATGATCCCAAAATACTGACTCTTTATGCAGCCAGCGCGGGTTTTCTTCTGGCTGTGATTCTGTTGTACCGGATTTTATATCCGAAGGTGTCCAAGCTGATCGTTAATAATATGTGCATGCTTCTTTGTATCGGGATGATCATGCTGACCAGACTGGAAGAAGAAAATTGCGATCAAGCAGCTGATCTTCGCCGCAGTAGGAGTTGTGATCGGTTTGGTGGTACCGGTTGTGATCCGTAAGCTGGATCGTTTAAAAGACTGGGGCTATATGTATGCAGGAGCCGGGATTCTGGCGTTGGTTCTGGTTGCCGTTCTGGCAGAGGTTTCCGGTGGAGCAAAGCTTGGATTTACGATCGCCGGATTCGGAATACAGCCGTCCGAGTTTGTGCAAAATTTTATTTGTACTTTTTTGTAGCGGCCAAATTTAAATCGTTCTTTGGAGTTTAAGAACATTGTGATTACAACAGCACTGGCAGCAGCTCATGTGCTGATCCTCGTGCTTTCTACAGACCTTGGTACGGCATTGATTTTATTCGTAGTGTATCTGGTCATGCTGTACACGGCAACGAGACAGCCTCTTTATGTGGCAGCCGGTCTCGGAGGCGGTTCGGTCGCTGCCGTACTGGCATACCATTTATTTGCGCACATTCAGGTACGTGTAGCTGCATGGAAAGATCCGTTTGCAACCTATAGTGACGGCGGATATCAGGTAGCGCAGTCTTTGTTTGCCATTGGCACAGGAAGCTGGTTTGGAATGGGGCTGTTTCAGGGACTTCCGGATGAGATTCCTGTAGCTGATACAGACTTTATCTTTGCTGCGATTTCGGAAGAAAATGGGGACTGATTCATTTCCCTGCTGTCTGATTCTGGTGTGTCTCAGCTGTTATGTGATGTTTTTTTAAAACA
>ENA-OPYU01000772-OPYU01000772.1-human-gut-metagenome-genome-assembly--contig:-NODE-772-length-12074-cov-3.296141_pt1 | contig 12074 bp, 15 predicted proteins | sample MGYA00242637_ERZ504482 | MGnify/ENA primary metagenome ERZ504482 (study PRJEB26092, sample SAMD00036237) | human gut metagenome | host: Homo sapiens | study: EMG produced TPA metagenomics assembly of...
TTGCACGAACATTCCAGAATATTCGACTTTTTAAAGATATGACCGTACTGGACAATGTAAAGGCTGGTCTGCATAATCATTATAAATATTCTACTTTAACCGGAATCTTAAGACTTCCCAAATTATTTTAAAGTAGAAAAAGAGATGAACGAGCGCGCTATGGAGATCTTGAAGGTGTTTAATCTGGATCAGGAGGCTGGTCTTCTTGCGGGAAACCTTCCTTATGGTAAACAGCGTAAGCTGGAAAAGTTGCCAGAGCGCTTGCCACAGATCCCAAGCTTCTCCTTCTGGATGAGCCGGCTGCCGGTATGAACCCCAATGAGACTCAGGAGCTGATGGATACCATTCGGTTTGTAAGAGATCATTTTAATATGACGATCCTTCTGATTGAGCACGATATGAAGCTGGTTGGCGGTATCTGTGAGGAACTGACTGTATTGAACTTCGGACAGGTTCTCTGTCAGGGTGAGACAGCAAAGGTTCTGAAAGATCCTGCTGTTGTTACTGCATATCTGGGCGAATAAGGAGGTAAAAGAAATGGCAATGTTGGAAGTAAAAGATTTACACGTATATTATGGTGTAATCCAGGCATTAAAAGGAATCTCCTTTGAGGTAAACCAGGGCGAGGTTATTGCTTTGATCGGTGCCAATGGTGCAGGAAAAACCACTACACTGCAGACCCTTACAGGTCTTCTTTCAGCAAAAGAAGGTTCCGTTGTTTTTGAAGGAAAAAGATATTACCAGGGTTCCGGCCCATAAGATTGTTGAAATGGGAATTGCACACGTTCCGGAGGGACGTCGTGCTTTTTTCAGATTTAAGTGTATATGAGAACCTGATCATGGGTGCTTATACGAGAAAAGATAAAGCTGAGATCCAGGAAAGCCTTGCAGGAGTCTATAAAAGGTTTCCGCGTCTGGAAGAGCGTAAAGGACAGCGTGCCGGTACACTTTCTGGTGGTGAGCAGCAGATGCTTGCCATGGGTCGTGCCCTTATGAGTAAACCCAGACTGATCGTAATGGATGAGCCATCCATGGGACTTTCCCCAATCTTTGTAAATGAGATCTTCGATATTATCCGTGTGGTAAGCGAAAGTGGTACTACGGTACTTCTTGTAGAGCAGAACGCGAAGAAGGCCCTCTCTATCGCAGATCGTGCATACGTTCTTGAGACTGGCAAGATCACAATGAGTGGAAAAGCAAGCGACCTGCTGAATGATGAAGCGGTACAGAAGGCTTATCTGGGTGAATAAAATTTGCAGATCTGACAGCTGACAGGCGACATGTCCGTTCTGTGAACAAAATGCACAGAAATCTCGGGAATCTGGTGCATCACGAAGCGGTTACTGGACAGGTCGTGAACAGTAAGGGTTTTAGGAAAATAATCTGGTCAGGTGATTTTTATTGTTGTCGGAAAGAATGGAAAAAAACAACGCTTTAGAAAGCTGGCCAGTGTAATAAGGAGGAGAGAAATGGACAATTTCGTAATTACAATTGCAAGACAGTACGGAAGCGGTGGACGTACCGTTGGTGAAATGCTTGCGAAGAAATTAGGGATTGGATATTACGACAAGGATATTATCCGCATGGCATCTGAGGACAGTGGAATTCATGAAACTCTTTTTGGAAGAGTAGATGAGTATTCCAGCTGCGAAAAAAACCGCATTTTTCGGGAAGAATGGGAATTTACAGCGGTGAGCTGATCTCGCCTCAGAGTAAGGACTTCACCTCTGATGAGAACCTGTTTAATTATCAGGCAAAGATCATCCGTGAACTGGCTGGGAAGGAATCCTGCGTGATCATCGGAAGATGCTCCAACTATATTTTGAAGGATTATCCAAATGTGCTTCGTGTATTTATCCACGCTGATTGGGATTTCCGAATTGGAAAAGGCTGCTGAGAAGCTGAGCATGAGCCAGAAAGAGATCGAAAAATTCCTTCAGAAGGATGACAAACGTAAGGATGAGTATTACCGCAGATTTACAGGTGAGGAATGGAAGGATGCCACTCAGTATGACCTGTGTCTGGATAGCAGCAAGCTTGGATATGAGAAATGTATCGAAGAAATTGAAAATCAGCTGAAGCTGCTGAAAAAATAACAGGCTGTGCCACATAGCAGTATATGATGTGAAAACAAAAGGAAGAGCACTGGTGATTTTGAAAGAGATTGCCAGTGCTTTTTAATGTAACAGGAAATTCCGTTTGGATTTCCTGTTACATTAAAAGCCCTACCGGGCAGGATCGCACTGCGGCGGAAAGGTAGTTGTCGCTCGAGGCGACCCGCCGCAGGCGGAGAATCCTGCAAGCAGGATTCTTTTTTACATTTCATAAACATATATTATCAGGAAAGACAGATGTCAGGCGGCGGGATATGAAGGAAAAAAGACATCTGGTGATGTGGGTAGAAGTTATAGCGTTGGCGGTGCTGCTGGCAAGGCTGGAAACTGTGAGAATCCGGGAGAATGCAAAAGAAGTGCAGGAATATACCTGTGCCGGGCGGGAACAGGAAGGTGCGCAGAAGGGGAACGGAAAAAGAGAGGAAAAAACTGTCAGTGACAAAGTGATAGGGGCTAGGAATAGAAGGTCAGAAAAGAAGCTGGAAGATACTTTGGAAAAGAATGTGACGGAAAAGAAAAAAGCAGCTCTGACTTTTGATGACGGTCCTAACAGTAAATATACGCCGCTGCTTCTGAAAGGGCTGAAGGAGAGAGGGGTTCATGCTACTTTTTTTCTCATGGGGAAGAATATTGAGGGAAAAGAGGCCTTGGTGAAGCAAATACAGGAGGAAGGTCATCTGATCGGGAATCATACATACAATCATGTACAGCTGGATAAGATTTCAAAGGAGGCAGCAAAAGAAGAAATTGAGACAACCAACCAGAAAATCTTTGAAATCACAGGTGTGTACCCGGCATGGTTAAGACCGCCCTATGGGGAGTGGCGAAAAAATCTGGATTTTTATGTGGAGATGTTTCCTGTACTCTGGGATGTGGATACTTTGGACTGGAAGAGTAAAAATGTAGATTCGATTATGAAAATTGTGCGGTCGGAAGTGTCAGACGGGGCAGTGATCCTGATGCATGATGCTTACCAAAGCTCAGTAGATGCAGCGCTTCAGATTGTGGATCTTCTGATGGCAGAAGAATATGAATTCGTGACTGTAGAGGAGCTGATATTGCCGTAAAAGATCGTTAAAGATGTTCATTGGTAATGTGTTACTGTTCACTCCGTTCACAGTAACGCGCTTCGCGATGCACAGAAATCATGCATTCGCATGATTTCGCGCCGCAATTCTCGGATTTTCTGTGAACTTTGTTCACCAAAAAAACGCCTCGCGGAACGTTACCAGTGAACAGTAATGTAATGCTCCGCGAACAGTTCAAAAAATAGCTTTATAAACTTGCCTAAATGAGAAATATAGATTATAATTAGAACAAATGTACGGAAAATTACTTTTGAATTGGAGAGAAATACATGGATTTATTTGAATATGCGAAATCCAGGACAATGGAGAATGAATCCCCACTTGCCTCCCGTCTTCGCCCAACGAAACTGGAGGAAGTAGTGGGACAGCAGCACATTGTGGGAAAAGATAAATTACTTTACAGAGCCATCAAGGCAGATAAGCTGACTTCCGTTATTTTTTACGGTCCTCCAGGAACCGGAAAGACCACCTTGGCTAAAGTCATTGCCAATACTACAAGCGCAGACTTTACCCAGATCAATGCCACCGTAGCAGGCAAGAAAGATATGGAAGAAGTGGTAAAACAGGCTCAGAATGCCCTTGGAATGTATGGGCGAAAGACGATTTTGTTTATTGACGAGATTCATCGCTTTAATAAAGGACAGCAGGATTATCTTTTGCCTTTTGTGGAGGACGGAACCATTATCCTTATTGGGGCCACCACAGAGAATCCCTATTTTGAGGTAAACGGTGCTCTCCTTTCACGTTCTATTGTGTTTGAGTTGAAGGCACTGGAGATTCCGGAGATTAAAGAACTGCTCCTGCGGGCAGTGAACGATAAGGAAAAGGGCATGGGAAGCTATAATGCGGTTCTGGATGAAGATGCCCTGGAGTTTCTGGCAGATATGGCAGGAGGAGATGCCAGAAGCGCTCTGAATGCCATAGAGCTTGGCATTCTTACTACGCCAAGAGCTTCAGACGGCAAGATTCATATTACTCTGGATGTGGCTTCTGAGTGTATCCAGAAGCGTGTGGTGCGCTATGATAAGGATGGAGATAACCATTATGATATTATTTCTGCATTTATCAAGAGTATGCGCGGCTCCGATCCGGATGCTGCAGTTTATTATCTGGCGAAGATGCTGTATGCAGGTGAAGATGTGAAATTTATTGCAAGACGTATGATGATCCTTGCTTCTGAAGATATTGGAAATGCAGATCCCCAGGCCCTGGTAGTGGCAACCGCAGCAGCCCAGGCAGTTGAGCGGGTGGGAATGCCGGAATCCCAGATCATTCTTTCCCAGGCTGCCGCATATATGGCATGTGCACCTAAGAGTAATGCAGCGGTGAATGCTATTTTTGCAGCAATGGACAGTGTGAAGCGTACCAGGACGACTGTTCCGGCTCATCTTCAGGATGCCCATTATGGAGGGCATGAGAAGCTGGGACATGGAATCGGCTATAAGTATGCCCACGATTATCCAAATCATTATGTAAAGCAGCAGTATCTGCCAGATGAGATCCAGGGAGAGAAATTCTATGAGCTGTCAGATATGGGATATGAGAAGAAACTGAAGGAACACATGAAGTTTATAAAAGAGCATGCAGATTGAAGGAATGATTTTTCAAACACGCGTTGGAATAAATATTGAGTAGTTATCAGCAAGTGCTATTTTGCCAAGCATGCAGCTGTGAAGGTACTGAATAATTACAAAATCTGAAATAAAAAGTGGAGGAGCTTTATAAAAGCCCCTCCATTATTTTTGCATAAATTTCTTCATATTTCTTGGGCCACTGCCTGCACATGGCCTTTGCAGCGGAAAGAGATGGCGCTGCAAGAGAAAGATCGATCACAGAAGCACCCTTCTGCAAAAGCTGAAGGTGAACCACATATTCTCCCTGATTATTAATGTAATAATCGGCTTGAGCTTTCACCTGATTCTTTGTGGAGGCACCTCTGGCTGCAAGGTACTGGAGCACTTCAGTACGGATGTCCTGGGAAATATCATTCTCGAAATAGGTGAGCGTGTTTTTTCCATCTTCAGTAAGATAATAGTAGGAAGTATTGGAAATGGTACGCTTCTCAATCAGCTCTGTTTCCTCAAGCTCGGAAAGGGCCTGTTGCAAATGGAAATAATTTGTGTACTCGTGGTCCAGAATAAATTCTGAAATTTCTGAATTAGTGATGGGGGACGAAGAATTCCGAAGCATATATAGGATGATCAGTTTGTAAACAGTAAATGGTGTAGCCATTTTCCAGCCTCCCTTCTGGTGAAATATTGCATAAGTTCTAAATTCGAGTGTGTTTGAAAAAGGCTTTCTGCAAGATGCGTATTACACTTTGCGGGAGATTGCGGGAATAATATTTCAAACAGACTCTGATGCTTTGCCCTGAAAACTCTGACGCTCTTTCAAACGGTGGTGGAGCAGATTCAGCACTTCTCTTTTTCTGCTGGCCCATAGAGGGGCGATCAGCAGATCTTTCGGCCCATCGCCGGTAACCCGGTGGATCACAATGGATGGATCCAGATGTTCCAGGCAGTCTGCTACAAGGTCAATATATTCGGTGCGTTCCAGCACTTTAAATTTCCCGGCAAGATAATCATATGCAAGGTCAGTGCCTTTCAGAACGTGGAGCAGCTGAAGCTTGATTCCCTGAATATCCCGGGCATTTAAATAATCCATAGTAGCCAGCATATCTTCCCTGGATTCGCCGGGAAGCCCGAGAATGGTATGAACTACTACTTCCAGACCAGCTGCGCGGAGTCTCTTAAGGGAGTCTTCAAAGCAGGACAGAGGGTAACCTCGCCGGATATAAGCTGCGGTAGATTCATGAATGGTTTGAAGTCCCAGTTCTACCCAGACTGGTTTAACCATGTTTAGCCGGGAAAGAAGTTCTACTACATCGTCCTCCAGGCAATCCGGCCTTGTACCAATAGAAAGTGCCACAATTCCCGGATGGGAAATAGCTTCCTGAAAAATTTTTTTCCAGATAAGGCACAGGAGCATAAGTATTGGTGTAAGCCTGAAAATAGGCGATGTATTTGTGAATAGGTCTTTTGGCGGAAAGCATGGCAATTTGGCTGTCTATCTGTTCATGGATAGAGAGGGCTGCACTGGCGGCAAAATCACCGCTGCCACCTTCGCTGCAGAAGATGCAGCCGCCGTGTCCTATTGTACCATCGCGGTTGGGACAGCTCATGCCGCCGTTTAAGGTGACTTTATAAACCTTTTCCCCGAAGCGCTCCTTTAGCATATAGTCAAGGGAGTGATAGGGCTTTCCATTCCAGCTGGTGATCATAAATTCTTATTGTCGGAATCAAGACTGTGGTCTACTACACTGTCAGGATTCGGCTCAGAGGTTTCTTCCGGAATATATTTGTCAAAAATTTTCACAAAGAAATGGGAATTGATGTATGCAATTCCGGAAAATCCAATGAGCACCAGCAGCAGGATGACCATGGACTGTACCTGGGCACTTGGAATAAAAAATACAAGAACCGGGGCTGCAGTGACAAGGATCATAAGTGCTGTATATGGAAGATGGCGGATGGACATCAAAAATGCGTTGGTAAAAGTATTCTTGATGGTATTGTAAAATTTCGCAAGAACCGGGTAGATGTACAGGAAGATCATCAGGTAAACGACCAGGATCATCATAAATAATACCATAAGAATCTTACCGATGGTGCCAGGTGTGCTGCGGCAGATGCTAATGTCAAAGTACAGCAAAAGGGCGGCCGCAAGCATGATCAGATTGATCACAATACCCTGTTTCAGATTCTGTTTAAAGGATTTAAAAAATCCGCGGACGATATAAGACTCTTCATTACGAACCATTTTCAAAGTGACGTAGAACATGGCGGCAATGGAAGGTCCAATGGTCACCACCGGAATGCAGCAGACAATGCAAAGCAGATTCAGAATGATAAGATCTGCCACCCTGCTCATGAAGGTGAAAAATTTGTTATCCATGTTGAAAAAACGATCCATTCAAAAATTCCTCTTTTCTATTTTGTATATAGCATTAATGAAGCTTATCACATAGTATAACGAATCTGTGAAAAAAAAAGCAATTTGAAAATAAAAAAAGAACATAAAAAACTATATAATCTTCACAAAAAATATTTATAGAAAGTCCTTGCTTATCACACGTCAGAGTGTTAAAAATAGTAATCATTGAAAAGAGAATAATAAACATTAAATATAGAAAAAGGAGTAGCGAAATGAGTAAAAATATCAGAACTGAGGCAGTTGACCATCTTTTTGAGGCCATACTTTGTCTGAAAGATAAGGAAGAGTGCTACACTTTCTTTGAGGATGTGTGTACCATTAACGAACTTCTTTCTTTATCTCAGAGATTTGAAGTGGCCAAGATGCTGATGGATAAGAGAACTTACCTTGACATTTCTGAGAAGACCGGTGCTTCCACAGCCACGATCAGCCGTGTAAACCGTTCTCTGAATTATGGCAATGACGGTTATGATATGGTATTTAAAAGAATGGAAGAGAAAAAAGAGCAGAACCGTTCTCTGGATCAGAAGGACGAATAAGCGTCAGAGGATCTGAATCCGAAATAGAATAAAATATACGAAAGAAAACCCGCGAAATTGTGCTATGAGATAATTTCGCGGGTTTTGTGCTGTTATTTGTCTTTATTCTTCTTATGTTTGTCCCTGGGCTCAGATGGGGAAATGTCGTCGATCATTTTCTCAATGATCATCTTCTTAATGTAGACATCAAAGCTCATGAGACAGATAAAACTGAATCGCTTCAGAAATTCCTGATCTTCCTCGTCTGCATCCTGGAAAGTGGCGCTGGAGAAACGATAATCCTTCAGAAGATTCTTGATCAACTGGTCAATCTTGCGGTTCTCCATTCCAAAAACTTCATTATATACATAGGTCATGTCCTTGCCTGGCTCACCTTCAAAGTTATTTCGCTGTGATGGGACCGAGAAGCTTCTGGATGTCTGTGATGGACAGAATATTCTTAAAATAATAAATGAAAATCAGCATGAGCAGATGATCTTTGGAATAGCGCTTCTTCTCAGGGGAAGGGAGCAGGTTATTCTTGGCGTAGTTATTGATCATGGTCTTTGTCAGGATCTTGTCATCATCGTGACGCTTTGTGGACGCAAGCTGATCCTCCATAAACGTGGTGACCTGATCCATGTACAGGTCGATGTTTGGAAGATCTTCTGGTTTTATATAATCCATTCCGGAAATGTGCTCCAGAATGCTCTTTAATATGGATTTATCATCAGCTGTCATTTTTATCACCTCTGCTCCTTATTATATAGTTTTTAAAACTACTTGTAAACTGTTTTTTTCCATATCTTGTGAAAAACAGAAAAAAACCCGAACTTTGTTTACAAAAAACACCTCGCGGAATGTTACTGGTAAACAGTAAAAGCCCGAATCATGTTTGGATTTTCTGCACGTTCGGGGTTGTGGGAGATAAGGATTTCATGTATAATGAAATTTAACTATTTGAAAAATCATTCCGCAATCTGCAAGCCCCATTTGACGGTATATTTCGTCCGAATTCAGTTGTCGCAGTCCGCTGTGACGCCACATCCGGGCGGAATCTCCTACAAATCGTGGCGCACATCGTGCAGAAAGCTTTTTTTAAACACGCTTTAGCGAAAAAGGAGAACATAAATGAGCATATATGATACATTAAATCCCCCTCAGCGTGAGGCGGTAGCACAGACAGAGGGACCAGTCCTGATCCTGGCGGGAGCCGGTTCCGGCAAGACAAGAGTGCTGACACACAGGATTGCCTATCTGATGGATGAGAAGGGAGTAAATCCGTGGAATATTCTGGCTATTACTTTTACCAATAAGGCTGCTCAGGAGATGAGAGAGCGTGTGGATAAGCTGGTGGGCTTTGGTTCTGAGAGTATCTGGGTGTCTACGTTCCACTCAGCCTGCGTAAGAATCCTTCGGAGACATATTGATAATCTGGGATATGACACGAATTTTACGATCTATGATACAGATGACCAGAAGTCTCTTATGAAAGATGTGTGCAGGAAGATGAACATTGATACCAAGATTTACAAAGAGCGTTCCCTTCTTGCCCAGATTTCCCATGCCAAGGATGAGTTGCTTACACCAGATGATATGGAGATGAAGGCTGCCGGAGATTACAATATGAAGAAAGTGGCTTCTGTTTACCGTGAGTACCAGGCTGCTCTTCGCAAGAATAATGCACTGGACTTTGATGATCTGATCGTAAAGACGGTGGAGCTTTTTGAAAAATGCGGTGCAGTGCTGGAGTACTATCAGGAGCGGTTTAAATACATTATGGTGGATGAGTATCAGGATACCAATACGGCACAGTTTAAGTTTATCAGTCTTCTGGCTCAGCGGTATCAGAATCTTTGTGTGGTAGGTGATGATGACCAGTCCATTTATAAATTCCGTGGGGCTAATATTGGAAATATTCTTGGATTTGAGCATGTTTTTCCAGATGCCAGGGTAATCCGTCTGGAGCAGAACTACCGCTCTACCAGGAATATCCTGAATGCAGCGAACCAGGTGATCGCGAATAATACAGAGCGTAAGGCAAAAACCCTGTGGACAGAGAACGAAGAAGGCAGCAAAGTGCATTTTCGCCAGTTTTTGAATGCCTATGAGGAGGCAGAGTATGTGGCAGGGGAAATCGGCAAGTTAAAAAGAAATGGTCTTGGGAACTACCGTGATTGCGCCATTCTTTACCGTACCAATGCCCAGTCCCGTATTTTGAGGAGAAATTTATTGCAGCCAATATTCCGTATAAACTGGTAGGGGGCGTTAATTTCTATGCACGTAAGGAAATCAAGGATCTTCTCTGTTATCTGAAAACGATTGATAATGCCAGAGATGATCTTGCTGTGCAGAGAATCATCAATGTTCCGAAGCGTGGAATCGGTGCAACGACACTTGGACGTGTCCAGGATTATGCGGACAACATGGGAATCAGTCTGTATGAGGCATTGCGCGTGGCTGAAGAGGTTCCTTCTATCGGAAGAAGCTTGTCAAAGATCGATGGCTTTGTTACTTTTATACAGATACTGAAGAGCAAGGCAGATGTGATGACTGTGGAGGAAATCCTGCAGGAGGTAATTGATTCCACAGGTTATGTGGCAGAGCTGGAAGCTGAGGATACAGAAGAATCAAGAGCAAGAATTGAGAATATTGATGAGTTGATCTCCAAGACTGTGGCTTATCAGGAGGCTATGGAGGAGCAGAATCAGCCTGCTACGCTTTCTGGTTTTCTAGAGGAGGTAGCACTGGTAGCAGATATTGATACTGTAGATCCGGATCAGGATTATGTGCTCCTTATGACTTTACATAGTGCCAAGGGTCTGGAATTTCCGAAGGTGTTTATGGTAGGAATGGAAGACGGCATTTTCCCCAGTCATATGACCATCAGCTATGGCGATGACGGGGAGCTGGAAGAAGAGAGAAGACTTTGTTACGTGGGAATCACCCGTGCAATGAAAGACCTTACTCTGACTTGCGCCCAGCAGAGGATGATCCGTGGAGAGACTCAGTACAACAGGGTTTCCAGGTTTGTGAGAGAGATTCCAAGAGAACTGGTAGATCTGGGACATACTATTCAGGAGAAGAAGCCGAAAGTGGAAGATATGATACCAACACCGGCGAAATATTCCAAGATGAAAGAGATTCTCCAGGGCAGAAATTACAAGCCAAGAGAATTTAAAGTAACAAAAGCAAATTCGCTTAGGGATTTATGAGGGATTGGGGAGATACGGTTCGCCATATTAAAATTTTGGCGTTGGAATTGTGAAAGAAATCGTGGAAGGCGGTCGTGATTATGAGGTTACAGTGGAGTTTGATAAGGTTGGTGTGAAGAAGATGTTCGCAAGCTTTGCCAAGCTGAAGAAAATTTGATTGGAAATTGGGTTTGGGAAAAATTTAAAATTAATATATTAACTATGGTAAAATAATTGCAAAAGTGGTATAATAAATAAACCTAATGAGTACTTTGAAAGAGAGGATGGTATCACATGAACATTAAAATGGATAAGCTCGAGGAATTATTATCATTACTTAAGAAAAAGAAGATGAGAAGCAGAAGAATACAGTCCTCTGGGTACTGGCTATCATTGGCGCTGTAGCTGCTGTTGCAGGAATTGCATTTGCAGTATATCGCTTCTTCGCACCGGATTATCTTGAAGACTTCGAGGAAGACTTTGATGATGATTATGACGATTATTTCGAGGATGAGGAGAAATAAGTAAGGCATTTGGCGGATATCCACGGTCGTCCACAATTTTTGGATACAAATCTGGTTTGGATGTGGATAATTTCGGGGATTTTTAATAAGTGAGTGAATATTAAATGAAAAGGTATACGGGCATATAGCAGTTATGCTCCCCCGTATACCTTATTTTTGATTTAAGGTAACTGTTCAGTATCTTCACAGTAACACGCTTTGCGATGCACAGAAAGACGAACCTTCTTGTGACAAGCACAAGAAGTAGCGTTTGCTGCGCAAACTTAAATTCTCGGGTTTTCTGTGAACTTTGTTCACGAAAAAACACCTCGCGGAACGTTACCAGTGAACAGTAAGCTATTGGCGGCAGCATTATATATAAAAGACAGCTGCGGAATAGTTACGATCTATATACAATTATTTTATGGAGGATTTATGGAAAAAAGGAGAGATTTACGAAGGAATTATCGAGAAAGTTGATTTCCCCAACAAGGGATATGTGAACATAGATGGAGAAAAGTAATTGTAAAAATGGAATTCCAGGTCAGAAGGTTCGCTTTATGATCAATAAGAAGCGCTCGGGTAGGGCAGAAGGCAGACTTTTGGAGGTTCTGGAGAAATCTCCCCTTGAGGTAAGAGAGCCTGTATGTAAGAATTTTCCAGC